>Ga0181535_10006022_pt1 | contig 12744 bp, 7 predicted proteins | sample PEATcosm2014_Bin_44_FD_119774 | JGI IMG/M metagenome (GOLD analysis project Ga0181535, IMG submission 119774) | Peatland microbial communities from MTU Mesocosm Facility, Houghton, MI, USA - PEATcosm2014_Bin17_30_metaG | ecosystem: Environmental > Terrestrial > Soil > Wetlands > Peat | place...
CAGTTGCGGATGGTAGAGCTGCTCGATGAGTTGCATGTCGCTGAACACGTTCGTATCGCCGGCGAAGTACAAGGCGCGGCCATCGGCGAATCTCAACACGTAGCCGGCCGCCTCGCCGCCGTACACGATTTCGCCTTCGTCCAGGATGCCGCAGCTATGCACCGCGTGCGTCATGGTGAACTTGACGCCGCTCGATTGCTGGCTTCCGCCCTTGTTCATGCCGCGCGTGTGCTTGACCCCTTTGCGCTCCAGCCAGGCGCAGGTCTCATAGATGCCGATGATCTCCGGCTCAAATCGCGCGGCGAGCGGGATGGCGTCATGGATGTGATCGAAGTGGCCGTGGGTGATTGCGATGGTATCCACGCGCTCGATGCGGTGCCCCTTCGGGTACGCGGGGTTACCGTCCGTCCACGGGTCCATCAGGATCACTTGCCCCGAATCCAGACGAAACTGAAACGTGCCGTGCCCCAGCCAGGTGATTTCCATATCAGGATTATGTCATGGCTCGGGCTTACCGGAAACGCGAATAGGGCGGTGTTCTAGCTCTTCTGCGCCATCGCCGCCAACCTGCGTTGCAGCTCGTCGGGCGAGACGTCTTCGATGTGTGTGGCCATGTACCACTGGTTGCCGCAGGGGTCTTCCACACCGGCGCAGCGATCGCCATAGAACTCGTTGACCGGCTCGCGCAGGCTCTTGCCGCCCGCGCTCATCGCCGTGCGGTACACCAGGTCCGTGTCCGGCACATACAGGTAGATCATGGCCGGCATTAGTTTCGCATCCCCCCGAGGCCGCCCCATCATTACGATCGAGTCGCCGATCTTGGCTTCCCCATGGGAGATGGCGCCATCGGGTCCGCGGTGCACAAACACTTCTTGGGCGCCAAAAGCGTCCTTCACGAACCGCATGAGCCTGTCGGCGTCGGCCACCGTTAAATACGGATTTACGCTGTGATAGCCATCCGGAATCGGATTGACTTTGGGTTTCACTGAACTTGCGCTTGCCATGGAACTGCCCTCCTCAATGAAGCCATTATGCCTCATTCCATGCCTCGACGGGCGATCGCACAAGGGTAAGTTCACGGCGGCGGCTCCGCAAAGGCACGAAGACGCCGCCGCTCAAAAAGGAACGGTCGTTAATTCGCTACTTCACCCACACGGTCACGCCCGTCTGGCTGATCTGCTTGCCGACTTGCACGGTGATCGGAATCGCGCCGGCGCCGGTCGTCGGCGGAATCACGGCATCCACCTGCAATACACCGGCCACGGTGTACGGCGCTTCGCCGGCGAAGGTCAACTGTGCGGGCTGGCCTCCGATCATCACCATAACCGGGAGTTGCGGCGCCGGCGTAATCGGACCGGAGCCGGTCAGGTTCACCGGAGTCACTGCCCCGGTAGCTTGTGCCGGGGTCGTCAACCCCTCGCCGGTCATGAAGATCTGAATCGTGCTCCCCGGCGCCGCCGGGTTCTGCTGCGTGTTGCCTGAGCTATCCCCGTTGAGGATGGCGCCCGGACCGGTGCCGGAGGAGTTTTGCGTGAAGATCCCCGGAGCGGAGGTTGCCAGCGTCAGAGTGAAATCGTTGGATGTCTGTCCGGCGAACTTTACCTCCACGAACGGCTCCTTGTTCCCGGCGATCCCATACGGCACGACCGCGTTGATCTGGGTTGAGCCGACGTAGGTCAAAGGCGCAAGATAACCGCTGAAGCTGACCGTTACCCCGCCGATTGAGGTCGAAACCGTGCCGGCGGAAGTCAGCGTCAGGGTGGCTGGGTTCGTGGGGCCGATCGAGGTCCCGAAAATGGACACGATCTCACCCGGTGAAACTGCGCCGCTCGCGAAGCTGGCCGCGTTCGTCACTCCCGTGATACTGGGCAGCGGGGCGGTCACGCTCAACGAAACCGTCACCGTCGCCGAGCCCTCGGTGCCGCTCACGCCGGTGATCGTAATGGTTCCCGTATAGGGCGTCGTACTGGCCGCCAGTCCCGCCGGATTCACCTGCACGGTCAGTTGGGTGGTTGTGGATGTAGATCCGGATGCCGGTGTCACCGAAAGCCAGTTGCCCGTGCTGCTGGCGCTGGCCTGGAAGCTGGATACGCCGCCACTCGCGCTCACGGTCAATTGTCCCGGCGCCACGGTTCCGCCGCTGCCAGCCTGGAAACTGAAGCTAAGCGATGCGGGGGTTACCGTGATCTCCGGCTGGCTCAAAACGTCGAGGGTTACCTGCACGACCACCGCGCTGCCGCCGGTCGGCGTAATCGTGATACTGCCGCTATGGTTCCCGGCGCTCAGGTCCGCCTGGTTCACGGAAACGGTCAGGTTGGTTTGGGTCGTCCCCGAGGCCGGGCTGACCGAGAGCCAGTTGCCGGTGCTGGAGGCTGCCGCCGTGAATGGCACGCCTGCGCTCCCGGCCGCGCTCGATACCGTCAACGCCTGCGTCGCCGGCGCGGAGCCCCCGGCTACCGCCGTGAAATTCAATGTGGAAGCGCTCACCGTGACGTTACCGCCCGATGTGCTGCCCACCACCAGGTTCACCTGCACCGTCACCGACGTTCCGTTCGCGCTCAGACCGATCGCGCCAGAGTAATTGCCCGCCGCCAAACCGGACGGATTCACCGACACCGTCAGGTTCTGGTTGGTGGTCAGGTTGCCGCTGCTGGGCGAAATCGAAAGCCAGTTGCCGCCAGCCGGCGAACTCACCGAAGCCGTCGCCGAAAACACCGTGCCCGTGGGGCTGGAACTGACCGTCAACAACTGAGAGGGCGCGCTGCCCCCCACCGCCGCGGAAAAGGTCATCGATGTCGCGCTGAGGGTCAAGCCGCTCGGATTGATCGCCCCCGACACCACCAGCACCACCGGCACATAGAGCGCCTGCTCGCTTCCTCCGGTGACGATGACGTTGCCCGAATACAGACCGTTGGACAACGAGTTCGAATTGGCCGTCACCGAGATAGTGGCCGGCGTATTGGTGGCGCCGCCCTGGATCGATGCGCTGAGCCAGTTCTGGTCGGTTGCCACGTCCACCGGCAGCGCCGTGCTGCCGCTCGATGCGATCTGAATTGTCGCGGTCTGCGATATCGCGCCGCTGTTGAGAAGCAGCGTGCCGGAGGCTGGGCTGACGACCGTTAGTGCTTCGCCCGAAGTTACCACGAAATTCACTTGCAGCGGGGAGGGGTTCACCGGTACGCCGTTTGCCGTGATCGCTAGCCCCACGGTCGCGGTATAGGTTCCGGGTGTCAGCATCGCGGGATTGGCGGTCATGGTGACCGGCGTTCCGTCCACGTTCATGTTTCCGCCGATCTGCCCTGACTCCAACCACGCCACGTTCCCGTCGGAACTGTAAACCGGCGAATTCGCGATAGAGAAACTCCCGGAGCCGGCAAACACCAGCTCCTGCTTAACCGCGGCGCCTCCCGATTGCGCCACCAGGTTCAGCGTGGTCGGCGCCACATACCCCGAATTAGTTCCGCCGGCGCCGCTGCCGGCCGTCAGGTTCACCACCACCTGCTGGCTCACCGACCCCACCTGGACCGTGATGCTGCCGGTAAAGGTCCCCGATCCGCTCACGCTGGTGTTGGCGGTCACCGTCAGAAAGGCCGATCCGCCGGCTATGATGCTGTTCGCGCTCGTCCCCGCGCTCAGCCAACTGGCGGAGGACGTGGCTGTAAAGGCGCCTCCAGTCGTGCTGGTCACCGTCACCAACTGCTGGTACGCCGGACTGCTGGTGGAATTCAGGCTGATCGGATTGGGCGAGATCGTCAAACCGCCCGAGGTCGAGCCCGACACCGTCAAAGTGACCGTGAGGCTGGCGGTGTTCGAAGAATTGTCGGTGTCCGTCACCGTTACGGTCCCGCTATAAGTGCCGACGGCCAGGGTGGTGTAGTTCACCACTGAAATCGATAACTCGCTGCCGTTGAAAAGACCGCTCGCACTGGTGCCGTTGTTCACCCGTAACCAGTTGGTCCCGGTCGCTCCGCTTGGGTAGGAGATCGCCGCGCTGTACGAGTCGTTGTTCGGCGTGCCCAGGGTTACATTTTGCGCGCTCGAGGGGGACAGGGCGCTATTCGAGTACGACCAGCCCAGCGTGCTGGGAGAGAGGGTGACCCCGCTCGAGGTCACGTTGAACGTTACGTTGATAAGCAGCGACTGGTTGCTGCCGTAGCTGATCGTCACGGTCGCGTTATTGGCGCCTAGCGAAAGACCCGCCGAGTTGGCGGTAAAGGTCAGCGCCGTTGGTATGTTGTTGGTTACCTGGTTGGTGGTCGACTTTACTGTCAGCCAGCCCACCGAGGTGGCGGTGGTGAAGCCGATCGCCGTGGAGCTGGTGGTTTGCAGATCCACCGTCGTCGATACCGAGGAGCCCGCCACCGCGGTCATAGCGTTGCTGCCGGTCAGACTGGACGGGGTCGGCACCAGCGTCGGAGTGCTGCCGCCGTTAGTGTTGTACTGCACCGTGAACGTCACCGAGCTCACGCCCGCCGGCTCACTCCCGGTCAGCATCACCGTCGCCGTGTGAAGGCCCGTGCTCAGCGCCGCGGCGGAACAGTTGACTCCCATCGTCAAAACCGCAGGCGTCTCGTACGTCCAATTGTTCCCGCCTCCGCCGTTGCAGAGGCCGCCAGGGGTCGCGGTGGGGTCGCTGCCCACCTGAAGCCAGGGCCGGTCGCCATTTTGGTAACTCACGAACACCAGGAAGGTGATCGGCGTCGCTGGAGTGTTCGAATCTTCCGAGCCGGTTACGTTCACCGAACCGGACGTGCCCGATAGCGTCACCAGCGTGCTACTGGTTGGGCTCGTGAAACTCGGGGCGGCGGCCTGGGCCAGCCGCGGCATCGCGGCCAGTAAGGCGAGAGAAAGAACGAGTGCGATCTTCTTGAATACGGCAGTAACGGCGTCCATGATGTCTCCTGCGAACCTTATCGAAAGCGTTTGTGCTGAAACATACTACTTGCAAATCTCAATATCCAGAACTATGGGGGGAGGGACGGACGCGGCACCTATTATTGTACGTCTATTTCAGGATTTGGAAAAGGTTACTGTAATCGTCCGTCCACAAGCGCACCCTCCGCTGGCGGGAAACGGGGTTCGAGTTGGCTCGAATCTCGTTGCTGAAATCGCCTGGAGCCGCGACCACGAGCACCCAGGTGGCCGCAAACACTCCTGTCGCGTCGTCATCCTCGGTATCCACCACCCGCACCCGCCGGCCGCTCGATCGCGCCTCGCCCGCCACCACCGGCAACAGGTCCACGTGACGATTGGAAATGTGCACCGCCAGAATGCCGTCCGGGCGCAAATGCCGGAAGTAAAGATCCATCGCTTCGCGCGTCAGCAGGTGCACTGGAATGGCGTCGCCCGAAAACGCGTCCACCGCCAGCACGTCGAAATTCTCGGGCTGCTCGCGCTCCAGGGTCAATCGCGCATCCCCCATCGCCACCGCCAGTTTGCCCCGGCAGTCCGCCAGAAAAGTGAATTCGCTGCGCGCCACCTCGACCACCAGCGGGTTGATCTCGTAATACCGGTAATAATCGCCCGGCCGCGCGTAAGCCGCCAGCGTGCCGGTGCCAAGGCCAATCACGCCAACTCGCACCGCCCGCCCGTTCCCCCGGTCGCGAATCGCCAGCCCCACGCCCGTGGCGGGGCCATAGTAGGTGGTGGGCAGATCGCGCTTGGCCAGGTTCAGGAATTGGTTGCCGTGCGTGATGGTGCCGTGCGTCAGCGTGCGCACGGCCATGATCGAAGTCGGTGGATCGCTGTCTTTCACCGTCAGTTCGCCGTAGAAATTGCGCACCCGCAAACGGGCGCCGCTCATCGATTGCTGCAACGAGATGGCGACATACACAGCCAGCCCGAGTGTCAGCGCCAAAGCCGCGATGGGCGCCGGCTGCGTCCAGCGCCGGAACCAATCGAGCGACGGGTCCGTCTTCAGCACCAACAGGACCAGTCCCGCGCAGACCACCAGCGCCAGCGGCATCTCATAGTAGCCGCTGAACGCGTGCGGCGCCAGCAGACCTACCGCCAGGCCGCCCAGCGCTCCTCCGGCGGCAACGGTCAGGTAGAAATGCGTCAGCAGCCGCGGCGGCGGCTTCAACAGGGCCAACTCGCCATGGCACGCCATCGCGCAGGTGAACAGCCCGAACGAAAACAGAACCAGCACCGGCAGGATGGGCAGGTTTCCCGCGGCGGCCGCATACGCCATCGACCCAAGCGACACCGCCAGCAGTTGCAGATAAGGGTTGCGCCGGTACCAGCCGTGGCCCGCGAAGCACAAAATGAAACTCAGCAGATAAAGGCTGAGCGGCAGTATCCAGAGGAACGGCACCGCGGCCACATTCTGCGACATGTGGTTGGTGATCGCCAGCAGCAGTGCCGACGCGCAGGCCGGCAGCGTCAGCCAAAGCGTATATTGCCGCCGGCTGGGTTTCGACGCTCCGCCTTCCTCCGGCGCCGCTGCCCGCACTGCCGGCAAGCCCAGCGCCGCCGCCGCGCACACCGCCGCGAACGCCAGGTATCCCCACCGCCACATGCGCGCCTGTTCGTGCGTGGTGAACACCGGCTCGATCAGAAACGGATAACTGAGCAGCGCGGCCATGGAACCGGCATTGGAGAGCGCATACAGCCAGTAAGGCATCGACCCCGCGAAGCGTCGCGCGTACCACGCCTGCACCAGCGGCCCGGTGGTGGCCAGCAGAAAGAATGGGAGCCCGATGGTCCGCCCCAGCAGCAGCAGGATGCTCCAGGTAGGGTCGCCCGCACTGTAAGGCTTCAGGCTGGCGCTCGGGTACGCCGCCAGCGTCAGCGCGCTTACGGCAAGCAGCCCCAGGTGCAACCACGCCTGCATGCGAGGTTTAACCCAACGGATCAGCGCGTGCGCGTACAGGTACCCGGCCAGCAGCGCCACCTGGAAGAACACCAGACAGGCCGTCCACACCGCCGCCGAACCGCCGTACCACGGCAGAATGATCTTGCCGATCATCGGTTCCACCTGGAACAGCAAAAAGGCGCTCACCAGGACGGTCAACGCATAAATCGGCATCCACACGCTTACCTTTTTCATAGACCGATGGTAGGGCACGCTTTAGAGCTTGTTGAAAAACAACCGAGAACATCATCGCCACGGATGAACACAGGTGAACACAGATTGAAAAGAATTGGTTTATCCGTGTTCATCTGTGTTCATCCGTGGCCCAGAAGTTTTTTTCGGATTCTTTCAGCAGCCTCTTTAGCTTACCCGCGTGTTTCCGCGAAAACCGAAGAGCGCTCGACCTCTTAGTCGCGTTCCGTTGGGGGCGGAGTTCCAGACAGCCGCGCGGCGCGATTGCTACGATAACACGGTTGTAAGGTGGGGCAGGCGCTTCCGCCTGCCAACCGCCGCGCCAGATTGTCGGTGGGCGGGCGGAAGCCTCGCCCACTCCAACCGCCGCGCGCCATGCGGCAGCCGGTGGGGATGCTAAGCTATCGAAAGATGACTGTAGACGAAATACGAGAGCTGATCCAGCTTGCGTCGGAAACCGGGATCGCCGAATTGGAAGTGCAGCGCGGCGACAGTCGCGTGCGCATCCGCCGCGCGGCGTTCGCACCGCAGGAAATCGTGCTGGCGCCCCCGGCCTACGCAGCGCCGGCGCCGGCCCAGCCGGTGGCCCTTGCGCCAGCGGCTCCGGCCTCGCCGCCCGAACCGAAAGAGCGGGACAAAGCCGCCGACCCCGGCCTGACACTGGTGAAATCGCCCATCGTCGGCACCTTTTATGAATGCCCGTCGCCAGGCTCGCCGCCCTTCGTGCGCCTGGGCGAGAAGGTGCAGCCGGGCAAAGTGCTGTGCATCATCGAATCCATGAAGCTGATGAACGAGATCGAATGCGAGACCTCGGGCATCGTGGAGAGCAGGCTGGTGATGAACGGGCAGCCGGTGGAGTACGGGGAGGCGTTGTTTGCCATCCGTACCGTTTAAGAAAATACTCATCGCCAACCGCGGCGAAATTGCGGTCCGGGTCATACAGGCGTGTAAGGAGCTGGGTATCCACACGGTAGCCGTGTACTCGGAAGCGGACCGTTACAGCTCCCACGTGCGCTACGCCGACCAGGCCATCTGCATCGGCCCCGCCAAGAGCGCGCGCAGCTACCTGGATGTGTCGGCGATTATCAGCGCGGCCGAAATCACCAACGTGGATGCCATCCATCCCGGCTACGGTTTCTTGAGCGAGAACGCCGGGTTCGCCGAAGTCTGCGAGACGTCCGGCATCCGGTTCATCGGCCCGCAGCCCGGCGTAATCCGGCTGATGGGCGTCAAGGAGCAGGCGCGCGCCTTCATGCGCGAAATGGGGGTTCCCGTGCTTCCTGGTTCGCCGGGTGTGCTGGCCAGCCCGGAGGAGGCGCTGCTGCTGGCGGAGGAAATCGGCTACCCGGTGATTCTGAAAGCTTCGGCGGGCGGCGGCGGGCGCGGCATGCGGGTGGTCCATGAAGCCAAGGATCTGCCCGCCTTGTTCGCCCAGGCGCAGCAGGAGGCCGGCGCAGCATTCAGCTCGGCCGACGTCTATCTCGAGAAGTTCATCGCCGCGCCGCGCCACATCGAGTTTCAGATTCTGGCCGACGATCAGGGCAACGTCGAGATCCTGGGCGAGCGCGAGTGCAGCATTCAGCGGCGCCACCAGAAGTTGATCGAGGAATCGCCTTCGCCGGTGGTGACCGACGCTCAGCGCGCGGAAATCTCGGCGGCGCTGCGCAAGGCCATTAAGGCCGCCGGCTATACCAACGCGGGCACGGTCGAGTTTCTGATGGACGAAACCGGCAAGCTGTACTTCATCGAAGTGAACGCCCGCGTGCAGGTGGAACACCCCGTCAGCGAGTTTGTGACCAACGTGGACATTGTCAAAAGCCAGATCCGCATCGCCCAGGGCGAGACGCTGCCGCAGATTCTGCCCGGTCCGATCACGCTGCGGGGTCATTCCATCGAGTGCCGCATCAACGCGGAAAATCCGGAGACCTTCGCGCCCTCGCCTGGCCGCATCACCGGCTTCCATCTCCCCGGCGGCATCGGCGTGCGGGTCGACACCTGGGCCTACACCGACTGCGTGATTCCACCTTATTACGATTCCCTAGTGGCCAAGCTAATCGTTTATGGCAACGACCGCGCCGAGGCGATAGCGCGCATGCGCCGCGCGCTCGACATGTTCGTCATCGAGGGAATTCATACCTCGATTCCGCTCCACCAACGGATACTGGCGGACCCCGATTTCCAGGCCGGCCGCTTCGACACCAGTTTCATCAACCGCTTCCTGTCCGCCACCAAAGCAAAGCTGCATTGATAGACGACGTGGTGAGGCAGGTCCCCGACCTGCCAACGCCCGAGTGGGGCAGGTCCCCGACCTGCCAACGCCCGCCAGCGCGCGCGTTTTCCCCGGCCCGCGACGAAAGCACCGGCGGCAGAAGGCCGACGGCGCTACAACAGGTCACCAACCTGCAAGACGAGCATTTTCGGTAAGAATCTTACCGTTTTCTTCCGAAAACAAAGGAGTTATCCGCTGTTTTTGGTTGGATTCTTTCCGAAGCCGGCGTAGGCAGGTCCCCGCGGCGGCTGCGTTTCCTCGCCGCGCCGCCAACGAACGCTAGAGACATCCGTACCACCACGGTCAAATTCTCCTATCTGAATGAATCCAAACGATTTTATTGCCGAGACGGCTAAAGGCACGGCGCCCATATCGTCGGGGGCTACCGCCTCGGCCTGGGCACGTCAGTTTTCTAGCATTTATAGTACTTCGCTACTCTACAGCCGCTGATTACCCTCGCCGATTACCCTCACATGAACATGAAAAATCGCTCACCCCGGCCTCGGTACGCAGCCGAACGGGTTTTGCCTGGGCCAGCCGACGACAGCGGGCAGGCGTTCGCGATCCGGCAGCAGCTCTGGGAGCGAGCCCAGAGACTCTACGCGATCGGCGAATTGAACCTGGCGGCTCAACTGCTCGCCGAACTGGCGGCTGTCAGACACCCGCGCCAGGCGGAAGCAGGAGGGGAAGCTGTCAATGGCTGACTTCTTCGCGGTTTTGGGCCATTGGTTCCGTATCCTCACGGGCCATCTCGGCATTGACGGCGCGAACGGACTCCAACCCGTCCTTTGCATTCTTGGGCTGACCATTTTCCTCCTGCTCTGTGGGGCCGTGCACTCAGCCGCTCGAATGGCTTTCTTGCGGTGTTCCGTAAGGAAATAGCAGCCGGCCAGGCGAGGACGCTCTCTATCCTCGCGTCCGATGGTGCGCACTCGCGGGAAGGCTGGACCACGCGGCGCGGCCATGGCTCGGAAGAGTCTGGCGCTGCGACCAGCCATCGGTCAGAATGAAACTATGAAGGCGATCGCCGGCATCTTCATGATTGGCGCGTTGTTCGCTTCCGGGCAGCAGCCTGCTGCACCGGTGCCGGACACCCCGCGGCCAGAGGCTATTTTCACCGTCACTTCGACGCTGGTGCAAGTGGACGCGGTGGTGACCGATTCCAAAGGGCACCAGATCACCGACCTGACGCCCGGAGATTTCCAGGTCTTCGAGGATGGCAAGTTGCAGACGCTGACGCACTTTTCGTATGTCCGAGTGGCCCCCGAACACAAGGCGGCGCCGGCGCAAAGGCTAGCGGGCCCCAAGCCTTTGCCCAACGCCGTGCCGGCTTTGCCGCCCGCGCGGCTGGCGCAGATTCGCCCGGAAGATGTGCGGCGCACCATCGTGCTGATGGTGGACGATCTCGGCCTTTCCTTCGAGAGCATGGCAAACGTGCGCAGTGCGCTGCGCAAGTTCGTCAACCAGCAGGTGCAGCCTGGTGACTTGGTCGCGATTTGCCGGACTGGCGCCGGTTCGGGCGCCTTGCAGCAGTTCACGGTCGACAAGAGAGTGTTGTTGTCGGTTATCGACGGTTTGCGCTACAACTTCAACGGACGCTTTGGCCCAAGTTACTTCGACCCGTACGGCAGGTATGGGCTGGTGTCGGATCAGCTTGGAGGGGCTGGCACGCCCAGCGGCGGCGATTCCCGTACGCTCGATGTGCGGTACGACGCCGAACGCAACGCCATCTCCACTGTCGGCACGCTCGGGGCAGTCAACTATATCGTCGGCGCGCTGCGCGAGATGCCGGGGCGCAAATCGATCGTCCTGTTCTCCGACGGAATGCAACTTTTCGAAAGCCCCTGTGGATCTGCGTCTGCCGGCGAGAGCGAGTCTCTGGACGATTACGCGAACATCACCGCCGAGTTGCGGCGGCTGATCGACCGGGCCAACCGGTCGGGAACCGTGATCTACACCATGCACGCCACCGGTCTCGAAACTCTGCAACTGGATGCGCAGGACGGGCCGGATCTGGGTCACAACGGGGCATCGGCGACCGCGGCCCTGAACGCACTGACCGAAGCCGGTGCCTGCGGCGGGAGGGATGCCGCCAACAGCATCCTGCAATCCAATCTCGCGTTCGTCGCGGACAAAACCGGCGGGCTGGCCTACGACAATGGCAACGATCTGAATTGGGGGCTCGACCGGGTGCTGGACGACCAGGCCGGTTACTACCTGCTCGGGTATCATCCGCCGGACAGCACGTTGAACGGCAAGAACAGCAGCAACGAGTTCCACCGCATCCAGGTTAAAGTGACCCGCGCCGGGTTGCACGTTCGCTCGCGATCCGGTTTTTTCGGTGAGACCGACGAGCAGACGCTGCCGAAGTTCACTTCGCCGATTGAACAATTGCACGCGGCGATGTTGTCTCCGTTCCAGTCCTCGGGCGTGGACGTGCGGCTGACGGCGCTATATGCCGAAGTTCCCAAGCAAGGTCCGGTGGTCCGCAATCTCTTGCGCATCGACGCGGCCGACCTGACCTGGAAGCACGACGATCATGGCAACGACTGGGCGCAGATTCTGCTGGTGGCAGTGGCCACCGGCGCGAGCGACCAGCCGCTGGCCAGGGTGAGCCGCATCTTCGACTTAAGGTCGGCGCCCGGAAAGTTGAGCGAAGCGCTGCGGCATGGCGCTTTGTATTCACTGGACGTGCCGGTGCCGAAGCGCGGCGCGTACCAGATTCGAGTTGCGGTGCGGGACCAGGAGACGGGCAAGATCGGCTCGGCCTCGCAGTTCATCCAGATTCCGGATTTGAAGAAGCGGGGATTCGCGCTGGCCAGCGTCATCCTGCAGGACGGCGGAGAAGCGACGGACAAGTCCGAACTGCCTGGCATCGCGGCTGCTTTGCGGGAGTTCAAACGCGGGGGCTCGGTCGAGTTTCTGTGCGCGGTCGAGAACGGACGCAAGAAGGGGCTGCAAGTGGATCTGGCCACGCGGGTGCGCGTTCTGCGCGACGGCAAGGAAGTGTACTCGGCGCCGGCGCGGCTACTCGAGGTGCCAGGCAGCGGTCGGGTCGTGGTGGGCGCACTGAAACTGTCGGATGCCATCACGCCCGGGGAATACGATCTGCAAGTGACCGCGGCGGAGCGAAACGGCGGCAAAGGCCTGGCGGCCGGCCAGTGGACGGATTTCACCGTGCTGCCGTAAGATCGCACGCTTCGAGCGCGCGTCTCGCCGTGCCGCTTCTGAAATAATGAAGGGAGGAAGCTAGCGTGCCCGACCGGCTGCAGATCGTTCTGGTGATGGCTGCGTATATCGTGCTGATGCGATGGGTGCTGCCGCGCCTGGGCATCGGCACTTGAATGGCGAACTCCTGTGACGCCGCGGCGCGGCGTGAGGCACGGCGGAAGGCGAAGCCCGGCGCGTAAAGCAACGGCACACCGGCCGG
>Ga0181535_10006023_pt1 | contig 12741 bp, 10 predicted proteins | sample PEATcosm2014_Bin_44_FD_119774 | JGI IMG/M metagenome (GOLD analysis project Ga0181535, IMG submission 119774) | Peatland microbial communities from MTU Mesocosm Facility, Houghton, MI, USA - PEATcosm2014_Bin17_30_metaG | ecosystem: Environmental > Terrestrial > Soil > Wetlands > Peat | place...
GGCTCGACCTTTTTCTCGGTTTTCCCGCCCGACGTCTTGCGCTCAACGATGCTAGGGAACGTGCCGGGGTGGGCCTTCGAGTACTCGGTGAAGTACGTCACGGCCAAGTCTTCAGGTTTTGGCTCCGGTGTGTCGGGATTGGCCTTGATCCACTCGGTGACCTCCGCCCGGTGCGTCTTCTGCCAGTCGGACACATAGGTGGCATTCAGCTTGTCGGCTTTGACCCAGTTCTGAGCGACAGTCGAATGCAAGGCCGCCCACTGGGCCACGATGCCCGGCTTGCCGCCGAATTGGTCCTTTTGGAACCAGCTTTCGATGTCAGGGGCGACCGCCTGGCCCTGCTTTGCGCCGCTGGCGTATTTCACGATGGGGCCAAGCTGGCGTGCCACACGATCCCGGAGCAAATAATTGTTGGCCGCCCAGTTCGAGGCACCCGAGGCGGCAGCGTTGTAGGAGGCGGCTGAAGGACGTGGCTGGAAATACTCGTCGGCCGTGAACGGCTGCGCGATAAGCTTGGAGCCAGCCGGGGTGCCTTGCGCATCGGTCAGCAGGCTTCCCTGGGCCTTGTCATGGAATAGGGCTTGGCCGATGCCCAGCAAGACCAGTGGATACAGCACCGAGCAGAGGAGCACGGTGAGGACCAACAGCCAGAGATTGGCACGTAGGTGAGCGAACATGATTGGACTCCCAGTTTCGTGACAGGCTAGACCATATGGAAGGCAACGAGGATCACGTCGATCAGTTTTATGCCGATGAACGGTGCGATCACGCCGCCCAATCCCCAAATAAGCAGGTTGCGGCGGAGCAGTGCGTCGGCGCCAACGGGACGGTACCTCACTCCCTTGAGCGCGATCGGAATCAACAGCGGAATGACGACCGCGTTGAAGATCACCGCCGAAAGAATCGCGGAGGTAGCCGAGTGCAGATTCATGACGTCCAACGGTTTCAGCCACGGCAGTGTAGCGGCGAACATCGCCGGGATGATCGCGAAGTATTTCGCCACGTCGTTGGCAATGGAAAACGTCGTCAGCGCCCCGCGGGTCATAAGCAGTTGCTTACCGATCTCGACGACTTCGATCAGCTTGGTGGGGTCGCTATCGAGGTCTACCATATTGCCCGCTTCCTTGGCCGCTTGCGTGCCCGAGTTCATGGCCACACCCACATCGGCCTGAGCCAGGGCGGGGGCATCGTTGGTGCCGTCGCCCATCATGGCCACGAGCTTCCCGTCGGCCTGCTCCTTGCGGATGTAGGCGAGCTTGGCTTCTGGCGTGGCCTCGGCGATGAAATCATCGACCCCCGCCTGGGCAGCGATCGCCTTGGCTGTAAGCGGGTTGTCGCCGGTGACCATCACCGTTCGCAAACCCATCCGCCGCAAACGCGTGAACCGCTCGGTGATGCCCGGTTTAAGGATGTCTTCCAGCACCACCATCCCCGTGATGCGGCTCCCGTCGCTGACCAACAGCGGCGTGGCCCCTTTTGCCGCCACTTCCGCCACTACACTGTCTACCCGCGGCGGCGGTGATCCGTTCTGCTGCTTGACATGCCTGAGAATGGCGTCGGGGGCCCCTTTGCGAATCTGATGACCGCCCGGCAGGTCGATCCCGCTCATCCGCGTTTGCGCCGAGAACGCGATGAATCGCGAGTCGGGCGGGGCCAGGGCGTCACCGTTGGATGTCAAGGCGTCCAATCGCTCCGCGGACTGGCCAGGCGAATCCAACTGACGAGATAACTCCACAATGCTCTTGCCTTCGGGCGTCTGGTCGGCGACCGACGCCTGGGCGGCCAGGCATCCCACCTGGATGGCGGTATAGCCCTCGAAGGGAATGAACCGCGTCGCCCGGCGGTTGCCCACGGTAATCGTGCCCGTCTTATCCAAAAGCAGGGTGTCCACGTCGCCGGCTACTTCCACGGCCTTTCCACTCTTGGCCAAGATGTTCGCCCGCAAAGCGCGGTCCATGCCCGCGATGCCGATGGCCGCCAGCAGCGCGCCGATCGTCGTAGGAATCAGGCACACCAGCAGCGCTACGAGCGTGGGCACGTCGGTGCCGAGGCTCAGCGGTGCCTTGTCGAGGCCCAGGTAATCCTTCATGTACAACTCGACGTTGTACGCGATCGGCCAGATGGTGGCGGTGACGATCAGAAAGATCAACGTGAACGCTGCCAGCACCAGCGACAGCGCGATTTCGTTGGGCGTTCGCTGCCGGATCGCCCCTTCGACCAAGGCAATCATGCGGTCAAGGAACGAACTGCCGGGGCTGGCCGTAATCTCTGTCACGATCCGGTCGGATAACACCCGCGTTCCTCCGGTGACCCCCGAGCGGTCGCCGCCCGCCTCGCGGATGACAGGCGCCGACTCACCCGTAATGGCCGACTCGTCGATGGAGGCGATCCCCTCGATGATCTCCCCATCGCCGGGTATCACCTCACCGGCAACGATTTCCACACGATCGCCGGCACGGAGTTCCGTGGAGACCGTCTGCTCGATCGTTCCATCCTCTCTAAGGCGGCGCGCCGGAGTGGTTCGTCGCGTTTTGCGCAACGCATCCGCCTGAGCCTTGCCGCGGGCTTCGGCGATGGCGGAGGCGAAGTTGGCGAAGAGCAAGGTCGCCAGGAGCCAAAAGTCCAAAGCCACAAGGTAGCCAACGTTTGCGGCGCTTTGGTAGCCGAAAAGCTTGGCAACCGTATAGATGGCGGTCAACACAGTCCCGATCTCGACCACGAACATCACGGGATTCTTCCACTGGATGTCGGGCCGGAGCATCACCAGCGATTGCCAGAAAGCCGTTTTAAGCAGTTCCGGCTCGAACAGGCCGGCCTTCCGGCTATGCCGACGCCCGAGTTTGAGTTCGTCGGGGGCGGGACCGGTGACCGGCGGTTCCCTAGTGAGCGTGCTAGGCATGTTCTTTTCCCTTGTCTCGTGACCGTGTTTCGTACTGGTTTTCATGTTCCTTATCTAACCTCCGAATGGAAGCGGCCCAAAATGCTCGGCCACCGGTCCGAGCGCGGCCACCGGCAGGAAGAGCAATGCCCCAACGAGGATGATGGTTCCCATCAAGACGCAAGCGAAAGTAAACGTGTCCGTCCGCATGGTACCCGCCGTGAAAGGCGTTGGCTTCTTAGCGCCCAGGCTCGCCGCGAAGGCCAGCGGAGCGATCACTGGGATGAACCGTCCAAGCAACATGACCAGCCCCGTAGATATGTCCCAATAGGGGCTCTCAGGGGCCGGGTTAGGATTGTCGTTGGCGCCGTAGGTATCGCCGAGCCCTTCAAACCCCGAGCCATTGTTGGCCGAGGCGGAACTGAACTCATAAAGGACTTCAGAGAACCCGTGTGCACCGGGATTGTTCGTCGCCTTGTTGCCCCAGTCCGTAGCCGCAAATAGGCCCGTGGGCATCAAGATCAGGATCGGGTGGGCCAACAGGGCAATCATGGCCAGTTTCATTTCCCGAGCCTCGACCTTTTTGCCCAGGTACTCGGGCGTGCGCCCCACCATCAGTCCCGCGATGAACACGCCGACGATCAGGTACAATAGCAGGTTGATCATTCCCACGCCTTTGCCACCGAACACACAATTGAGCCACATGCCGGTCATCGGGGTGAGTCCCGCCAGCGGGTTCAGGCTGTCGTGCATACAGTTCACGGAGCCACAGCAAATGGCGGTGGTCCCGGCTGCAAACGTTGCCCCGGCCGAGGTGCCGAAGCGTAGCTCCTTCCCCTCCAGGTTTCCTAGGCTTTGATCCACGGGGAGCCGGGCCAGCCCCGGATTCGGCTGGAGAGTGTCCCAATAGATGCCCCAGCCGATCATCGCGATAAACATTGTCATCATCACACCGAAGATGACCCACGCGTGGCGCATTTGCCGCAACATGCGGCCGAACATCAAAACTAGCGCGAAGGGAAAAATCAAGTAGTTCATGACGCTGAGAAAGTTACTCCACGCACTGGGATTCTCGTAGGGATGCGATGAATTAGCTCCGAAAAACCCGCCCCCATTGGTCCCCAGATGCTTGATGGGAAGAAGAGCAGCTACGGGGCCGCGGGCAATCTCTTGTTGGAGTTGCGGTTGCCCCTTGTCGTCCGTGCCCATCGCACCGGGCTCCACAGTGGCAACCTTCGCGCTGCCATCGAGAGTCATGGGGATGCCATCCGCCATGAGGAGCACGCCCATGACGAAAGCGGCGGGGACAAACGTGTAGGCCACCACGCGCCACATGTCCAGGTAGAAATTGCCCATGTGCGACGCGCTGCGCAGGGCACGGATGATCGCTACCAAACAGCAGAATCCTACGCTAGCCGAGACGAACATGTTCCAGCAGATCATGAACAACTGGCTGAAATAGGACAGATGCTGCTCGCCGGAATAATGCTGCAAGTTGGTGTTCGTCAGGAACGAGCAGACCGTGTTGAAAATCGTGGTCGGGGCCACCATGTGCTTTCCGTCTGGATTCAGGGGGAAGACGGGCTGTAGAGACAACACGACGAACCCGAAGACGAACATCAATGTGTTGAACAAGAGCATGGAGACGGCATACTGCTTCCAGTTCTGCGGCCCTGTGTCCACACGGGCCTCGATCCAACGCAGAAATTGCGGAGCATGATAACGCCCGTCCATAATCCAGGCGAGGTAACGGCTAAAGGGAATCGCCAGCGCCGTGGTGACCGCCAAAATCAGGAATGGAAGAAACCAGACTTGGAACTGGAACATCGTCAAGCACCTTTCGCGTTAAAAAACTCAAAACCACTCGGGCCGCACCAGTGCGGCACATAGGTATACTAAAAGCAGCACCGTTACTACGGCAGTCAGCCAGGTCAAAATACCCATGTCATTTCCTTTCATACCTTGTCGCAGGCAGGTACGCAGGCGAACAGGAAGGCAAATGTCGCCAAGCCCAAGAACACCATCGCCGGTAGCCAGATCGTCAAGTCCATGTTGGTTCCTCACTTATGTTTGAGACAAGAAGTCCACAAGAGTTGCGGACCTCATTGACCATGCCATCGTTTTCTCACAAACATGGCTGAGGGAGAGTGCGAGTTCGGACGGGAGCCGCCGCGTAGACTCTCGACGTAACGATCTCCCGAAGCCCCAGGGTGCTGGGACTGATGAACGTCGTCTCGATCGTCTGCTTTACCGGAAGTGGGCGGCTTCTTCGTGTTCGCCGCGGCGCCCGGCCTCCTTGGTTGCCTATCGAGCAGCCGGTCAAGATATCCGCTGAGGCAATCCTCACATTTGTCGCAAATCCAGACATAGCCGGCTACGACAAGAGCAATCACCCCGGCCAACGTAGCGACCCGAAACATGAACCAGAAGATCGAACCTTTCGGCACAAGGATGTCGAGCAGTCCGCCAGCGCATACCAGAATGCCGACGGCTGCCACGGAGCAGCTAATGACCAACATTTTGTTCCAGGTGCGCCAGGTCAATGGTTCATTCACTCTCATCCGCAACTCCCCCAGGCGGCCCCGACGGTGATCCACGCGGACTGCCGGCTTTTGTGGTTTCTGGTATCGAAACTGCATATTCTCACTTGCAATGCGTGTGCCGGAGCAAGTGCAAGAGTCGCAACTCATGCTGCGAACAGGGTTTTTGTACATGCCGCACTTGGCAGGCCAACGCCTCCGCACCGCAAATTGCAAGGTGAGCCGTGCATAAATGCACGATGTTTGATGGCGCTGTGAGCCAGCGCTTGGGGTGAGTAAGAAACATGAACATCCGTCTCACTGAACGTAAGGAGAGCACGTGTCGCGCCCTTCCCGTGGAGTTGCGAAGCAGCGAGCCGAAGATGCATGAGGTGCTTGGGATAGCCCTCAAGATTGCGGCAAGCGACGCGACCATCCTGCTGCGCGGCGAGAGCGGCACGGGCAAGGGGCTTCTGGCCAGAGTGATCCATGTCGGCAGCCCACGGGCTGCGGGTCCGTTCGCTGCCATCCAGTGCCCGGGCCTCTCCGTCGCACTGCTGGAGAGTGAGTTGTTCGGCAAGGCGCAGGCCGTCTCGACAGGCGCGCTACGGGACACAGTGAGCAAGTTGCGCATCGCGGAAGGGGGCACCTTGCTTTTGGACGAGATCGGCGACCTGCCGCTGGAACTACAGCCCAAGGTCCTGCGATTGCTCCAGGAGCGTTCCTATGAGCGCCTGAGAGAAACGCAGACACAAGGCAGCGACGTTCGGCTCATCGCGACCACCAACCGCAACCTGGAGGCGGAGGTGGCAGCTGGCCGCTTCCGCGAGGACCTGTTCTACCGACTGAACCTCGTCCAGATAACCCTCCCGCCACTCCGCGAGCGACGCGCCGACATCCTACCTCTTGCCGAGGATGTGCTTCGGTCTTTTGGCCGGCAAACCGACAAAGCTCCTTCAGGGTTTGCCGAGCCGGTGCGCGATGCCTTGCTCCGTTATTCCTGGCCGGGCAACATCCGGGAACTGCGAAACGCCATCCAGCGGGCCGCAATTCTTGCTTCCGGCTTCTTGATCGAGCTGCACCATTTGCCGTCGCAGATCACGAGCCCTGGACAGACAATCCAAACCGCCATTCAGCCGACCACCTTGGATCAGATGGAAATTGAGCAAATCCGGCGCGTTCTCAGCTCGGCAGGTACGATCGGGGAAGCGGCTGCCCAACTGGGCATCGACCCAAGTACGCTGTATCGAAAGAGGAAGAAGTATGGTATGCGCAGGGTGCGAAGCGCGACCGTAACGTACGACGAACCGCCACGAGATGCCTGATCTCGAATTCTTCGGGCTTTCGCGTTTGGCTATCGGGAGAATCCTGGTGCCCAGCATCAGACAGATCCCATGCCGCCAGTAGCCTTGAGGCAGCCTTGTCTCGCATTTTGCATGGTAGACCGTGCGAATTGCGGCACGGTCGACGACTCGGCCTACCTGATGGCCAGCAGCAACATCGTGGCAGGCAAGCGGTTACGTCGCTCGTGCCTGATGCGGCACGATCCTTGCAATCAGGGTTGTGACGATGACGACTCGTATGTTAACAATGAATGTGAACCATCGTTGTCCGAAAGAGAACAGCGTCATGCAAACGGACTCGCTACTGCTTCAGGAGAAAATGAAAACTCGTGTTGGCTTGCATCAGAGGAATTTCCAAAGAAAGTGATAGTGATGAGCATCGCTTTACCACGGACTGTAGCTGGTTATGCCATTCCCATGTGCCCGCACTGCGACAAGGCGTATGGGCCGGAAGCAGTTGATGCGGGGCCGATTCGCTGCGCAGTGTGCGGCCAATGGTTTGAGGTTATTGCGAGGACTGTCTATCAAGTGAAACAGAATCTCGACTATGCAAGCGGGAAAGCTTAGCGTCTGCTTCGAGCGCCAAGTTATGGCCCACACTGAGCGAGACTTGGTACTTCCAAAGGCTCTAAAGGCTTGCCGCAGGTACCAGTGAATTACCGCCTGCGATTCACACCCCTATTTGAGAGAAAGACCCATGAAGCTGATTATTGCCATTATTCGGCCGGAGAAGCTGGAATCGGTGAGGGACGTTCTGAAGCCGGGAGAGACGCGCTTGTTGTCCATCGGTTCGGTGGAAAGCGGGATGCAGGGATACGCCGGTATGTATCGGGGCCTGGAGATGCGGTTCCGACCCCCGGTCGTGCGGCTGGAGATCGCGGCTGAGGACTGGTATGCTGGAACCGCCATGGCAGAAATTTCCCGGGCAATCTCCGTCGGGGCTTCCGAGCAGGATAGCGAGGCTTCCGTCTTCATGATCCCGCTGGATGCCTGCGTCCCGGCCGTCAGTCGCCAGGGTGTTGCACGTCCTTTGGTTGATCGACATCGGATGGCCGGATGTACGGCACCCTCACTCCCCTGGGCGAGTTGGGGGGCACGCGCCGAAAGCCACTTGCCTTAAGAGTCGCGTAAGGTGCCCCGCCGTAAGAAGCCTTCCGCCGAAGCTAAGACGTTGGTCGTTCGTCGCGATTGAACCGTCGGCGTCAGCGTACAGAACAAGGAGTAAGCGTCCGACTACCGGGCTCGAAACTTGTGCACCGGTCTGCCGTTCTCCCAGAAGACCCAGACACGGGCGCTCTCCTCCCACGTGAGCATGCCCGATCTTGGACTGCCCGATTTGGCGGCGTCTGGAATCTCCGTTTCCGGCGGCAATACTTCCACCGCCGGAATCTGCCGGAGAAGCTCATAGTGTTGGACGCTGGCTAATTCCTCTTTTCCGACGAAGTAGATGAATGCCGCAACGAGGACCAGGATGACCTGACCAGAGAGCGCGCCGAAAACCCCGAACAGCAAAGCAAAGCCGGCTCCCAGCCCGGCCGCGATCTTCGTTGCCCGCAGCCGCCCCAGCGAAACACTCAATATGGCTCGTAGCGCCCGGCCGCCATCCATGGGAAAGGCCGGTACCAGGTTGAACGACACCAAGGCGAGATTGATCAGTGCCAAGTCGAAGACAAAGCAGCCGGGAAGGAAGCTGGCGGTTGTCCGGCTGGGAAACCACTCGGGCAGGATCAAGGTTGGTAGCCGAAGAATGGCCACAATGACGGTCGTCACCGCCGGCCCCGCGACGGCGATCCAGAACTCCTCGCGAGGCTCTTCGCTCATCCGTTCCAACGAGGCGACGCCACCGATCGGATAGAGGGTGATGTCCCGCGTGCCGATGCCGTATTGGCGGGCCATCCAGGCATGGCCCAGCTCATGGAGGACGATACAGCCGAGAACCGCCAGGATCAACGCGAGCCGATACGTGGCCAGCCCCCAGCCTCCGACAACCATGGGCTGGACTAGTTGTGCTACCAGCAAGATCAGGCATGTCGAGTGAGCGTAGATTTCTACGCCACCGAGGGTGCCAAGCTTCCAGGATCGCAGCAAAACGGAGCCGCGCATCACTTTTTGTCTCTTTCAGCCCGTAAAGTAATTGCCAGGTGCGCGCTTGGCCGGATTCTATTTCGCAGCCGGAAGGGCGGCTGTCGCGCCGAGCGGGGCGATCTTGTCCAGCGCGATGTTGAGCATCAGGACGTTTACCCCAGGATCACCAAGAAAGCCGAGGCTAGGCTGGTCGGTGTTCTGTTTGATCAACTCCAGCACTTTCTCTTTGGGAAGCTTCCGGGCATTGGCAACTCGCTGGGCTTGAAGCGAGGCATTTTCCGGGCTGATGTGCGGATCGAGACCAGAGCCTGAGCCCGTAACCGCATCGCCGGGGATAATCGTTGCGAAATCTGCGGCGATCACAGGGTTCTTGTCGGTGGGATCGGTCGGGGGATGCGGGAAGTCATCCACCAACTTGGTATCGAGAAGGTTGCCATTCTTGTCTTGATATTTGGACAATGGTACTTCGACGATACGGGTGCCGTCTGGCTTGGTCCTGTACAGCTTGAACGTGATGCCGTTTTCCAGGCAGTAGTGGATCACGCGTAGACGGATACCGTCGAAGGCGAGGGTTTCCGCGGGCGGGGAAGCGGGCGCGCTGGCGACTTGCGGAGCACTCGGCGCACTAGCCGCTGCGGAGGCCGCAGGTGCAGTGGCTGGCGCAGGGGCCGTCGCTCCTGCGGGCTGAGGGACAGACGCTGTGGCCGGGGGTGGCGGGGTCTGCGTCGCACCGTTGATCAGCTTATCGCTCAAGGGGCCGAGATTGGTGCCACCGGAATTGCTGGCGTCGTACCCGGCGCCGGCCGCACTGGGCCGCGGATGAAAATAGCCTGACGCGGAAAAACTCTGGCCGATCAAGTACGATCCGACCGCTTGCTTGTCGTCGGTAGTGAACGTACCGTCTTTCTTCACTAGTGAACCATTGGCCTGAATGGGAAAGACGGCTTGGCTGACAGCCCAGATTGCCAACGGATAGAGTCCGCAGCAAATGGTGCCCAGAACAAGGGTGACGCCGATCGACGTCCAGATGTGGCCCAAAATCGAACCACCGCGGTCATCGGTTGCGTCGATCGTTTGCGACTCGCGCGAAGCGGTCCTGCTATCGGTCGCATTGAGTTGCCGGTTTTCGTCACTTGCTTTCGTGTTGGTCATATTGGTTCGCTTGCTTCTGTACGGGTTCGGGCGGTCCTTGCCGTGCAAGGGGTCCGTGTCGGATTACGCCAGATTCAAACAGTGAATGATTTGGTCGATCAGCCAGATTCCCGGGAACGGGCAGATGATCCCGCCCACGCCATAAATCAGCAGATTGCGTCGCAGGATTGAAACGGCCGACGCGGCTCGGAACTTGACCCCCTTGAGGGCCAAGGGAATCAAGGCAACGATGACCACGGCGTTGAAGATCACCGCGCTCATGACCGCGCTATGCGGCGTGTGCAGGCGCATGATATTGAGGGGGGCGACTTCGGGGAACGCGCCCATCAGCATGGCCGGAATGATGGCGAAATATTTGGCCACATCGTTCGCGACGCTGAAGGTGGTCAATGCACCGCGGGTCATCAGCATCTGTTTGCCGATTTCGACGACCTCGATGAGCTTCGTCGGGTTGCTGTCCAGATCGACCATGTTCCCGGCCTCTTTGGCGGCCTGGGTACCCGAGTTCATGGCCACGCCGACATCCGCTTGGGCCAGGGCCGGGGCATCATTGGTGCCGTCACCGGTCATGGCGACCAGGTGTCCCTTGGTTTGCTCGGCCCGCAGCAGGGCGAGCTTGTCTTCCGGCGTGGCCTGGGCCAAGAAGTCGTCCACGCCGGCCTCCTTGGCGATGGCCGCGGCGGTGAGTGGGTTGTCTCCGGTGATCATGATCGTTTTGATCCCCATGGCGCGAAATCGCTCGAACTGGCTGGGCAGGCCCACTTTCACGATATCCTTGAGGTAGATGACGCCCAGGGCCTTGTCTTGACGCGCCACCACCAGTGGTGTTCCACCATTGCGGCTGATGCGATCGACGGCCTCGTCAATTTCCTTGGGATACGTTCCGCAGATCCAAGTGCGGACGCTATCGGCGGCGCCCTTGCGAACCGAGTCGCCGTTGATGTCCACGCCGCTCATGCGCGTTTGCGCGGTGAAGGGTACGAAGACGGCGTGCGGCATCTCGTGGATTTCCCGGCCGCGGATGCCATACCGCTTCTTGGCCAGGATCACAATGCTGCGTCCTTCCGGCGTTTCGTCCGCCAGACTGGCAAGCTGCGCTGCCTCGGCCAGTTCCTTGGGGTCGATGCCGGGGACCGGGATGAATTCCGTTGCCTGGCGGTTGCCCATCGTGATGGTGCCGGTTTTATCCAGCAGTAACACATCCACGTCGCCAGCGGCTTCCACCGCGCGGCCGCTCATGGCCAGCACGTTCTTCTGTACCATGCGGTCAATGCCGGCGATGCCGATGGCCGAGAGCAGCCCGCCGATCGTGGTCGGAATCAGACAGACCAAGAGCGAAACCAGAACCGTGACCGAGAAGGCCAGGCTGACCTGCTCATACGCGGGGCTGTCGCCGAGGTAGGTGTGCGTGAAAACTCCAAACGGCAACATCGTGATGACGACCGCCATGAAGATGATCGTCAACGCCGAGAGCAGAATCGACAGGGCGATTTCGTTGGGTGTCCGCTGTCGTTTGGCCCCTTCGATCAGTTCGATCATGTGGTCCATGAACGACTCCCCGGGGTTGGCCGTCACGCGCACCTTGATCTGGTCGGAGAGCACCATCGTGCCGCCGGTGACGGCCGAGCGGTCGCCGCCGGCCTCACGGATCACCGGCGCGGATTCGCCCGTGATGGCGGATTCGTTGACCGAGGCGGCGCCTTCAATGATCTCGCCGTCCGCGGCAATCAACTCGCCGGCCGCGACCACGAACACGTCGCCTTTCCGCATCGATTCCGCGGCCACCCAGGTGAACGAACCGTCCGGATGACGCTTCTTGGCACGGGTCTTGGTGCGGCTTTTTCGCAGCGTTTCGGCCTGCGCCTTGCCGCGACCTTCGGCCATGGCCTCGGCGAAGTTCGCGAAAATCACGGTGAACCACAACCAGATGGAGATCTGCAGCACGAACGCCGTTTCTGAATGCTTGGTGAAGGCCAGATCGAGAGTCGTGACCGCCGCCCCCACCTCGGTGACGAACATTACCGGGTTCTTCCACATGTGGGCGGGATTGAGTTTCCGGAAGCTGTCGAAAATCGCCGGAACGACAATCTCGCGGTCGAATAACGGTCGTGCTTTGCTAGACATTGAATTCCTCAATTGTTCTGGAACGATCCGATCGTGCGGCCTTCGAGCGAGCCCATGCGTCAGTACAAAATGTGCGATCCGTACATCTTGAAGTGTTCGATCACCGGGCCCATCACTAATCCGGGCAGGAAGTTCAATGCGCCGAGGATGACAATCACCGCGGCGACGAGCAGACAGAACGTGGGCCCGACCACCGGGAAACTGCCCGTATGCAGCGGCGCCGCCTTCTTTCTGGCCAGCGCCCCCGCCAATGCCAGGATGGGGAGCATTTCGAAGTAGCGGCCAATCAGCACGCAAAACGACTGCGTCCAGTTGAACATGGTGCTGCCGTAGACCGTGATCGTTTTGGTGCTGTCGGCCGGGTCGGGGGACGTGACGGTAGGCGCATAGCCGACGCCGCCGAATGCGGTGCCGTTGTTGGCAGTCCCGGAACTGTAAGCGTAGAACAGTTCGCTGAAGGCATGGGGCCCGTTATTGGCGTTATTATCCGTACCCCATTTGGCCAGGCACGACCATGCCGTAAACGCGACGGTGTCCAGCACGATCATGAGTAACAGCAGGGAGCAGCACTTCACATCGAAACTGTTGATCTTCTTCCCGAGGTAATCGGGCGTGCGCCCGATCATCAGACCGGCCAGGA
>Ga0181535_10006027_pt1 | contig 12735 bp, 12 predicted proteins | sample PEATcosm2014_Bin_44_FD_119774 | JGI IMG/M metagenome (GOLD analysis project Ga0181535, IMG submission 119774) | Peatland microbial communities from MTU Mesocosm Facility, Houghton, MI, USA - PEATcosm2014_Bin17_30_metaG | ecosystem: Environmental > Terrestrial > Soil > Wetlands > Peat | place...
ATATTCTTGGACAGCTTTCTAGCCATTCTTCCCTCGTCTCCCACCGCGCGAACCCAAGCAGCGATTGTTGCTCGCTGAACCCATCCGGAGATGCTGTTGTTCAACTGCTGGCTGGATGGGCCGTTCGGCCGTGGTACATGTGACTGGCCCCCGCACCAGGCGGAGACACTCTTTCCAGTATGCCGGAACGCACGGTGGGACGCAAGTTCTCTGTTCCTCGGGTAGTGCCCTAATTTCAAATCCTCAGTCGCTGGATGGGGCAGGAAGTTGCGAGATATGGCGGGAAGTAGGATGGCTTGGGCACTTGTGGACAAGTCTGGGCGCTCTGAGTTTGATTGGAAAGCTATGTGCAGTCTGTGTACTCGGATGGAGCATCCATCCACGGGGAAAACGTATCGCTGACATCCATGCCCGCGAGTGTGCTTTCGTCGCAGAAACAGGTCACATACTCTTTGCCGCTATTAAACGTGTCCCGGTATTTGACGCATCCGAAACCCACGAGCAAATCAATAACGTTCAAATCTTCAGTTTGATACAGCCGCCGATACTTGCCGTCTTTCCGCTCATACCAGTGAGAAAGAAATGCAATAGTTCCGCCAGGAACGAGAACCCTCTCTGTGAAGAAATAATCGGGTTCTCCATAGTCCGGGGTATCTGGCAGTGGCTCCTTATCGATATTGAAAACAACTCTGGCCGCAGCAAACGTCAACTTGGCTGGAGTCCTTCCGACGTTTTTAACTTCCCAATCGAATCGCAGACTCCCGTTCTCTGGAATCTTCTCATCTTGGGCCTTGGTGAAATAAGCCACCAGCCACGGTCTTTCAGCGGTACTGAGAGCTTGAGCGTTCAACAAGGCGGCATTGGCGGATTTCCTCGTTTCCCACGACTGCCAGAAAATCACACCGCCCGTGCAACCGGCTACGAGAACCAGCCACCAATCGGACTTTTCGTACCACTTTGTCGCATGTGCAGTCAGTACGCCAGTTGCAAGTACTGCGATACCGATAAGAATTAGCGACCATTTCTTGAGCATGATGCTGAAATTGTATCCCTCAAACTATGTGGCGGAAGCGAGAACTACGCCCAAATCCTGGCCAGCACCAGTTCAAACCCGGCGATGGGGCCGGTGCCCTGGACGGAGGTGGGCTGCGTGAGGAGTTCCGGCTGCTCGCCGGGGCGGTAGATGGTGACGGCCTTCTCCAGCGGGTCGATCAGCCCCGCCTTACGGCTGCGTGACGCGCACGCTGACGCCATACCCTTGCAGCGGGATGGTGGTGTCCACGGTGTCGGTATCGGTCTTGATCACCGTCATCACCTGCGAGTCCTTGCACACCACGTAGACTTTGCCGGTCGGCGTTGCGTTGGTCGTGGCGATCCACGCCGGATGCCCATTGATCGGGATGGTGGCCGTCACCGTGTCCGTGCTCAGGTTCACCACCGACACCGAGCAGAGCGTCGTTCCCGAACCCACGGCCCCAGTGCCGCAGGGCAGGCCCGGGTTTCCCGCGTTGGCCACATACGCCCGCGAGTAGTCGCTCAGCACCGACACCATGGTCGGGTTAATTCCCACCGGGATCGTCGCCACCACCTGCCCGAAGGTGGATGCGTCGATCGGGTTGGTTGGATCGCAGTTCGGGTTGGTCGGCAGCGCGGTCGACGAGCACAGTGGGATGTTGACGATCGTCACCGAGCCGTTCGACGTGCCCGTCCCCTCGTTGACCACCACCAGCTCATCCAGGCCGGACGCCAGGTCCGCCCACACCGGACGCACCCCCACCGGGATCGTGCTGTTGGTGATGGCCGCTGTCCCTGCGTCCGCAGTCGATACGACATTCGCATGTGTAAATGCCGCTTCAAACTGAGTGGAGCTAAGCCCCGTAGGAAGAACCGTCAGCGTCTGCCCATTGAGATATGTCCCGGTAGAAAGGCCCGCAATGGTAACGCTCGTCCCTGCCAGCAAGGTATTCTGCGCAGTGAACGTAACCACATTGCCCGCAATCGAAAATCCAGTGATACTCGGGCCAAACTGATCCAGCGCGTTGGTCAGCGCGTTGATCACCGTCACCGTGCCGTCCGTCTGGTTCATGATAAAGGCCCGCCGGGTGTCCAGCGTCATCACCCCATACACCGGCCCGCGTCCCACCGCAAGCGTGGCGGAAATCGTCGGCGAGGTAGTCGAACTGGTTGCGTTTTCGATCGCCTCCACCTGTCCCAGCCCGCCGCTGGTCGACTGGTCGATGCTGTAGAACCTGGACGCTGACCCCTGGCCCACCACATACACCGGCGTATACCCGTGTCCGACCGGCAGCTCCTGCTTCAGCGCGGGCGGCGTGCTGAATAGTTGATCGATCGCGTCGACGCCGGGGTCCGCAATGTAGGAGATGCTCGGCGCCGCGTAGATGCTCAGCGGGTTTGCCCCTGCCAGCAGCGTCGTCTCCAGCACCTGGCTCGAGATCAACGAGGGGCTCAGCTCGGCCGAAGTCACAGTATCGTCGCTGTTCAGCGTATAGGCCGTGTTCCCGCCGGAGTTCAAGGCCAGGTAATACGGATTGACCCCCAGCGTTGCCGTCACCAGCACCGTGTCGCCGGAGAAATCGACCATCGTCAACAGGCCGTTCGCGCTGGGGCCCGGGCTGGACACCGCGACCGCATATTTGAGCGGCTGCGCCGCCGGCCCCACCACGCCGATCGCGCTTACCACCGGCCGGTACGCGTTCCCGCACCCGGCGATCATCGCCAACGATGCGGCCAGCCCCACCGCCAACGCGATGCGGCCGGACGGCGCCGTTCCGCGCAGCGCCCTCTGAATCACTCTCCGTTTCCCCATCTCTGCCGACTGCGCTTCCACGAATTGCAAACCTTCTCCCACAAGCCCGTCGATGCCGACATTGTTCAAGGCTTGATTGTAAATCAACCCGGAGCCGCGCGCGCCCCAAGCGACCAAACTACTCCCGCCCTCCCGCCTCAACTCCACCACTGACCACTGCCTCTACGCATCCACTCTTCCGTGCAGCCAGCCGAAGTTCAAATGCAGCCGCAGCAGCGTGTAGCTCAGCATCTCGTGGAAGTAGCGCAGCGCCAGGTCGTAGTCGTCGATGTGCCCCAGCGTTCCGCGCGGCGAGGTATACACCGTCAGCCCCGCGTCCTGGCACAGCTTGCGCACGCGGAACAGGTGCGTCCCATCGCTCACCACCACAATGCGCCGCAGGCGCCTCTCCCGCGCAATCTCCGCCAGCCGCCGCACCTGCTGCTCGGTGTCCACCGAGTGGGTCTCCGCCACAATCCGGTCATACGGAACGCCGTTTGCCAACAGGTAATCGCGGCCCACGCCGCCCTCGGTCATCCCCTTGTCCAGATCGCTGCCGCCGCCCAGCGTAATCACCAGCGGGGCCATCTGCTCGCGGTAGAGCTCCACCGCGTGGTCCAGGCGCGCGTGCAGCACCGGCGAGGGACGTCCCCCGTACTCCGCCGCGCCGAAGACCGCAATTGCGTCCGCCGGCCGCGCCCCATCGTGGCCCGCAACCGCATCGATCTGGAGGTAGAGCCACACAAACCACCCCAGCACCGCCAACAGCAATACGCCCAGCAGACGCCGCAGCCACACTCCCGCCCCAGCCTTCCGCCGCTTCGCGGCACTCGGGCCGCGCGGCTTCGGCCTGCGCTTTGGCAGACGGAAGCGGCGCTTCGGCGGACTGGTCGAATCCATACTCATGGCAGAGAAACTCGAAGGCAGCGCAGCGCTCTCCTCCCGGCCCGCAAGGCGCAAGAGAGTCTGCAAAAAGAGAGCTGCAAGTTCTGGCGCAGCCCCCAGTATCCATCTTCCCGCCTCACTCGACAAACATCCTCCGCCAATGCGCCGCCGCCGGAGTTATGCTGGACATGCACTGTTCTCCGTTGCATCCCAGTTCCAGTCCCTCGCGCAGGAGAATCATTTGACGGCCGAGATACTCCGCATTCACCCCGACGAACCCGAACCGGAACTGATCGCCCGGGTCGTCCGCGCGCTCTCCGCCGGCCAGGTCGTCGCGCTACCCACCGACACCTTCTACGGCCTGGCCGTCGATCCCATCAATCTGCGCGCCGTCGACCGCATCTACGAGGTCAAGAGCCGCGCCCGCCACAAGCCGCTCTCCCTGCTCATCGGCGACACCGCCCAGGCCTACGGACTGGCCCGCGAGATCGACTCCGCCTTCGACCGTCTGGCCGAGCGCTTCTGGCCCGGCCCGCTCACCGTCGTGGTAAAGGCCGGCACACGCCTGCCACTGCGCGTCACCGCCAACACCGGCAACGTCGCCCTGCGCGTGCCGGAGGCAGCCATCGCGCGCGCCGTCGTCGATGGCCTCGGCCTGCCCATCACCGCAACCTCCGCCAACCTGCGCGGAATGCCCGAGTGTACCGACGCCGCCAGCGTCTCCGATCAGCTCGGCAACCAGATCCCCCTGATCGTCGACGGTGGCCCAACCCTCCGCTCCACGCCCACCACCATCGTCGATCTCTCCGGTGGCGGAAACTCATGGATGATCCTGCGCGAAGGCGCCGTCCCCACCCACGAGATCGCCCTCGCCCTCCAGCGCTGAGTCCACGCAAGCAGTATGCTGATCGCGGAGAACGAATCATGCGCCGCACCCGCCTTTTCGCCGCAGCCTTCGCCCTGCTCACCCTCGCTGGCTTCGCCTTTACCGGTGCAGCGCAAACCGCGCAGCCCAAGCCCGAACTGCTCCTCTTCCATCCCTCCGGCCCGCCGCTCTCCTACGAGGTCGCCACCGTCAAGCCGGTCGATCCCAGCACCGCCGACCGCGTGGTCAGGCTCCCGCCCGGCGCCACTCTCAGCCCGCTTAGCATCCGCCGTTACATCATGGACGCCTACGACGCCATGTATCAGGCGCAGGTCATCGGCGGCCCGGACTGGCTCAACAAGGACCCCTACCAAATCAAAGGCAAGTTCCCCGACGACCTCGAGACCGCATACCAGAAGATGACCTCCGACGCCCGCCACGACCAGGACCGCGCCATGCAGCAGTCTCTCCTCTCCGACCGCTTCCATCTCAAAGCCCACTTTGAGACACGCGTTCTGCCCGTCTATGAGCTCGTGACCGCCAAAGGCGGCCTCAAGATCACCGCAGTCCCCGCGCCGCCTGAGCGCAAACCCGGCGATCCACCCATTCGTGTGCAGTCCGGCGACCCGCTGCCTCCCGGCACGATGATGACAATGATGAATAGCAATGGTCTCCGAATGACCAATGGACGCGCCATCCAGATGCAGTCGCTGGCCCGCATTATCAGTTTCTCCGGCGCCACCGAAGTCGGGGACCGCCCCATCGTCGATCACACCGGCTTCACCGGTTGCTTCGACATCAAGGACCTCACCTGGGCGCCCTTGGAAGCCGCCGACGCCACCAACGCGCCCGATGCTCCCTCCCTCGTCGGCGCGCTTGAAAAGCAGCTCGGCATCAAGCTCGTCTCCGCCAAGGACCCCATCGAGGTCCTCGTCATCGACTCCATCGACCGCCCCTCGCCCAACTGATCGCCCTCCATCGGGCTTCACCCTAAATTAAGGTGGAATCCCTATCCTCGGACTGATAGCCTTCAGGGTTCATGGCTGCAACGGCCGCCGCGCCTGGAGCAAAGTTATCCGCTCACCAAACTTGATCGCACTCTATAAGGAGAACTGATTTGCCATCCATTAGAAACATCATGAAGCCACTGGCCACGCTGCTGGTTCTTGCAGCCATGCCCTGCCTCGCCCAGTCCAACTGGGCAGTCGTGCAAACCTTCCACATCGGCGGCGAAGGTAGCTGGGACTACGTCACCATCGACGCCCCCAACCATCGCCTCTTCGTCACCCGCTCTACGCACACCCAGGCCATCGACACCGACACAGGCAAAGTGCTGGGCGACATTCCCGGCCAGGTGCGCTCTCACGGCGTCGCCATCGTGCCCAAGCTCAACCGCGGCTTCATCACCGACGGCGGCGGCACCGGCGCCATCCTCGTCTTCGACCTGAAGACCTACGCCGTGCTCGGCAAGCTTGCCACCATGCCGGACTCCGATGGCATCATCTACGACGCCAAGCTGGACAAGGTGCTCGCCGTCTCCGGCGACGGCAACGCGCTTATGACCTTCTCGCCCAACATCGACCCCGCCAACGGCAAGATCGACCCTCCCATCCAGCTTGCCGGCGCGCCGGAGTTTCTCGCCTCCGACGGCAGCGGCAAGGTCTTCGTCAATCTGGAGGACAAGGATGTGGTGGCCGTCGTCGACTTGAAGTCGCGCTCCGTCGTCTCCCGCTGGCCAGTTGCACCCGCTGGTCACCCGGTCGGTCTGTCCATCGACGCAGCCAGCCATCGCCTCTTCATCGGCTGCCGCAACCCGCAACGTCTCGTGGTAATGAACGATGAAACCGGCAAAGTGGAAGCAACTCTTCCAATAGGCGCGGGCGTGGACGCTACCGCCGCTGGTGCGGGCCTTGCATTCGCCAGCGCTGGAGACGGCACCCTTACCGTCGCCGCAGAGAATGCCGGTGCGTTCCAGGTCCAGCAGGTAGTCAAGACGCCCACCGGAGCGCGCACCATGGGCATGAACGCCGTGACCCACCGCATCTTTCTGCCCACCGCGGAGATGGAACCCGCCGCTGCCGGCGCTCGCCCCAGGCCCAAGCCGGACTCCTTCATGATCGTCGTGGTCGGTCAGCAGTAGCAACCCATCGGGGGAGCGCTACAGCACCACCGGCGCTCCTCCGTCCGCTCACCTCTGTCCCCGCCGTTATCTGTTCGCTCGTCATTCTGGCGTAGCCAGAATCTCAGTATTCGTCTTGCTTAAGGGCATGGGCTCACCCGTGCGTAGAAGCCGCAGCACGACTTCTCTGCGACGCAAGCGGTATGCTGAACAGCATCCTGCAAATAGCGGAGAACAAATCGTGCGCCTGACGAAGACACTAGCAACCGCCATCCTCCTCTGCCTCTCCGCCATCGCGTCCGCCCAGATCGCAGCGCTGACCACCCCCGCCCAGAAGATGGCCGCCACCGTCCTCCAGCAGCACCCGTCCAACTCCACCACCCCCGCCGCCTGCACCTGGGGATACGAAGACGGCTTCCGCCTGGACGGCATGGTGGCCGTGTGGCACAACACCGCCGACCCCGCGATCTTCAACTACATTAAGTCCGCCGTCGATCCCTGCATCGCCGCCGACGGGAGCATTGTGGGCTACAAACCCGACACCCACACCCTGGACAACATCGAGATGGGCCGCGCCGTGCTCTTCCTCTACCGCGTCACCCAGGATGCCCGGTACGCCCGCGCCGCAAAGTTCCTCCACGACCAGCTCGACCAGCAGCCGCGCACCCCCAGCGGCGGCTACTGGCACAAACAGATCTATCCCAACCAGATGTGGCTGGACGGAGCCTATATGGCCGAGCCATTCCGTGCCGAGTACGCCGTCACCTTCCAATCTCCCACCGACTTCGACGACATCGCCAAACAACTCCTGCTGATGGACGCCCACATGCGCGATCCGAACTCCGACCTGCTGCGCCACGGCTGGGACGAGTCCAAACAGATGCCCTGGGCCGACAAGACCACCGGCTTAAGTCCCGAGGTCTGGGGCCGCGCCATGGGTTGGTATTGCATGGCCCTCGTCGATGTGCTGGATTGGTTTCCAATGAACCACCCCCAACGCGCCGCTCTCATTGCCGCGCTCAACCGCACCCTGGCAGCAGTCGTCAAGGTTCAAGATGCAAAATCCGGCCTGTGGTGGCAGGTCATGGACCGCCCGCCTCACAGTGGCCCCATGATGCAGAAACAGCCGGACGGCAGCATCCGGATCGGCATGGCGCATGAAGAGAACGGCAACTACCTCGAAGCCTCCGCGAGCTGCATGTTCACGTATGCCCTGGCCAAGGGCGCGCGCATGGGCTATTTGCCTTCGGCGGACGAGGCCGTTGCCCGGCGCGCGTGGGAGGGCATTCAGAAGCAGTTCATCACCACCAACCCCGACGGCACACTCATCCTCCACGGCACGGTGAAGGTCGGCGGGCTGGGCGGAACTCCCTACCGCGCGGGCGACTTCAACTACTACATACACGAGCCGGTCGTCGATCAGGACAAGAAGGGCGTCGGAGCATTCCTGCTGGCCGGCTCGGAGATGGAGCAGCCCTTCAACACGCAGCCCGCCCCAGCCAGAACGGGCCTGCTTCCCAGCTCCAGAGACTACCGCACTGGACAGGAACCCTCGACGCGAACAAAGACCGCGCTGATCGACGCCTGGTTCAACTCGCAGACGCGCAAGAACGCCTTCGGCCAGACCGAGCTTTACCACTACAAATGGGACGACGACTCAGCCAGCGGCTACTCGCTCTTCGGCCGCGCCTTCCAGGGCTACGGCGTCGGGCTGGCCACGCTGGCTGCCGCGCCCACCGGCGACGCGCTGGCGCACGCAAGCATCTACGTCATCGCCTCGCCCGACATTCCCATCAAGAACCCCAATCCGCACTATATGGATAAGCCCAGCGGCGACGCCATCGAGGCCTGGGTCAAGGCGGGAGGCGTGCTGATGGTCTTCTCCAACGACCGCGACAACACCGAGTTCACCCACTTCAACACGTTGAGCGACCGCTTCGGCATCCACTTCAATCCTGTCCTCTCGCACCACGTCGTGGGCGAGGACCACGCCTCGGGCGAGGTTGTCCTCCCCTCCGGCACCGGCATCTTCGGCGCAGGATTCACCGCGTTCATGAAAGACACCTGCTCAATCACAGTCAGCGGCCCGGCCAAGGCCGTCGTCACCGACCACGGCGACATCATGATCGCCATCTCGCATGTGGGCAAGGGAGTGGTGCTGGCAGTCGTCGATCCCTGGGTCTACAACGAGTACGCCGACGGCCGCAAGCTGCGCCAGTACGACGGCTTGGAGGCCGCGCAGGACCTGGCCGCCTGGGCCGTCCGCCAGTCGAAGTAGACGCTACCCCTCGGGAAAGACCGTCTTGCGCAGTTCCGCGACCAGGGTTTCAAGCTGCGCCGCATCGAGGGCATCCTTGCCCAGCAGCGCTTCGATCTCCCGCGCAATGCGCGTTCCCTCGTCGTAGCCATACATGCCCAGCGAGCCGGCCAGTTTGTGCGCAGTGTGGCTGGCCTCTTCGCACATATCTTCGCTGAGCGCACCCGTCACCGCGGCAGCAGCGGCCCGGTCGAGCTGGACCAGGCGCTCCTCGATCAGTGGACGATTGCGCAGCCAGAGAGCTGCCAGCAGAGCAGATGTCTTGTCATCGGAGCCGGCGTCGGTCATATCTCTCCTTACCAAAGCGTCTCGATTGCCTACGGCACAACTACCGTCAATGTATCCCGAAGACGCGCCGCGCGAAGATCGTTTTTCAAGAAAGAACCACACGGGGCAAGACCGGGAGAGATACGATTAAATGCTTTTGCTCTGATCGGCCGGCGCTGCATCTTCCGCGCAGTCCCTAGCCGTCAGTCCTCCCAGCCGAGCTTTTCCGATACCTGGGCGGCCAGCGTGAGCGGGTTGAAGGGCTTGAACAGGACGCCCGAGACTCCCAGCCCCGCGAAGCGCCTCTGGTCCACGCCCTGCACCTTGGCTGTCAACAGCAGCACGGGAATCTGGGCCAGGTCGGGGTTCTGTTGCATCAGGCGAAATGTGGTGGGGCCATCCATGTCGGGCATCATGACATCCATCAGGATGGCGTCGGGAAAGGGCTTGCTGTTGGCCGCGGCGCGCAGGCCGTCGGCCCCGTTGCAGGCGGTCACAATCTCCCAGCCGGCCGTGGTCTCCAGAGAGAGCGCGGCGACTTCGCGAATGTCTTCTTCATCGTCGATGATCAGGATGCGGCGCATAGCGATACACTCTCTCATGCGGTCAAACGACTGGCGCGCAGGTCATGTTTCGACATCTTGACGGGGCCCGCATTGGTTTTCAGTACACGTCCAAGCTCTGCCAGCAGAAGACCCTCGCTGTACGGCTTCTGCACCCAGCCCTGGGCCTCGCCCACCAGCAACGGCCGCTCGGTGGGCGAACTGACGCTGAGTACGATCACCGGAATCGGAGCCGTCGCAGGCGAGTTCTTGAGCTGCCGCAGTGTCTCCCAGCCGCTCAGTCCGGGCAGGTAGTGGTCCAGCAGGATGGCGGAGATGGCCGGCGCCGGAGAGTTCCGCATGGCCTGCTCATGGGCCAGCGCAATCACCTCTTCGCCGCTGCCTGCCTCCATCACGTCGTATCCGTTCCGGTGCAGTTGCTCGCTAACCACCGTGCGGATGCCGGGGTCGTCGTCGCACACCAGGATCAGGCCTTCGCCGCGTTCCACCGCCGGCGCGCTCATCGTGTGTACGGAGGATTCGCCAACCCGCGCCCCGCGCGAGAATTGTACGCAGAACGTGGTGCCCGGATTGCTTTGGTTCGTCTGTGCCTCGTTCTGGTTCGGCTGCGCCCAGCCTTGGTTCGGTTGCGCCCAGATGAGGCCGCCGTGTTGCAACATGATGCTGCGGCAGATGGCCAGGCCAAGCCCAGTGCCACCCTTCTTGCTGGAGTCCGACGTCTCAACCTGCTGGAAGCGGTCGAAGATGCTCTCCAGCTTGTCGGCGGGAATACCGCGCCCGCGATCGATCACCTTTACGGACAGCGCATCGATGTTGGCGTCGATCTGTACCGAGACCGTGGTGTTCGCGGGCGAGAACTTGATCGCGTTGGAGAGCAGGTTGGTCAGCACCTGCAGGATGCGGTCCGGATCGGCGTCGAAGTAGTTGGCGTCGTGCGCCGCGTAACTGTTCAGTTCCAGCCGGATCTGCGCGGCATCGGCCAGGGCGGTCATGGTGTCGACGGCTTCGCGCGCAAGGTCGTAGATGGAGCAGCGGCGCATATTCACCGGGGCCCGCCCCGACTCCATCCGCTCCAGATCCAGAATGTCGTTGATCAGGCGGATCAGGCGTTCGGTGTTGGTGGAGGCGATCCGCAGCAGGTTTTGCGCCCTGGTATCCACGTTGCCCAGCAGCCCCGACGATAGCAGCCCCAACGCCCCGCGGATGCTGGTCAACGGTGTGCGCAGTTCATGGGAGACGGTCGAGATGAACTCGTCTTTGGCGTGGTCCAGGTCCGACCGCTCCGCCAGCCGGTCCTTCTGCCGCTCGGCGTCTTCGCGGCTGTGCTGTAGCGTCTCGCCCAGCCGGTCCATGTCTCGACGCTGCTGCCGTACCTGTCGGGCCAGCCTGAGCGCCAGCACGCCAAGCAGACAGACGCACAACAGAAATAGACCAATAAAGATGGATAGTTGAAAACTCATCGTCGATGGCCTCTATGCTACGCGGGATTCGACGCTGAGAGATGAAAATCTGGCAGTAGGGCACCAATCAATATACCCCTTAACTGGCTCAGTGGGTATTAGTTTCGGCTCGACGGTCCAGAACCCGGCCCCACTGCTTGCCCCGTCGCCCCTCCGCCGCCCGCTTGTGCAGCGCGTAGCCCGCCACCAACGGCAGAGCCAGCGTCGCCTCGGAGTACACCATCTGCTCGAAGGTGGTGTCCACCTTGCCCCAACTGCTGGCCTCCTTCAGGGTTGACCCCGAAAGCGCTCCGTCGCGTACGTCCGCCACCGTAATCTGGATCGCGTACTTGTGCATCGGCGCGTCCACTCCCAGAACCTCCGCCGCCACCACAATATCCTGGGCAAAGTTCTTGGGAACGCCGCCGCCGATCATCAGCAACCCGGTCGTCGGGTTGGCGATCTTCAACTGCGTCAGCTCATCGAAGTCCTTGGCCGAGTCGATCGACACAGTCGGCTTGCCCTGCCGGGCGTGCCGGTGCGCCACAAAGCCGAAACCCGCAGAGCAGTCCGAGAACGCTGGGCAGAAGATAGGCACATCCTTCTCGTACGCCGCCAGCAGTATTGAATCGTTATTCCCCTCCGCCGGTGTCCGCCCGTTGGCCGCCAGGTAGGCGCCAAACTCGCGCAGAATCTCCCGCGAGCTGTACGGCCCCGGCTTCATGGAGTCGATCACCTTCTGCGTCGTCTCGTCGCAGATCCTCAGCTCCTCCTCGTCGATGAAGGTATCGTAGATGCGGTCGATCATCAGCTCTCTCAGCTCCGCGTCGCGGCCGCCGTACTTGTACTCGTCGCCCGCGATGTAGTGGCGGAATCCCAGCGCCTCGAAGAAGTCCTGGTCCACAATGTTCGCGCCCGTCGAAACGATGGCGTCCACCATGTTCCTGCGCACCAGGTCGACAAATATCTTCTGCAACCCCGCCGAGATCAGCGACCCGGCCAGGCACAGGATCACCCCGCACTCCGTGTCGCGCAGCATCCTCTCGTAGATCGCCGCCGCCCGCGCCGTGTCGCGCGAACTGTAGGCCATCGAGGCCATCGCATCCACCAGCGCGACCACGTTGTGCTGCGTGATGTCAATGTGCTTTACAGGCGTCGTGAGCAGTTCTTTTTTCGTCGTCATAGTCAGCTACCAGAATATCGCGTCCCGCCCAATCCGGTCGCAATCCCTGATGAATTTCGCCCCGCGATTGTCATTCACGGAGCGCGGCGGAGCCCCATGTCATGGATCTGAAAAATATTTTAGTGCTGGAGCGATATAAACCTGAGAGCGCCCACGGAGCCTCTCTGCCCTACTCTTCGCGCTGCTGCTTGGCCGCGATTTGCTCCAGTTGCCGCCGCCAGTCCAGCTCTTCCACAAAGCCCCGGCTCGATCGCCACTCCTCCTGCACCTTGACGAAGAGTTCCAGGAAGA
>Ga0181535_10006029_pt1 | contig 12729 bp, 14 predicted proteins | sample PEATcosm2014_Bin_44_FD_119774 | JGI IMG/M metagenome (GOLD analysis project Ga0181535, IMG submission 119774) | Peatland microbial communities from MTU Mesocosm Facility, Houghton, MI, USA - PEATcosm2014_Bin17_30_metaG | ecosystem: Environmental > Terrestrial > Soil > Wetlands > Peat | place...
CACGTGCACTGGGCTCGCGACGGACACGAGCACAACCAGATCGTCTTGGACATCCTCGCCTCCCACGGCGTGAAACAGCTCGTGAAGTCTAAGTCGATGCTGACCGAGGAGTGCGACACGCGCGCGTTTCTGGGGCGGCGCGGCATCGAGGTCACGGAGACCGACCTCGGTGAGCGCATCCAACAGCTCGACCACCAGCCGCCGGCCCACATCATCGGTCCGGCAGCCCAGAAGACGCCACAGGACGTGGCCGAGCTGTTCCACCGCGTGTATGGCTCAGATCCACAGAATGCCGAGCCGGTCTACCTCGCCCACGTGATGCGCGAGCACACCCGTCCGGTGATCCTGGAGGCGGGGGCGGGCATGACCGGCGGCAACTTCGCGGTCGCACAGACCGGGGCGATCGTGACCGTGACCGAGGAGGGCAACGCCGATCTCTCAGCCAACGTGCCCAAGCTTCGCATCTGCTCGGTCGGCATCGAGAAGGTCATCCCCGGCGTCGAAGAGCTCGCCGTGTTCATCCGCCTGCTGGCCCGCAGCGCGCTGGGCATGCGGATCACGCAGTACACCTCGCACTTCGCGGCGCCGCGCGCGGGCGGCGAGATGCATATCGTGCTGGTCGACAACGGACGCTCGCAGCGGCTGAGCGACGAGCGCTTCTGGCCCTCGTTGAAGTGCATCCGTTGCGGCGCGTGCATGAACACGTGCCCCGTCTACCGGCGCAGCGGCGGCCTCAGCTACGGCGCGACGTACATGGGGCCGATCGGCATCATCATGATGCCCAGCTACGACCTTCACCGATATCACGAGCTGCCCTTCTCCTCGACCATTAACGGCAGCTGCTCAAACGTCTGCCCCGTGGAGATCGACATTCACGAGCAGATTTATGACTGGCGCGAGGAGATGAGCGCCAAGGGCGAGTACTCCGTCACCAAAAAGGCGGCGATGAGGGTCGCCGACGCGGTACTCAGCAACCCCAAGGCCTACCGCGCGGCCTCCGAGGTGGGTGAGACGGCAATGAGGGTGCTGCCACACTTTGCGATCTACAATCGGCTCAACGCCTGGGGCCGCCGTCGCGATGTGCCGAGCCCGGTGACCCAGACGTTTCACCAGTGGTGGGCACGCAACCGCGGCGACGGCGTCCCCCCGGCGGATGCGTCGAGCGAGCGCCCGAGCAGCGAGACGAGCGGCTGACGAGTGATGGCTGCGCGCGAGGAAATCCTGACCGCCGTGCGCCAGCACCCGCCGCCGTCGCGAGATCTCCCGCAGGTCCCTGCCTTCCAGGGAGCGGGCGATCGCCTGGTCGACGAGTTCGTCGCTGCGCTGGAGCTGATCGAAGGCGACTGCGTGGTGCAGCCGCCTTCGGACCTGCAGTCGTGGCTGTCTGAGCGCTTTCCTGAGGCCAAGCGCATCTGTTCGGCCGTTGCTGAGCTCGAGGGAACCGTCACGCCCGAAGACTTCGCCGACTGGAACGAGCCGGCCGACGTGGACGTGACGGTCGTGCGCAGCCCGCTGGGCGTGGCCGAAACCGGATCGATCCTGGTAACCGAGCGCGAGCTGCGCGTCAATACCATCGCAACGCTGGCCCAGCACCTCGTCGTCCTCCTCGACCCAGCCGACCTCGTACCGACGATCCACCAGGCCTACGCCCACCCCAGCTTCCAGAAGGCCGCCTACGCGGTGCTGCTCTCTGGGCCCTCCGGTACGGCCGACATCGGCGGGGTGCCGGTGCACCCCGCCCAAGGTGCCACCACGCTCACGGTGATCCTCTCGCCACCCACCGACGGCGGGCAGGGCGGTACAGAGGCTCCCGGCGGCTCGACGAACGCGGGCGATCCGTAAGCGGTCGAGCCGGTGATCGCCACGGCCCTCGGACCGGTCTCGCAGCACTACCTGCTGCAGGCGCGACAGATGCAGGCGCTGTCGTTCATGGTCCATATCCCGCTCGTCTGCTTCGGGGTCGCGTTCCCGGTGATGATCGCGTTCGTGGAGTGGCTCGGGGTGCGCAGCGGCGATCCGCTGTACCGGACGCTGGCGCGGCGCTGGACGCGGATCATGGCCGCCCTGTTCGCGGTCGGCGTGATCACGGGGACGATCCTGAGCTTCGAGATGAGCGGGCTGTGGCCGAACTTCACAGCGACGTTCGGCGGCGTGTTCGGGCTCGGGTTCGCGGTCGAGGGGTTCTCGTTCTTCCTCGAGGCGATCTTCATCGGGATCTACGTCTACGGCTGGGATCGCCTGTCGGCGCGGCGGCATCTGCTCTGCGCGGTGCCGATCGTGACCGCGGGCTTCACAGGCTCGCTGATGGTGATCGCGGTCAACGCGTGGATGCAGCACCCGACTGGATTTCGGATGCGCGCCGGGAAGGTGGTCGACGCCGACCCGTTCAAGGCGCTGTTCGAGAACAGCTTCCTCTGGCATGAGCTGGTGCACATGTATGTCGCGGCGTACATGGTCTGCGGGTTCATCCTCGCGGGCGTCTACGCGTTTGGGATGCTGCGTGGGCGCTGGGGTCGCTATGAGCGCACGGCGCTCGCGATCCCGTTGTCGATCGCCGCGCTCGCCTCGATCGCGCAGGGGCCGATCGGGGATTGGGCGGCGCGTGACGTCGCGACCTCGCAGCCGATCAAGCTCGCCGCGATGGAGGGGCTGGCGAAGACGACGCGCGGCGCGAGCGAGCACGTGCTCGGCTGGTACGTGAACGGCAAGATCAAGTTCGGGATCGCGATCCCCCACCTTCTCTCACTGCTCGCGTCCCACAGTTTCAACGCGAAGCTGGTCGGGCTCGACAGCGTGCCGACCGCGCTGCGCCCGCCGGTCAATGTCGTGCGAGTCGCCTTCCAGTCGATGGTCGGCATCGGGACACTGCTCGGGCTGCTGTCGCTGTGGCTCCTGTGGGTGCGCGTGCGACGGCGGCGACTGCCAGCTGAGCGCCTGTTCTACTGGGCGCTCGTACTCGCCGGGCCGCTGTCGGTCGTCGCGCTGATCGCGGGCTGGGTCGTGACCGAGGTCGGGCGCCAGCCGTGGGTCGTCTACCACGTGATGCTCACGAATCAGGCTGTGACCGGCGCGAGGGGGATCCCCGTCGCCTATGCGACGCTCGCGGCCGCCTATGTCGCGGTCGGCTGTGGCGTCGTCTGGGTGCTGCGGCGGCTCGCGGCGGCGCCGCTCGGGGACGTCGGCGACCCGTTTTCGTCGGGGGCTTGAACGATGCACCTGTACGACATCCCGATGGTCTTCGTCCTGGTCGGGCTCGTGCTCTACGCGGTGCTTGGCGGCGCCGACTTCGGCTCCGGGGCGTGGCAGCTGCTCGCCGGATCGGGGAAGCGCGCGAGCGCGGTTCGCGACCACGCGCACCACTCGATGGCGCCAGTTTGGGAGGCCAACCACGTCTGGCTGATCTTCGTGCTGACGGTGATGTGGACCGCCTACCCCGTCGCGCTCGGCTCGATCGCCTCGACGCTCGCCGTGCCGCTGTTCATCGCCGGCATCGGGATCGTCTTCCGCGGCGCGGCCTACGCTCTGCGCGCTGGGACCGCCTCGCAACGGGAGCTGCGCGGCATCGATCTCGCGTTCTCGCTCTCGTCGGTCATCACGCCGTTCGCGCTTGGCACGATGATCGGCGCGATCGCGGCGCGCAGGGTGCCGGTCGGCAACGCCGCCGGATCGCTCTTCGGGAGCTGGACCGGGACGCTGCCGATCGTGATCGGCGTGCTGTTCGTCGTGACCGGAAGCTACCTGGCGGCCGTGTATCTGGCCGGAGACGCAGCGCGCCTCGGCGACGCATCGCTCGAGCAAGCGTTCCGCAGACGCGCGCTCGCGGCCGGAGTGGTGGCCGGCGCGGTCGCGGTCGCCGGGCTCGTGGTCGTGCACGCGGATGAGCATTTCCTCTACCGCGGCCTGATCGACGGTGACGGTTTCGTCGCGGTGATCGTCTCGGCATTTGCCGGCATCGCGACGCTCGCGCTCGTCTGGGTCCGTCGCTTCGAGCTCGCGCGCCTATCGGCTGCGATTGCGGTCGCGGCGATCATCGCCGGCTGGGCGGTCGCCCAGCAGCCACTGATCCTCCGCGGCCTGACGATCCACCAGGCCGCTGCCGGACACGACACGCTCGTCGCCGTGATCGTCGTTGTCCTCGCGGGCGCAGTGATCCTCTTCCCCTCGCTCGCGCTGCTGTTCCGGCTCGTGCTCGCCGGCCACCTCGATGCGGGGCCGGAGTCGGTTGGAGCACGAGCCTCGCGAGCCGTAGTGCTCGGCGCCTCGGTCGGCGGAATCGCCGCCCGACTCACCGTCGCGTTCTTCGTCGCCGCGCTCGGCTTCCTGACGCTCGCGAACGCTTCGTGGGCGCACCTCGTTGGGGTGCTCTGCCTGTTCGGCTTTGGGTTCGCCGGCTTCGTCGCCGTGGCACCGTGGCAGACCGCGGCGGCGCCGGAGGGAACCCCGGAGCGGTGAGACCGGTCCTCCCGCTACGAACGCGGCGTCTGCTCGCCGACGCCGAACCGGCCTTTCACGACCACCTCGACGAGGTCGTCACCGCCATCAACTCCGACCAGGTCGACGCGCGTCGGCCTTCCCATCCGAGAGAGCATGGCGCTCGAATTGGAAGGCCGAACGAGACGCTTCTCCCGGCCGAGTTCATCGAGGTCCAGGCCAACGCCCAGCACCCGCTCGCCGATCTGCTCACCGCGCTGCTCGACCACTCTTTCGAGACCCCGCAGCCCACCAACGCCAAGCTCGCCGCCAGTCAGACCGTCAGAGGATCGGAGGGACGCGCTTGAGAGCGTGGAGCACATTCGCCGAAGTCTGCGGGACGGCGTCCGCCTCGCTGATCGGGCTGCTGTTCGTCGCGGTTTCGATCAGGATCGACGTCATCGCACCCTCACCGGAACTCCGCAATCGCGCCGCACAGACGCTCAGCCTGTTCGGCACAGTTCTCATCATCGCGATCTTGTCCGCCGTTCCAGGGCAACCCATACGAGCACTCGGCGCCGAACTGACCGCGCTCGCCATAGTCACCGCGGGCGGCCTCATCATCCTCGATCGACGCGCGAAAGCCCACTCAAGCAGGCAAGCGATCGCGCGGGCTCTCGATCTGCTCACGCCGACCAAGATCGTGTCGATCACGCTATTCGTCTCCGGCGCGCTGCTCGCATTCGGCGTATACGACGGACGCTACGTGCTGATCATGCCGGTACTGATCGCCCTCATCGGCGGCGTCGCGAGCGCCTGGCTATTGCTCACCAAGATCACCACATAGCAGAACCCACCAACGCGGAACCACTGACTCGCCCCTGGTTTAATCGGCCGAAATTGTCGACGGTGAGAAAGCAGGCAGTCATCGTTAGGGCCAACGAAAAGGCCAACGGACCAGAGTGGACCCGCGTCGCCCGACTCGTGCCGCACCCAGAACATGCGCTTTTGCAGGTACTTCCCAAGCCGGAGAGGGGACTCGAACCCCTGACCTATCGCTTACAAGGCGATTGCTCTACCAGCTGAGCTACTCCGGCGCGGTGCCCAGAGGCTAGTGGTTGCGGCGGCCCGGACGGCCGCGGGCACGGCGAACGGCGACGGTTCTGCGGCGGCACTCCGGCGGCCTGGCTGCGGTGGCGTGATCTGCCTGTAACGGTTGGACCGGCGGTGTGTATCTGAGGTATGGCGGTCAATGGATTGGGCGACTATCACTCGCGGGCGCTCGACCGGGGAGTGAGCCTTGCGCTCTACCTCGTCGTGCGCGCCGTTCTGCAGCCCTTCTTCCACGTCTACTTCCGCATGCGGCGCCTGGGCATGGAGCACGTGCCGAAGAGCGGACCGGTGATCTTCGCCGCGAACCACCGAAGCTTCCTCGACCCGTTCGTGATCGGCACGTTGACCCGGCGGCCGGTCTACTACGTGGCGAAGAAGGAGCTGTTCGCGCAGCCCGTTGCCGGCTGGTTGCTCAACCGGCTGGGTGCCTTCCCGATCGACCGCGGAGCCGGCGACCAGCAGGCGATGGAGACCGCGCGACGGATCCTCGAGCGGGGGGACTGCGTGGTGATCTTCCCGGAGGGGACGAGAACGCGGCCGGGACCGCTCGGATCGCCGCGGCGCGGCGTTGGGCGGCTCGCGCTGCAGACCGGCGCGCCGGTCGTTCCCGTCGCCGTGTTTGGGACCGAGGCGGTGCGCCGCGGCTGGCGGGTGCGGCCGCACAGGGTGACGCTGCGGTGCGGTCGCGCGCTCTCGTTCCCGCTCGTCGAGGACCCGACGCCAGCGGAGGCGGCGGCGGTCACCGACCGGATCTGGCCGTGTGTCGTGCTCCAGTGGGATTGGCTCGGCGGCAAGATGCCTGAGCGGTCGCATCCGCCCGTGGCAGTCTCGCGCCAGCCCGTGCCGGTGTCCTGAGCGAAGCGGGGTAGGCTCCGCATGTGGCGCAGACCGACGATCGCAAGGCTGCGCTCGACGCTGACTTCAGCGAGCTGTACCGCACCCACCTGCGCGACGTGTACAGCTACTCCTACTACCGGGTCGGCAATCACCACGACGCCGAGGACCTCACCGAGCAGACGTTCCTGCAGGCCTATCGCCACTTCGAGCGCGCGCGGGGCGAATCCGACGGGAGGCCGCTGCGGCCCTGGCTCATCCGCATCGCGCACAACCTCGCGGCCAACCACTACCGCGACCGTTCACGGCGCCCGCAGAGCCCGCTCGACGAGAACTCGCCGGTTGCCACGCCCCACTCGACCGAGGAGCTCGTCAGTGGCCGCGACGAGCTGGCGCGCGTGCTCGACGGCGTCAAGCAGCTTCCCGACGACCGCCGCGAGGCGCTGATCATGCGCTTCGCGCTCGGCATGGACAACCGCGAGATCGCCCGCGCACTCGGGCGCACCGACGGCGCGACGAAGGTGTTGATCCACCGCGCGATCAAGCAGCTGTCGACGATCGTCGCCGACGACGCCAATGGAACCGGCGGATGAGCGTGCCCGGCGGCGAGGGTGGATCGATCGGGGGTCCGCGCGGCGGACGGGCGGTTCGCGGCGCCGGCGACGTCGAGCGCCTGCTGCGGGCGGCCCTGGCGCCGGTCGAGCCGCCGGCCGACCTCTCCGCGCGGGTCCGCGGCAAGCTGCAGAGCATCCGCGAGGGGGCGGCCGAGGAGCTGGAGGGCTGGGAGCTCGCCGCGATGCGAGACCCGCGCAACTGGGTGCGCCCGGCGATCGCGGTGGTCGGCGGCGCCGCGGCCGGGGCCGGCCTGCTGCTGCTCGGCATGCACCAGCGCCGCCGTTCGCGGTCGCGCAAGCTGCTCGAGCGGGCCGAGCGCACCGCCGCCGACGTCGCGAGCAGCACGCGCAAGATGTTCGAGTCGCACTGATCCGAAAGCGCGCCGCGCGCGTATGTGAAAGTGGACGATGCCGCTCCTGCCCCGACACCGTGCGTCTCCCAGCGCCGCTGGGCTGCGCGAGCTGGCCGACGAGGACCTGATGGCGCTGGTGCGTCATGGCGAGGCGCGCGCGTTCGAGGTCATCTACGACCGCCACTGCGGCGTCGCCTTCTCGCTGGCCTACCGGATGTGCGGCACGCGCTCGGCGGCCGAGGACGTCGTGCAGGAGTCGTTTCTGTCGCTGTGGCGCAGCGGCGCTCGCTACGACCGCACCCGCGGCAGCGTGCGCACCTGGGTGCTCGGCATCGTGCACAACCGCGCGATCGACTCGTTGAGGCGGGGCCACGACCGCCGGCGCGCGAGCGACGAGGGCATCGAGGAGCGCTTCGAAGCGCCCGAGCACACCGATGTCGAGGTCGCGCGGCGCGACGAGGCGCGCGAGATACGCGCCGCGCTCGACGAGCTTCCGGAGGAGCAGAGCCGCGTGATCGAGCTGGCCTTCTACGGCGGCTACACGCACACCGAGATCGCTGCGATGCTGGACGCGCCGATCGGCACGATCAAGGGACGCATGAGACTCGGGATGGACAAGCTGCGCCGCTCGCTAGAGGGCGCGGGAGTGGTGATCGCGGGATGAGCGAGCACGACCGCTTCCGCGACGATTGCGGCGCCTACGTGCTCGGCGCGCTCGAGCAGCGCGAGGCCGCCGAGCTTCGCGAGCACCTCGACTCGTGCATCGGCTGCCGCGACGAGGTCGAGCGTCTCGCCGCGGTTGCCGAGGTGCTCGGCCTTGGCGTGCCGGCGCTGGCGGCGCCCGCGGAGCTGCGCGCGCGCGTGCTCGACACCGTGCGCAGCGAGGCCGCGCTGTTCGAGGCGGCACGTCCGCAGCCCGCCGTGGCGCGGCGGTGGCGCCTTGGCGCGCTGCGCCCGATCGGGGCTCTCGCGCTCGGCGCCGTGGCGCTCGGGATCACCGTCGGGGCGCTCGTGATCGCGCCCGGCACGACCGCGACACGCGTCGTGAGCGCCACAGTTGCCCCGGCTTCGCGCTGGCATGGCGGGCGCGCGCCGACGGCGTCGCTGCGCGAGAGCGGCACGCAGGGCGAACTGGTGCTCACCAACCTGCCGCCCGCGCCGCGAAACAGGATCTACGAGGTCTGGGTCAGGCGCGGCGGCCGGGCGCGAGCGACCTCGGTGCTCTTCGACGCGACCGCGGCCGGACGGGCGACGGTCGCCGTGCCCGATCTGGCGGGAGCGAGTGCCGTGATGGTGACGGCGGAGCCCCTGGGCGGCGTGAGCGCGCCGACGACGGCGCCCCTGATCGTCGCGGTGCTCAGCTGACCGCGGCTGCGGGCGGCGGTGACCACGCCTCCTGGTAGCGTGGGATGCCCATGGCGACCTGCTACCGCCACCCGGGTCGCGAGACCGGCGTCGCCTGCTCGAACTGCGGGCGGCCGATCTGCCCGGACTGCATGACGACCTCGCCCGTCGGCATGCGCTGCCCGGAGTGCGCGCGCCAGACGGCCAAGGTCCGCACGATCCGCTCGACGAGCCACCGCGGTCACGAGGCGACGCTGGCGCTGATCGCGATCAACGTGATCGTCTTCCTGGCCGAGGGCAGCAGTGCGTACACGCTCACCGGCGACGCCAACATCAACACGGGGATCTTCTATCACGCACTGCTGTTCGGGCCGTTCATCGAGTTCAACCACCAGTACTACCGGCTGCTGACGAGCGGATTCCTGCATTTCGACGTCCTGCACATCGGCCTGAACATGTATGTCCTGTGGTGGGTGGGTCGCCTGCTCGAGCCGGCGATCGGGCGCCGGCGGTTCCTGGCGATCTACTTCACCGGCCTGCTCGCCGGCTCCCTCGGCGTGCTGATCGTTTCGCCGCTGAGCGCGACCGCCGGAGCCTCGGGAGCGATCTTCGGGCTGATGGGCGCGGCCTTCTGGGAGGCGCACAGCCGTGGGGCCGAACAGGTGCGAAACCAGCTGGTGCTGCTGATCGTGATCAACCTCGTGCTCACGCTCGGCATCTCCGGCATCTCGATCGGCGCCCACATCGGCGGCCTGATCGGCGGCGGCCTCGCGACGCTGGCCTTCCAACGGGGCGATCGCATGCGCTCGGCGCTGGTCGGCTACGCCGGCTGTTTCGCGATCGCCGCGGTCGCCGTCGTCGCCTCGATCATCGTCGCCAACCACATCACGCTGCCGCCGGGCGGCTAGCGCCGTTTCGCGCGGCGTATTACCCTCACCCCGCACACCCCGAGCGCCTGATGGAACCGCTGACCGACCCCGAGATCGATGCCGCGCTCGCCGCGCTCCGCCCGGTCTGGCGCCGCGAGGGCGACCAGATCGTCGCCGATCTCGAGTGCGCCGACTTCGTGTCGGCGATCGCGATCGTCGACCGGATCGCGATCGCGGCGGAGCACGCCGACCACCACCCCGACATCCTGATCCACGCCTACCGCCGGCTGAGGATCACGCTCACCACCCACTCCGCGGGCGGTCTCACGCAGCGCGACTTCGCGCTGGCCCGCACGATCGACACGCTCTCCGGCGCCTAGCACCGGCCGGGCGGTCGAGCGCGAGAGCTTCACGGATGCGACGGCGATGCCTGCTACCGTTGAGCGCCTCAGCGCCGACCGTATGAACGACGAACCTCCTCGAAGTAGCCGCGCTGCGGACCGGCCGTGAACTGGCTCCTGGTCGCCGCCGCCGCGGTGCTGATCGCACTCAACGCGTTCTTCGTGATCGCCGAGTACTCGCTGGTGCGGGCGCGCCACTCGCGGCTGGAGCTGGCGGCCGAGCAGGGCCTGCGCGGAGCGAAGCTCGCGCTGCGCCAGCTCGAGCACATCAACGAGTACATAACGACCTGCCAGGTCGGCAACACGATGGCCTCGATCGGCATCGGCGCGCTCGGCGAGCCGGCGCTCGCGCACCTGCTCGAACACGCTCTGGGCAACGGGCTCGGGCACAGCGTCGCGATCGTGATCGCCGTCCTCGTCGCCTACCTGCTGATCACGAGCACGCAGATCACCGCCGGCGAGATGGTGCCGAAGCTCTACGCGATCGACCGCGCGGAACGCGTTGCGCGGCGGATCTCCCGGCCGCTGCAGTGGTTCCGGATCCTCTTCAACCCGCTGATCGTCTCGCTGACGGTGGTTTCGAACGCGATGCTCGGCGTGGTCGGCGTCGACCCCCAGCGGCGGATCGCGCGGGGCGGCTCGCCCGATGAGCTAAAGCGCCTGATCCGCGACTCGGAGGCCGGCGGCATGCTCGAGGCCAACGAGGCGACGATGCTCTCGGGCGTCTTTCACCTGCACGAGCAGGAGGCGCGCCAGGTGATGACGCCGATCCCCGCCGTGGTGACCGTGGACCTCGCCGAGGACGTGCAGACCGCCCTGCGGCGCTGCATCGATTCGGGACACACGCGGCTGCCGGTCACCGAGGATGAGAACCAGGACCGCATCCGCGGTGTGGTGCACGCGACCGGCCTGGCGCGGCGGCTGCTCGACGTCGGCCCCGCCGCGACGATCGAGCCGCTCGTTCGCGACGCGCCGATCGTTCCCGAGACCAAGCCGCTCGACGATCTGCTGGCCGAGCTGCAGCGCCAGCGAGTCGCGATGGCGGTGGTCGTCGACGAATACGGCCGCGTGGTCGGGATCGTGACGATCGAGGACATCGTCGAGGAGGTCGTCGGCGAGATCACCGACGAGACCGACCCGGCGGGAGGGGACGTGCGGCACCTGCCGAGCGGCGACTGGTTCGTGCGCGGTCACGTCCCGGTCGCCGATCTCGAGGACCACGGGATCGTCCTGCCCAACGACGACGCCTACAACTCGATCGGCGGGCTCGTCTTCAACGACCTCGGCCGGCTGCCCAAGCGCGGCGACAAGATCGACGTCGACGGCTACGAGCTGCGGGTGGAGTCGGTGCGCGAGAACCGCATCGTGCTGGTGCGGGTTCGCAAGCGCCGCCCGTCGGCGAACGTCGAGGCGCCCCAGGAGTCCTGAACCGCCGCCCCGTGCCCGGCCGCGGGCGCGATCGCCGGACCGCGATCCCACGCAGCCCACCGCGCCGCGTCGCACCCGGCCGTTAAACGCCCGACGCCCCGGGGGGTAGGCGGGGCGCCGGGAACTTCGGGGGAGGAGGTGCGGTTGCGAGAGATATGTGTCGCGTGAGGGAGTATGCGTCGCGGGGCTCAAGCCGACCTAAAAGGCGCCATAAGCTTTTCTGAATTTTCGGCGCGCTCGGGCCCGACGCCGTCGGGCACGCGCTCGCCACCCGCGCCGCGCCCGCCCGCCGCGGGCGCTCCCGCAGCTCAGCGCGGCAGCGCCCCGTCGGCGATCAGGCGCTCGCGCAGCGACGCGGGGATCGGGATCGATTCGCCCCGGTGGTGGTCGAAGGTGACGGTCACGTCATAGCCCTCGGCGACCAGGCGCTCGCCGACCCGCATTTCGAACTCGATGCGGAAGCTCGAGCGTCCGACGGTCTTCGGGCGCAGGCGCGTCTCGATCAGCTCGCCGTAGCGGCCGGGGGAGCGGTAGGAGATCTTCGCCTCGGCGAGGATGAAGCCGAATTCGCTGGCCTGCCCGGGGTTGTGCGCCGGATCCGCCGCGACCACGTAGGCGACGCGCGCGGACTCGAGGAACGCGAGGAACGCGACGTTGTTCAGATGCCCCATCGCGTCGAGGTCGGCGAAGCGCACCTCGTCGGTGAAGCTGAACGGCCAGTCGCCGGCGCTCATCGCGCCTCCGGCCCCCAGCGAAAACCGGTCGCGCTCGGCGCGGGCGCCAGCGGGCTGCCCGGGAGGGCGTCGGGCAGCGGCTCGAGGTTGTAGCCGGCGGGCGCGACGTCGTTGGGGGCGTCGGGGTGAAACAGCGAGGCGAGGTACTGGATCTGGCCGCGCCCGACGCTCAGCTCCGTCTGGCCACCGCCGTAGTTGCCGATCGCGTGCGCCGCGCAGTGGTCGTAGAAATCAAGCAGCGCCTCCACCGTGCCGAACCGCGACGGCTTCACGTTCAGCATCCTCGGCGGGAAGGGCAGCCCCAGCACGTCGGCGACGGAGTGGATCGGCGCGTCCCAGGTGATGCGGTCGTGGTGGCGGGCGAGCACCGCCTCGGTCTCCGCGACGAGCGCCGGGTCCTCGATCCAGGCGTCCGGCAGGAGCTCCGCGATCAGGCCGTAGAGCACCGGGTTCGGCGCATTGTCGACACTGGTGTTGGCGTAGAAGCCCTTGAGGTCGGCGGTGGCGACGATCCCGCGCGAGGCGAGCTCCCCGATCAGCGCCGCGTCCCAGCTCGCCGTCGGGTCGAGCTTGAAACGCAGGCCGGGCTGGCGTGCCAGGCGGGCGTCGATCGGCTCGAGCGTCGGCGG
>Ga0181535_10006030_pt1 | contig 12728 bp, 9 predicted proteins | sample PEATcosm2014_Bin_44_FD_119774 | JGI IMG/M metagenome (GOLD analysis project Ga0181535, IMG submission 119774) | Peatland microbial communities from MTU Mesocosm Facility, Houghton, MI, USA - PEATcosm2014_Bin17_30_metaG | ecosystem: Environmental > Terrestrial > Soil > Wetlands > Peat | place...
GCGCTGGTACAGAAACCGCTACTTCTGGACAATGGCGTGCCGTTCTGGCTCGCTTTGTTCATCGGCAACGTTGTCAGCGTCTGTCTGCTCAACTGGCTGGTACCCTGGTCAGCCCGGCGCTTCGGCTGGTGGCTCACGCCGAGAAGCCCGGCGGTCATGCGCATCAATCTCATCGGCGCCGGCATCGCGGCCGGAATTTATGTCCTGTGTTTGCTTGTGTTTGACTTGTATTCGAACTGGCCATGGACGCACTAAACTGAGCCAACGGAGTGATCTAAAACATTGCCGAGCGGCGCGACGATCTCCCAGCATTTTTCTTCGGAACTAACGGCGGGGACAGGCGTCAGGCCGGTCGCCGCCTCGTGGGCGGCGAGGCTACGTTCAGCTGAGGTTGCTGGCATCGAAGCGGGGATGAGGGATCTCATGACACGGAAGGCTTGGGAGCCCGGCTTCGTTGCCGGGCTGGTCCTGTTGTTAGCCGTTCACCTTCCCGCCGCGACCTTGGCGCAGGACGAAACCGACTGGGTCACCGGATTCCCGCGCGACCCGGTCCATGTCGCCGCTTGGCCCGCCGGCAAAAAGGTTGCCGTCAGCTTCACCCTGTTCGTCGAGGAGTTCGGCTTCGGCCAGGGCCCGGTCTTCCGCCCGGACCTGGCGGCCCGCAGCCCGGACCTAGTGAACGAGGGTTTCCGCCAATATGCGATTAACTGGGGCATCCTGCGCGTCGGCCGGCTATTCAAGGAGCTGGATATTCCACTCAGCGTTGCGTTGAACGCCGAATTTCCCCGTACGCACATGTCGGTATGGAAGGAGTTCCGCGCTGCACAGCCGAACGCGCCGATCATTGCCCACGGCATGAACAACACCAGCCACATGCTGCCGCTAGGGCGTGGGCTCGCCGAGCAGAAAGCCTACATCCGCCAGACGCTGGATCTGATCGCCGCCACGACCGGTGTCAAATCCACCGGCTGGTCGAGTCCGAGCGTCTATTCCAATGGCGACACGATGCGGGCGATGGCCGCCGAGGGCATCACCTACACCCTCGACCAGATGGATTCCGACATCATTTCACGCTTGAAGACGCCGGACGGGTCGCTGATCCTGCTGCCCTATCCGGCCGTCACGGTCGACATGGGTCAGAATCTGGCCCGGATGAAGACGGCCGCCGAGATCGAGACCATCTGGTTGGATTACGTTTTGGAGCTGGCCAGTGAGGCCCGCGCCGACCCCGCGCGAGAGGCGACGACGGTGGTCATCGGAATCCACCCCTTTGTTGTCGGCACCCCCGACGGGACGGCCGCCTTGCGGCGTGTTCTCGCGCGCCTCAAGAAGGATGACGAGGTCTGGCTGACCAACATCGACGCCATCCTCAAGGCGTCCAGCCAGAAATGACCGACAAGCTGCGTCGGGGCGCGGACGCGCCGCGTTGTCGCCGAGCACGGTCTTTAACTCGAAGAAAAAATCGCTAACCAAAGCAGGCGCACGCGAAATCCCAACTGGCGTTCTAACCGAAAGCCGATTCTGATTCTTGGTGGTGATCGCCTTGGCTACCTCATCTGAGGCCGTCTCGACATCTTTTAGGCAAAGCTTATACCCTGGATCGACGATGAATTGTTTGCGATAGTCCGTGTTCGTCTGCAGAGCCAATTGCCAAAGATCATTCCCGGGGTAAAGTTCACCGGCGGAGCCGTGGTTGGAAACGCGTTCGTCACCAGCATTCGAGCATAACTCAAATCGAGATGAACCGTTTCACTGTAGCTTGGACATGGATCGCCAGGAAAATCCGGGACCTCAGGCCGCAACTGCGGCTGTGTTTGAGAGTGACTGTCGCCGCCTTGTTAAGCTTTGTTCTTGGGCGATCCTTGAACATTCCCCTCGGCGGCTTGTGGGCGGTTTTGACAGCGGTTGTCGTGACGCAGATGAGCGTCGGCGGCTCCTTGAAGGCGACGATCGAATATTTGGTAGGCACACTTGGCGGCGCGCTTTACGCCGGTATGATCGCAGTCCTTGTTCAGCCTGCGGATGAAATTTCGCTTTTGATCGCTCTCGCGGTGACCGTCGCGCCGCTTGCCCTGCTCGCCGCGCTCAACACCAACTTCCGCGTCGCGCCATTTACCGCGGTGATCGTGGTTTTAGGATCGTCGGTCACCCATGGCGGCCCGGTTGTTGCGGCGCTTGACCGCGTGCTCGAAGTCGTGATCGGCGGCCTGATTGGCCTTGCCGTCTCGTTGCTGCTGTTTCCCGCCCGGGCTCATCATCTGGCCATCGAAGCGGCGGCCGTTATGCTCGATCGCATGGCCGGAAGTCTGCCCGAGCTGCTTATGGGGTTCACGCGGACGCTGGATGAAAAGGAGATGCTGCGAAGGCAGGACCATATCGGCCAGGCATTCATCCGATTGACCGCGATCGCGGCCGAGGCGATGCGCGAGCGGACGGCCTATCTTGCTTTTGAGCCTGATCCTGGCCCCTTGTTGCGCACACTGCTCAGGCTGCGCCATGACATTGTCATGATTGGCCGCGCCGCGGTCGTGCCGCTCTCTGAACCCCTGCAACAGCGGCTTGAACCGCCGCTAGCCGGCGTCTCCTGGACCGCGGTGGATTATTTGCGCGGGAGCAGCGCGGCGCTCGTCGCACGGCGCTGCCCGCCGCCGCTTGCGGCCGCCGATGCGGCGTTCGACGGCTATGCTGACGCGGTCGCCGCGCTCCGCCGCGAGGGCCTCACGCGCGGTCTGCCAGGCGATGCGGTCGAGCGCTTGTTTGCGCTCGGTTTTGCGCTCGAACAGTTGCGCCGCGATTTCAAGGATCTTGAACAGCGTGTCAGGGAATATGCGCGATCAACCAGGGGCACGGACCAAAAGAACAAAAATTAGCTGAACCACAAGCCCCTTCCTCAAGCCTTCCCGCAATGCTATGCGACCGCACCCGGCAAACCTGAGGACAAAACATGAGCGAGATTTGGCTGCGCACCGGCGAGGCGACGGTTTTGGCGGCGGACGGACAATTCACCGACGCCATGCCCGAGGTGATCATCGGTCATGTCAAGGGCCCCGTGGGTCACGCCTTCGCCACCATGGCAGGGCAGGCCGCCGGCCATCCGCGCATGTTCGTTATCCGCGACCTCAATCAAATGGTGCGGCCGGCAACCATGATGACCACCAAGATGACGGTGCGCTCCACTGATTATGTTGAATTGCTAGGCGGCATCGTGCAAGCGGCGACGGGCGACGCGATCGTTGATTGCCTCGCCGACGGCATACTGCCGAAGAAGCAAGCCGACGAGCTTTGCATGATCATCATGGTCTGGCTCGATCCGCGCTGCGCGACGGACACGAATCTCGACAAACGCGATCTCTACCGCACGAATTATGAAGCGACGAAACTCGCCATTTCGCGTGCCATAAAAGGCGAGCCGACGGTTGATGAACTCATCAAGAACCGCAAAACCATCACCCATTACGCGATGGAAGGTGTGTTCGAGGCTTAAACTTGCCCGCGCGCACGCGCATTTGACGGATTGGGACCGGAGGCGTTGGCCAATTGATCGTTGAAATCGAACATTTTCTTGGCAATCTTGAGCCTTTTATCCATGCCTACGGCGCCGCCGCGGTCATGGTTATTTTGACATTCGAGTCTCTTGGAGCGCCTCTTCCTGGCGAGTCTCTCCTTGTCCTTGCGTCGGTACTCGCGGGACGCGGAGAATTATCGCTCCCGCTTCTGATGCTGGCGGCATGGGCCGGCGCCGTGATGGGAGACAATATCGGCTATGGGATCGGACGGCGCTATGGCCGCGCCCTTATCCTTCGCTATGGGGGAAAGATCGGCGTCAGCGCCGGTCGCCTCGCCCAAGTGGAGGCGGTCTTCAAGCGCTATGGCTCTCTCACCGTCGCTTTCGCACGATTCGTCAACGTCCTGCGTCAATTGAACGGCGTCGTGGCGGGGATGTTGAAAATGGATTGGAAGCGCTTCCTCTTCTTCAACGCGCTCGGCGGCGCCCTTTGGGTTTCGGCATGGACTCTGGCGGGATATTATTTGGGCGCGCATGTCTCAGATATCAAAGCCATTGCCCATGATTTAGAACGTGCCGGAGCGATTATGGGACTTGCCGTGTTGAGTGCCGCGCTTGTCTATGGGTTTTGGCGCTTCCGCCAAAAAAGCTGACGGCAAAAGCGATTCGTCCGTCAACGATTGCGTGCTGATGGTTTATCCATCAGTTTTGTCCGGTTTTACCCCTCGATCGGACAAAACTGTTTCACGTGAAACATTTTGGTACGATCGATGCTTTGCGCAACGCACCGCGCCAAGTCGGCCGAAGTGTGGCGCGGCGATTTGGGGATTGTGCAATCCTGCGCTAATCTTATGTTTTGGCTTTGTGATTTTTTCAAAGATCATTCCGCGCAGGACCGGAACAGAGCGGCGGGTTTTCGAACGCTTCGCCTATCGTCATGGGATTAGCCTTTTGCGGGCAGTCCGCGCGCTTTCAGCGAGCCTTGCCATATGCGAAACTATGCCTGGTTTTGATTCTAACGGAGATGCCCATGGGACAGCAGCCCCTCATCCTGATGACCGATCCGGCGCATTTCGACGTCAGCTACGCCATCAACCCCTGGATGAAGCCGGCTGCCTGGCTGCTGGACGAAGAGGGTCACCGCCAATCGGCCCGCTTGGCCTGGGAAGTCCTGCACTCCGCCATCGCCTCGGCTGGCGCGACGATCGAGGTGATCGCCGGTGCGCCTGGCTGGCCGGACATGGTGTTTCCGGCGAATGCCGCCGTGGTGCTGGATGGGCGGGCGCTTCTGGCCCGCTTCCGCTATTCCGAGCGCCAAGGTGAGGAAAGCCATTTCCGGGCGGCCTTCGAACGCTTGCGGCGGCGGGGCCTTCTGCGGGAGGTTGCGGCGTTTCCTTCCTGCCTGGTACATGAAGGCGCCGGCGACGGCATCTGGGACGCGGCGCGCCAGCTGTTCTGGACAGGCTTCGGCCAGCGCTCCGGCAAAGAAGCCGCCGCCGAGATCGCCCGCTTCTTCGGCCGCGAGGCGGTGGCTTTGGAGCTGGCGACTCCGCGCTTTTATCACTTGGACACCTGTTTTTGCCCCTTAAGCGGCGGCGAAGTGCTGGTGTTTCCGCCGGCCTTCACCCCCGGGGCCTTGGGACGCATCCATGAGCATGTCGCGAGCGATCTCCTGATTGAAGCAGCACCGGACGAGGCGGGCGCCTTCTGCGTGAACGCGGTTTGCCTCGGGCGCAGCGTGGTGATGGCGGAGGCGCCGCCGCGGCTTCGCGCGATCCTGACGGAGCGCGGTTACCGCGTGAGCGAGGTTGACCTCTCGCCCTTCATCCTGTCGGGCGGCGGCGCCTTTTGCATGACCCTGCGGCTCGATCTGAAGGCCACGGGACATCCCGCCAACCAAGATGCCGCGCACGGCCTCAGCACGGCCGCCGCCGAAGGCGACGCCCGCGACTAAGTCCACAATTCGGCGAAAGGCTCAGTTCGACAACGCTCTCTTGAGGTCTGATTCGCCGCGCTCCTTCTCGATTGCGTCTTTGTCGGCGGCCTTGGCCTTGCCGTCCTTCAGATCGATGGTCACCTTCTCGATCTTGCCGTTGAACCGGAAGGGATTCATATAGTCCGGGGAGACCGGCGTGCCGGTATTCAGTCCGACATCCGCGCCCTCGGTCGCTGAGAATCCGCAGCACTGGGTCACCTCGATTCGGCCTTGCCCAACCTTCTCGCCGTTCACGGAAAGAGTGCCGGTGCCGCCCTTCCCGGCACCGCCCCCGTCATAGGCAAAGTCGAACACGATGGTTGCCTTACCGGGCACGAGCGGCTTGGCGGACGTCACAGTGAACCTCTTCAGCCCCAAAAAATTGTAATGGTAGGCCGGTTTGCCATCCTTGACGTAAAGGCTCCAGCCGCCGAAACGGCCACCCTGGGCAACCAGGACGCCATTGGCCGGCGGGTTTGGCACAATCACATCCGCCGTGATCGAGAATGAGGTGTTCTTGACGTTGATGAAGGCGTTCTCTGGGATCGAGAACATGCCGTCGTAGACCGTCAGAGACTTCCGGCCAGCCATAAGATCTGGCCTGCCAGCCACCTCTGGATTGGCTCGTTCGAACAAGCGATCGTCAATTGGCAGGACGTGGTTGGCGATCGCCTCGCGCAGGAAGACCGCCTGCATCTCGCGCAGCTTGCCGGGGTTCTTGGCCGCCAGATCGTTGGCCAGGCTAAAATCTGATTTTGTATCGTATAGCTCCCATTTGTCGTCCTTGAGCGGCGCCCGGACCTTGCTCTCCCAGGGCGCTCTATGAACGGTGCCGGCGAGCCAGCCCTCGGCGTAGACTCCCCGGTTGCCGAACATTTCAAAATATTGGGTCAGATGATTCTCAGGCGCCTTCGCGTCGTTGAAATTGGACAGCATGCTGACGCCTTGGATCGGCGTCTGTGGCGTCCCGTTCACGACTCGCGGCGCCGGCAAGCCCGCGGCTTCCAGGATCGTTGGCGCGACGTCGGTCACATGGTGCCACTGCGAGCGAATCTCGTTCCTCGCATGCACCCCCTTTGGCCAATAGACGACCAAGCCGTTGCGGGTACCGCCGTAGCTCGATGCGACCTGCTTGGTCCAGGTAAAGGGCGTGTCGCCCGCGATCGCCCAGCCGGCTGCATAATGATTGTGGCCGAGAGGGCCGCCGAGGTCGTCGATATGTTTGAGCTGCTCCTCGATCGGTTCTGGAACTCCGTTGAAATAAGTCATTTCATTGAAAAGGCCATTCATGCCGCCTTCGGCGCTCGCACCATTGTCGCCGATGATGTAGAAGATGAGCGTGTTATCCAGCTGGCCGAGATCCTTCAGAGCGGCGATCAGGCGGCCGATCTCGGTGTCGGCATATTCGCCGAAGCCAGCGAACACTTCCATCTGACGGGCGAACAGCCGCTTTTCATCGGCGCTCAGCGCATCCCAATCCTTGATCGCTTCGGGCTTCGGCGCGAGTTTCGTATCGGCGGGCACAACGCCGAGCTTCTTCTGCCGCTCAAGCGTCTGCTCGCGGAGCTTATCCCAGCCCTGGCTGAATTGGCCCTTGTATTTGGCGATCCATTCTTTCGGCACATGGTGCGGCGCATGGGTCGCGCCCGGCGCGAAATAGATGAAGAAGGGTTTGTCCGGTGTCAGCGACTTCTCCGATTGCATCCACGCGATCGCCTGGTTCGTCATGTCAGTCATGAAATGGTAGCCGGGCTTTTCGTCGATTTGGATCTTGTTCATGCCATCCCAGACGGTCGGGGCCCATTGATCCGTCTCGCCCCCGAGAAAGCCGTAGAACTTGTCGAAACCGGAGCGCGTCGGCCAGCGATCGGTTGGCCCCGAGGCGCTGAGCTCCCACACCGGCGTCTCATGGGACTTGCCGAATGCGGCGGTTGCATAGCCGTTGAGGCGCAGCATTTCGGCGAGCGGAGCGACGCTGTTGGGCCTCACCCCCGTGTTCCCGGTGAAGGCAGTCGCCGTCTCGGTAATCGAGCCCATGTTGTTCATGTGGTGGTTGCGGCCGGTGAGCAAAGCAGTGCGGGTCGGCGAGCAGAGCGCTGTCGTGTGGAACTCGTTGAAGCGAAGGCCTTCGTTTGCCAGCGCATCCACGGTCGGCATGTGGACCGGGCCTCCGAAGGCGCTGGACTGGCCAAACCCCATATCGTCGATCAGCACGATCAGCACATTCGGAGCGCTCGCGGGCGCCTGGACCTGGAAGAATGGCGGCGGCTTCACATTGCGTGCGTCGAGTTCCGTGACCGGCGGATAGACGGGTTCGGGAATGGGCAGGACTGTCCTGTCGATGGGCACCTCTTGGGCAGTGGCCAGTGCGGGCGGCCCGAAAAAAGTCAGAAGTCCAAGCCCGATCGGCATGAATGCGCTTGCGACTTTCCTCATAAAACTATCTTCCTTCATTGGCGCATCGGCACAAGACAGCATCACATGCTAATTGGCGCGGCTCATCTGCTTTAAATGTTTGCATCTAAAAAAGCGACGGGGGTATGAACGGGACCGCCGGTTTCATTCCTCCAGCCCCTGCTATCCCAAGCCCTTCGGTCAGGCGCTAAGCCAGCGCTTATGCGAAGGGGTGAAATTTCCGCCCCGCCACAATGCCAAGCACAATGAAGGCCACCAACAGGATAGACTGCGCCGCAAGAAACGGCGGCTCGGATTGCGTTGGCGCCAGTTGATGGACGAACGGCACCTTGAGGAAAGCCTGAAAAAGCGTGACAAAGCTGTTCAGATAGAGAGCCGCAACGGCGCCTGTCACATAGATCCAGCGCCAGGCCCCGGCCAGGTGAAAGACATAGAGCGCGAGGATCGCGATCGTCAGCGTCACCAGGGATATGATGCCGACGATGTGCGATGGCAACAGATGAGGGACTGGAAAGAAGAACCCTGTCGCGCTCGTCAAAACCGTGGTTGCGAGAAAGAGCCCGGTCCAGCCGGGGAGTTTTTTCGAGCCAAGCATTCCGAACAAGACGATGAGACCGGAGATGACCCCGATCAGACCTAAAACAACATGCACTAGAGTAAAGGCCGGCGTCGGCAATCCTAAAATCATGGCACTCGCCCTTTCCATGCTCTTCACAGCACCGCCGATCGCTAAAACGGCATGGTGAAATTCACTTGTACGAGAGTGCCCTTGTTAAAGAAAACGTGCTAGCTATTTCTCTCTTCATGGCCGGTGTAAGCGGATAGCGCGGCGCTATCCCGTTCAGGCGTTTTGCCCCGCGTTTTGGCGGACGAAGTCGTGACTATATAATTTTCCGCAACGAATCCGTGTGCTAGGCTGAAACGAATGCGTTACAATGAGATCGTGGCGAACACGGTGCAGTCTGAAAGCGCTGTCATGCTTGATATTCCGGTCATTGATGCTGGTGACGGCGGGACTCTCCGCCACGCGGTGCTGAGTCCGGCTCGCGCGCGGGCCCTGCGCGATGATTGTTTGACGGTGTTTCCGCGTGCGATAATCCCGTTCCTGCCGGTATTGGATGGCGCCGCGCGCCACTGGCTCACCCGGTCCTGCTCGCCCTATGTGCCGGAGATTGCGCAAATCGCGGCGACGCTCGGCTTTCCGGGCGTCTGGCTGCTCAACAACTCATACCAATGGGGCTGCACTTCGCTCGCCCGCGAGGAAGAAGGCGTGCCCTGGCTCGCGCGCACGCTCGATTGGCCTTTCCCAGGGCTAGGCCGCCATACGGACGTCCTCCGCACAAAGGGCCCCGCGGGCGAATATTTCAGCGTCACCTGGCCCGGCTATGCCGGCGTGCTGACGGCGATGGCGCCGCGCCGGTTCGCCGCTTGCATCAATCAGGCGCCGATGTGGCGCCGCACGCGGCATCCTTGGCTGCGGTTTTTCGACATGGCCGCCAACGCGCTCCACACATGGACGCGTGTTCGCCACATGCCGCCGGATCAGTTGCTGCGGCGGGTCTTCGAGACGTGTGAAACCTATGCAGCTGCGCGGGGCGCGCTGGAAAATACGCCGGTGGCACGGCCGGTGATCTATACCCTCGCCGGCTGCGCACCAGGCGAGCGATGCGTGATCGAGCGGACCGAATATGGTTTTGTAACGCGCGAGGATAGGACAAGCGCGGCCAATGATTGGGTGCCAAGCCGCCCGGAATGGGAGGCACGCATGTCCTCCGCTTATTTTTTAACGGCCTCGTCGGCCTTGGCAGGCGCGCGATGCCGCGAGCGGCAAGACTCGCTCGCGAGCTGGTCTGGACTCTTGTCGCGCGACGGATTCGATTGGGTGAAGCCGCCGGTCCTGAACCCCTATACGCGGCTTGCCGTCACGATGTGCCCGGCCCGCGCAATCCTGCGTGTGGCGGGGTTTGAACTGGGCAATGACGGGGTGCCAAAACAGGTGACCCAATTACACGAGAGAGAAGCGTTGCGGGCGGGGGTAAACTGACCCTGTTTTATGCCCTGGCTTCGCCGGTTCTTGTTAAAAAAGTCACAAAGCCAAAGCCTAATTTTATCGCTGACTTACGCAATCCCCAAATCGCGGTGCCGGACATCGCGCCAAGGCGCGAAGGTGCATTCGCGCAAGCGTCAATCGGACTAAAATGTTTCACGTGAAACAGTTTTGTCCGATCGAGGGGTGAAACCGGACAAAACTGATGGATGGGACTCAAATCTATGAGTTTTGAAACAGGCTCGGCATTTTGGTGGATCAATGGCAGGCCTCCGCGCGCCCTGGCTTGATGCTTCGTTCTGCCATAGCGGCCAAACGCGCGGCTCTGAGGCAATGCGGCATCCCAAAAAACCACTTGCTTTATTGCGGCTCCCCGCCAATCATCTTTCGATTGCGTTTTCTTCCCGGCATCATCATTGTCGCTGCTCCCATCCTGATTGACGGGATGCGCGAGCTTCCCTGTTCTGCCATCGAGGCAGCCTGTTCTCCGCGTAAGAGGACGATTTGTTCGCTTTTCCCTTTCGCCCTTTATCTGGTTTAAGGCTGCGGGGCATAGCGACATGGCAAGCCATCGATGAGGACCCCGCCTTTCTGCTGTCATTTCGACTGCTCCGGCCTCGATTTCTTGTCATCCGTCTCGAAACCGCCGCCGGCGCGATCGACCCGGTTCTCTATCTCGATACCGGGAAGAATTTCTCGGAAGCCGAAAGCTTTGCGCTTGGCTATGGGAAAAAGCTTGTCTGTGTCGTCGCGCCGCGCAGCCTGCCTGACGTTAGGCGGATTCGCCTTGATCCGTCCTCACGGTGCGGTCGCTTCCGGTTGTCGATCACCTGGTCAAATTCAGCCAGAGCCATGCAAAAACAACTCGCACGCGATAGCCTAGGGAAGGGCCAGGGCAACGCGCATGCGGCCCTCTTTGCCCGTCTTGGGGATGATCCCCTTTGGGTAAACACGGCCGGTTCTTTGCGTCCGGCCAAAACGCATGTTGTCAATGTGGCGGATCATTATAGCCAGGTGCTCGGACTTGCCGCTCTGCTCGCGCCGCATCAACACAACGGACGCATCGACGCCCGTCCTTTGATTTCCTTTGTCGTACCAACCTTTAATACGCCTCGCCGCTATCTCGACGATTTACTGGCTTCGTTCCGGATTCAGGAACAAGGCCTTGCCCAGATGGTGCTCAGCGATGACGGTTCGACTTTGCAGGAGACAAAGGCGTGGCTCGACGCGCATCGATCCGAACCCGGTGTCGTCATCCTTCGCAACTCGGAGAATCGGGGAATCGCGGCGGCAACGAATGCGGGAATTGCCGCGGCGGTTGGGGCCTGGATCGGCTTTATCGATCATGACGATGCGCTCTCTCCTCATGCGGCGGTTCTTCTTGCCAAGGCGGTGGAAGTCAACCCAAATGCCAAATTCATCTATACGGACGAGATGATTGCAAATCGTTCGCTGCAGCCAACCGGTTATTTTCTTAAACCCGCTTATGACCCGGTTCTTCTCTCGGGCGTGAACTACATCAACCATTTGTCGCTCTACTCTAAGGAGCGGGTCATTGAACTGGGCGGATTACGGGAAGGGTTTCAGGGCTCCCAGGATTACGAATTCCTGTTGCGCTATCTCGATGGTTTAGGAGATGAGCAAATTCTTCATCTTCCTTATCCGGCCTATGTCTGGCGCCGCGATCAGCGCAGCTATTCCGCGCGCTTTATGGCCACGGCAACCCAGCATGCACGCAAGGCGCTCGCGGGCCATTACGCAAGCGGCGGCCATAACGCCATTGTCGAAGAAGCCCTCACCCCGAACCTCCACCGGATACGTTTCGATCTGATCAAGAACCCTCTGCCGAAAGTTTCGATTGTCATTCCAAACCGCGACGCGTTCAAGCTGATTTCCCGCGTGCTCGCCGATCTTGATACAAAGACGGATTACCCCAACCTCGAAATCATCGTGATCGACAATGGATCGACGGATCAGCGCGTGCTTGATCTTTATCAATCCCTCGCGTGCCAGAACCCAAGGACGATCGTGAAGATCGAGCCCGAGCCCTTCAACTTTGCGCGTTCTATCAACAAAGGGCTCCGGCATGCGGCTGGCGATCTCATTCTCTTGCTCAATAATGATATCGAGATCACGGAGTCTGGATGGCTTCGGGAAATGGCCGCGTGTTTTGCTTATCCGCGCACGGGAATCGTCGGGGCCCGCTTGCTCTATCCGGACCGGACCATCCAGCATGCCGGCGTTATTGTCGGGTTCGGTGAGTTTGCTGGACATTGGTACATCGGCAAACCGCACAGCTTTCCGGGCCCAATGGCGCGTCTCCACGTTCGCCAATCCTTGAGCGCCGTAACCGGTGCCTGCATGCTGATTTCCCGGGCGTGTTTCGAAAAAGTCGGGTTTTTCGACGAAGAGTCTTTCGCGATTGCCTATAATGACATCGACTTTTGTCTGCGAGCCGGGAGACTTGGCTATCGTATCGTTTGGACGCCTTTCGCGACCCTGGTTCACCATGAATCTGCTTCACGCGGGAGCGATGAGACACCAGAAAACATCGTGCGTTTTCGGCGCGAGCAGGCAAATCTTGAAGCCCGCCATGCGACATCGACATTTCAGGACCGGGCGTGCAATCCGTGGTACACACGCCACCGCTCGGAACCAAGCCCCGTCATGCTCGACCATTTGCCCCCGGCCCGCTGATGACTCAGGGTAGGCGGCTCTAAAGACCTGAAAATCCACGGCCCGGCTGGCGGCCTACCTGGCCATATTGTTGCGCACCAAGGTGGCTA
>Ga0181535_10006031_pt1 | contig 12728 bp, 10 predicted proteins | sample PEATcosm2014_Bin_44_FD_119774 | JGI IMG/M metagenome (GOLD analysis project Ga0181535, IMG submission 119774) | Peatland microbial communities from MTU Mesocosm Facility, Houghton, MI, USA - PEATcosm2014_Bin17_30_metaG | ecosystem: Environmental > Terrestrial > Soil > Wetlands > Peat | place...
CGTAAGCGCCAGGAACGCGCCATGCGCGAAGCCGGCCGCTTGCCGCCCGGACAATCGCTCACCCTGAAGTGGCCCGTGCTGCACCAAGGCACCGTGCCAGGCTTCGATCCCCAGACCTGGGATTTCCGCATCACCGGCCTCGTCGAGCGCCCGCTGCGCCTCAGCTGGGACGAATTCTCGCATCTGCCGATGACTGCCGTGACCGCCGACATGCATTGCGTGACACGCTGGAGCCGCTTCGACGTGCGCTGGGAAGGTATCGCCTTCAGCGAAATCATGAATCTGATCTCACTGAAGCCCGCGGCAAAGTACGCAATGGTCCTAGCCGAGCAAGGCTACACCTCGAACGTCCCGCTCGCCGATCTGCTCCGCCCCACAACGCTCTTCGCACTGAAACACAACGGCGAACCGCTCCCCGGCGAACATGGCTACCCCGTGCGCCTAGTAGTCCCGCACCTCTACGCCTGGAAAAGCGTGAAGTGGGTGCGCGGTGTGGAATTCATGGACCACGATGAGCCGGGATTCTGGGAGGAAAACGGCTACAACATGTACGGCGATCCGTTCAAGGAGCAGCGCTACAGCGTTTGAGAAATTGGTGAGTTAGCCTTGCAACTTTAGGAAATCGCGGCAAGTGGAACGATTGCGGATCGTGCGAGGCGGAACGTAGGGGCGGGTCTAAGACCCGCCCCTAGAAAAGCACCGATACTGCGGCGTTAGTAGATGTTGTACAAAGGGCGCGATTGCAAACACGTGACTCACAGAAAAATCAAACTAAGAAAACGGCAAAAACGACACCCGGGCAGTTTGGTAGGCCATTTTTAGGCCACGGGTAGCGCAGATTCTGGAAGTTCCTTGAAGCCTATGGCCTTACTCTTACCGCAAGCCGACGCTCGACCTGCCCGAAAGGTTAATTTCAGCTGTCCCTCAGGTTGGCCCCGTCCTACAATTCGCTAAACATGACAATGTCCGGAACGAAAATCCTAATTCTCGGGGGGGGCGAGCGGCATTTTGCTAGGCGTGCTGTTACTTGCCTGGGTCAATGATTCCTCGCGCCCGCTTTATGTTGCAGAAGCTATTGGATTGCTGCTTTTGGTGTCGGGGATTCTCATTTTTCTTGCTGGCTGCCTCATCTTTTGCAGCAAAGGAGAGGCAATTGAGGTAATGCTTGCCGGCCTTACGATTTCAGGAGTCTCGCTCATCGTGATTCCGGGATTGAGCTTACTGCTGCACTTTGAGCCAATGTCCATGGTTGGACAGGGCTGTTGTTCTTCCTTTGGCTTCCCTCGTGCGCGATCGGTCCGATATTTGTACTGGTTGGCCTCAGCCGCCGATTCCTGCAAAAACGCAAAAGTTAGTGAGTCACCCTGACAGCCGTGTCAGAACACGGATGCTCTACAAAGGTAACCGAAGCCGAGGCATGTCCTGCTCACCCAACACGGCTCCGATCTTCAGAAGGATTCGGTATTCCTCGATAGTCGTGGGCGCAACCCGTTCGTAGTAGTCCCCTCCATGGCCGCCGAAGTTTGGGCCAATTCGGACCATTGATTCTGATGTTTGGACATCAACTCGAGTTTTTGAATCGGACACAGGAGTCAGCAAGAGCTTGAAGTCGGCTGTGTACTGCAATGGAGTGTTCCACCAGAAATAACTATTCGACACCGTGATTTGATGCATGTTGTACTCGGTTTCGGTGGAGCCATGAAAAGACAATCCAGAGGGCGCCCAGGAGCCGTACCTACCTCCTTCTTGGTATGCCCCGCTGGCCGAAGCGTCGATGGCGCTCCTTACTGCAGAGGCCGGTGAATTAAATACGTAAGAGACAGGGTTAGCGAGTTTCAGTTTCCGTTTTGAGAACGTCAACCCCTTTAGAAGGGTATATCCGGGCCACGCGGCGACGGAAAACAATAAGATCAATAAAAGCCAGTTGATTTTGCGAAGCCGCACCATTCGACCATTCTACCGAAGACCTGCTGGTCAGGTGTGTTCTTTGGTTGCCAAAACAGGACGATGAATGCGCCAATCGCACAAGTGAGCACAGGAAGCAACACAGCGTCAGAGAGAAATCCAACGACGAAGCGCAGAATTTAACGGTGGTTGGCCGAAGCGTACGTTTTCACGGCACGCGAACCCGGAGCTCCTTGTTGCTTACGCCCGCGCAGATAATCCCGCCCTGATTCATGGTTTGGAATATTTCCTACGGGCGAATTTTACGAGAACGATTCTCGTTCCAAAAACAGCCGAGCGGTCACACCCAAAAACAAAGCGCCCGAGCCACTCAGCCCGGGCGCATCGTTTTTGCGGATAACGGAACTCAAGGAACAGGCTGTCAGTAGATGTCGTACTGCTCCCAATGCAAGGTCGGATCTGCCTGGATGATGATGCTCTTCTTCGTCCAGCGTTCCAATTCCTCGATCAGCGATGACTCCCGCGTCTTCAGCGCCTTGGAAATCTCCGGATGCACGCGCAAAGTAATGCTCCCCGATCCCATCTCCGGCGCCATCTTCCGCGCTTCCGTCTGAATTTCGTAGCACAGCGTCGGAACCGACTTCACCATGCCCGACCCAGTGCAATAAGGGCAAGGCTGGCAAAGCGTGCGCTCCAAAGCCTGCTTGGTGCGCTTGCGCGTGATCGCAACCAATCCAAATTCATTGAAGCGCAGCACCTTCGAAGGCGCGCGATCAGCCCGCAAAGCGTCTTCCAGCACCGCCATCACTTTTTCGCGGTTGCGCCGCTCTTCCATGTCGATAAAGTCAATAATGATGATCCCGCCCAGATCGCGCAGGCGCATCTGCCGCACGATTTCCTTGCAAGCCTCAAGATTGGTCCGCACGATCGTGTCTTCCAACCGGTTCGAGCCTTTGCCCACGAATTTCCCGGTGTTCACGTCAATCGCCACCAGCGCTTCGGTGTGATTGATCACGATGTACCCGCCGGATTTCAGCCACACTTTGGGCCGCAGGCCCTTGTCGATTTCCTGCTGAATCCCGAACTCTTCAAAGACCGGCGTTTCCTTGGTGTACAGCTTCACCCGCCCCACCAGCTGTGGCTGGAAGCGGCTCATGAAATCCACCACCTTGGTGTATTCCTCTTCGGTGTCCACCCAGATGGCGCCGAAATCCGGCGTGATGTAATCGCGTAGAATGCGTTCCACCAGGTTCAGGTCGCGGTGCAGCAGGGAAGGCGCCTTGCGCTGCTCGGAACGCGCTTTGATTTCCGCCCAGGTCCGCGTCAGGAATTCCACGTCCGCGCGAACTTCCCCCGGCGCCGCACTGGCCGCCGCTGTGCGCACGATGAACCCGCCGCCCGAAGTGCCCTTCGCGTCAGTCACCAGATGCCGCAACCGCGCGCGCTCTTCCGCCGAAGCAATCTTGCGTGACACGCCGGTGTGATCCAGCGTCGGCATGTAAACCAGGAATCGCCCGGGCAATGCGACGTGGCTGGTAATGCGCGCGCCTTTCTTGCCCAGCGGTTCCTTGGCGATCTGTACGATGATTTCCTGGCCCTGCTTCAGCATGTCCGCGATCAGCTGCGTGCGCCGCGGTTGCTGCGGACGCCCATGGTGGCCGTGTCCGCCGCTGTGCCCGTGCTGCGGACGCCGTCCGCGATCATCGCGCCTGCCACCACGATCGCGGCCGCCACGACGCGCCGGATTCTGCATGCGCGAACGGAAATCGCCGCGCACGCGCGCCTGGAACGGCTGCTGCGCCGGCGCTGGCGCGCCCTCCGCGGAAATCGCGCCGCCCTCTTCGCCCTGCGCCGCGATGGAATCGGGTCCTTCGAGATCTCCTGGCACAGGTTCGGAAGGCGCGATCATGCCTTCTTCTTCGGCTGCAGCCTCTTCCTCTTCGAGCTCCTCGTCCTCGGAATCCTCCGCGTGCTCTTCACTTTCATGTTCTTCGCTGTCCTGGTCGCCATGGTGTTCGTGCGAGCCGGCATCGGCCGCCGCATCCGCTGCAGCAAACACGCGATTCTGCGCATCTCGCGCTGCGTCATCATCCTGCGCGTCGGCAATATGTTCGGCCAGCGCGGCCGCTTCTTCTTCGGTCAAATCCACATGAGGATGCTCTTCGTGATGCCCGGCTTCGTGCGTCTCCGAATCGTGGTGCTGCTGAACTTCCGGAGCATCACTTAATTCGAAATTCGGGCTCAGCGCTTCCACCTGATTCCAATCGCGCGAATTCCGCGCCGCTGGCTCCTCTACGTGAGCGTCCGGCGTACGCACGGAATCCACTTCCGGCCCCGCCGGCATCAACGGAGAAAGCGGCGCGAATCGCACTGCATCCGGCACCGGCGCCTCGTCCTGCGGCTGGTATGTCGCCGCTTCGGAAGCCTGTGCTTCAGGCGCCAGCGGTTCGGGAGGAAGATGCGTATGCGCCTTCCACTTCGAGAGCGTCTCGCCCGGCAACGGCTCCAAACCGCCGGATGACGGCGCCCGGAATCCCTCGTTACGCCGCGGAAAACTCTCCCGCGCCGGGAAAGATCCTCGGCCTGACGATTCGCGCGCCGCAGGAGCGGGACGGTATTCCGCAGGCGGTTGCTCCGAACGCGAGTGCTCTAGCGAATCATGAATTTCTTCGTGGGCTTCTTCGTGTACATCTTCATGCACGTTCCCATGCGCTTCCGATTCATGCGCGGAAGATTCATGCGGGTCGAAAGCTGGCGTATAGCTCGGCGGCGCCTCAACATCCTGTGAGTGCGTGTGCGCGGCCGCTGCCGAAACATCCGCAGGGCCTCGCTCTCTGAATTTTGCGAGAGATTCCCCAGGCAAAAGCGTGGAGATGTGTCCTTCCGGCGCTCCCGGCTCGCTCGTATGCTCCTCAGACGTTCGCGACGATGCGTACTTCGAAGAAGGAAGCTCGCGGCCAAAACGCCCGCCGCGATCTCCGCCCGGCCTGCCGCCGCCGCTACGCCCACGACCGCCGCCACTGCCTCCGCGCCGGCCAAAGCGCCCACCCCTATCCCCGCCCGGCCTGCCGCCGCGCGAACGATTTTCAAATCGCCCGCGATCGTGGCCATGCCCGCCGCCCGAGGGACGAGAAACTGCCGGCGAAAACGTCCCCGTCGGCGACGGCCCACGCACTGCCGAAATCGATTCACCAGGAAGCGGTTCCAGCCCAGGGCCTGCAACCGGAGCCGCAGACGCACCCGAACGAGGTGATTCGACATCCACCGGCTCGATAATCGGCGTCGTGCCCGTATTGGCGGGGAAAAGCTGCCCGCCTTGCTCTTCCATCTTTTGGGTTTTGTCCTCGACGGTCGCGACGACGTGGTCCAGTTCTTCAATCTCTTCCATGAAGTCGCTGACGTACAGGAAGGCGTCGCTATCGAGGCCAATCTCCACGAAGGCAGACTGCATGCCGGGCAGCACGCGGGTAACTTTGCCTTTGTAGATGCTTCCGACTAACGCAAACTCTTTTTCCCGCTCGACGTAATACTCACAAAGCAGCCCTTCTTCCATAATGGCGACCCGTGTCTCGTGGGGGTTCGCCGATATAACCATTTCCTTCGACATGAATACTCCTAGTGGCGCACCGGACCGCGGCGGCGCGCGCGCTCGCGCGCGCTCGACCGGAGTGGGGCAAGGCGGTGCCTTGCGCTGGCCACTGCGGGCCGCTCAGGAAAGACTGCTGTTGTTGCATGAATGCTTTCCTCACCCGGTGCTTACCTTACTCAAATTTTAATTTACCGGCCGGCGGATTCTCCGCGGCTCGGTTACCAATACTTCTGATTTCTTTGCACTTCATTGTGGCCGGAGCTCAGTTGACGAATCGCCGCATGCGGACGTTCATCACCAGACCCAATGCCAAAAAAACAAACGCGGTCGAAGAACCGCCGTAGCTCATCAACGGCAATGGTATGCCGGTTACTGGCATGTAGCCTATCACCATTGAGGCGTTAACCAGAACGTGGAAGCCCAGAATGGACGTGACTCCCATCACCACGTACATCCCCGCACGATCTTTGGCCTTCTGCGCGTTATCCACCAGCCGCAGAATCAGACCCAGATACAACAGCAGCACGACGCAAACTCCGATGAAGCCCTGCTCCTCGGCCAGCGCCGCCAGAATGAAGTCCGAATACCTCACCGGCACAAAGCCCAGCTGATTCTGGCTGCCTTTGCCGAATCCTTTGCCCCAAAAACCACCCGAACCCACCGCAATTTCCGACTGTAATATCTGATATCCCGCCCCGCGTTGATCTTCTTCCGGATGCAGGAACGTCTCAATCCGCTGCTGCTGGTACGGTTTCAAATGATGGCGCATGTTCCAGCCCACCGGGATCAGCAACGCCACCAGCACCAGTCCGATGGCCATATGCCGCCATTCAATCCCGGCGATGAAGGCTCCCACGATCGCCACGGGAATCAGCACCATCGCGGTTCCCAGGTCCGGCTGTTTCAATATCAATGCCGCCGGTACGATCGTTAACGCGCCAACCTTCACCAGATCCGCCAACGTCAGCCGGTCGGTGCGCACTTCACTGAAGAAGCGAGCCAGCACAATGATTATAATCAACTTCATGAGCTCTGACACTTGCAAATTGAAGATACCGCCCATGGAGATCCAGCGCTTCGCCCCCAAGTGCGTCGAACCGATCACCATCACCACCAGCAGCCCCGCCACACCGCAAATGTAAAGCACAGGCGCTTGGTCCAGCAGCGTATGGTAATCAATCCGCGAAATGATGAACATCCCCACAATTCCGATGCCCAGCCAGGTAAGTTGTTTCCACTGCATCCCCGCCATCGCGCTGGCATGCGTGGACGAATAAATTTCCATCACGCCCAGCCCGCAGATCGCCGCGACGATCGCCAGCAAAGTCCAATCGAAATCCTGTACGCGCGGCCGGTCTTTCACGGGTGCTGCCCTCCCACGGTCGCCACCATGGCATGAGTCGCGTTCGGTTGCGCTGGATCCGCTGTTCCCGCCTGCTGCTGGTTGTGCGCCGCCTTCTTGTCGTAATACAGCTTCACCACGTCGCGCACCACCGGTCCCGCGGCCTCGCCGCCGTGCTCCATCGTGTCCTGGACGATCGCCGCAACCACAATTTCCGGATTGCGCCGCGGCGCAAATCCCACGAACCAGCCATCCATCTTCTTCGTGCCCAGCCGATTCGCCGCATCGTAGCTCATCAGTTGCGCCGTGCCGGATTTTCCGCACAGATCAACGTTAGCCAGTCGAAGGTGATAAGCCGTCCCGCCGCCTTCGTTCACCACGCCGAACAGTCCTTGCGTCACCTTTTCCACAGCGTCATCGGACAGCGGAAAATGTTCGATTTTCGCATTGGCGTAACCCTTCAAAAAGTGCGGCTGTACCAGTGTGCCGCCGCTCGCCACCGCAGCCGCCATCCGCGCCAGTTGAATCGGCGTGACGGTCACCGCTCCCTGGCCAATCGCAACGGAAATCGTTTCGCCCGCGTACCATTTGTGGTGGTATACGCGCTCAACCCATTCTTCCGAAGGCATCAGGCCGGGCTCTTCGCTGGGCAGATCAACCCCGGTCCGCCTGCCAAGCCCCAGACCCGAGCCGTAGTAAGAGATCTTGTCAATGCCGAGCTGCTTGCCGACGTTGTAGAAGAAGATGTCGCAGGAATCCACGATGGCTTTGTGCAATTCCACTTCGCCGTGACCCTGCGGCCGCCAGCAGTGAAATTCACGGCCGTAGAAGTTCGCGTGCCCTGGGCAGTACACGCTGTAGGATTCGGGAATGAGTTTCGAATCCACCATCGCTGCGGCCATCACAATCTTGAAAACGGAGCCTGGCGCCAGTTGCGCCTGAATCGCGCGATTCAGCAAGGGCGTGCGCTTATCGGTGTTCAACTTTGCCCATTCATCCTGCGGAATCCGCACAGCGAAATCGTTCGGATCAAACGTTGGCTTGCTCACCATCGCCAAGATTTCACCGGTGCGCGCATCCATCGCCACCACCGCGCCCGTCTTGTCGGCCATATCGGCTTCGGCAACGGCTTGCAAGTCATAATCAATTGTTAGTTGGATCGGTTTGCCGGGGATCGACTCGATGTCTTCCAGCGTGCGCACCACTTTGCCGACGCTATTCACCACCACGCGCCGCATTCCGTCGGTGCCTTCCAGCTGATCGTTGTATTCGCGCTCCAGGCCGGCTTTTCCTACGATGTCGCCCGGGCGATAGTGCCCATCGCTGTCCTCTAATTGCTGCGCGGAAACCTCACCTACGTACCCGATCGCGTTGGCCAGCATTTCACCGTGCTGATACCGCCGCCGCTGCACCATCATCAATTCCAGCAGCGGCAAATCCGCGCGGTGCGATTCCACGAACGCGATGTCCGCCTGTGTTGCCGCCGGCTTGATCACCACCGGCTGAAATTTCGGCTCGTTCTTCGCGATGTCCAGTTCCTGCTGCAAGTCTTCGTGGCTGATCCCCAGTCCCTCTTCAATCTGCGGCAGGCTTTTCCCCAGCGACTTCGGATCGTCGCGCAACAGCAAAATGCTGAACGAAGGATAACTGTCCACCAGCACGCGCCCTTCGCGATCCAGCATCGGTCCGCGCGGCGCAATAATCGGAATTGAACGCGTGCGGTTGCGGTCCGCCAAATCCGCAAAATGCCCGGACTGCACCACTTGCAGTTTCCAGAAACCAATCATCAGCAGCACAACGAAAATTACTGATAGGTAGGAAACAAGCGCTAGCCGGGCTTGGGGGATTTTCTGGTCGTTAACGTTCCACGATGGCAAGGAATTTCCTGCTCCCGCGCGGGGTCCTGCTCGGCCCAAGTGCGCTTACCTGCTTCGAATCCGCAATCATTTCGAAGTGTTAACTACGCTATCATCCGCGCAGCAGCCGCCGCAAGTTGCGCATGTCCATTCGGTCAACTGGCCAAGCGAATAGGTTTCGCCTTTGCATGAAGCGCGATACGTGTGACTTGGATTAAGGTAAAATCCACGTCGATGAAACCAAGACTCTGGCTGACGGCAGCGATCCTAATCGCCGTCGCAACGGCAACATCTTTCCTGCCAATACCTGTGCGCCCAGTCTCAGCCGCGTCCGACTACATGTTCCTCACCGCAAGAGACTTCGAATCCGCAATCTCCTATCGCATGGTCCAATCCCACGCACCCATTGGCCTCATCACCAATCCCTGCTCCCAGGCAGATAATTTCGTGCCGAACATCGACTGGAACGACGGCACCGGTGAACACAAACCGGATACCAACGCCGAAACGAAATTGTTCTACGGCAAGGTCCCCGTCATACTGAATGGCGATTACCTTTTTTGGGATGACACCCATGTCCCCACCGACCCCGGCCCGCAAATCGTCATCACCAAACTCGTCGTGCATTGCCTCGGCGACCCGCCCGGAGATCGCACGTACGTAACGCGGAATTTCGTCAACATCTACGCGCGCATTCCTCTGAATCAGGCGGAGTTCACCAAAAATGGTAAGCCTGTGGACACCGTGAAAGGTCACGACACGGTGGATCTGACGCTCACGCTCAATGCCCCGGCCCCGGCATCCGGCACCTGGGTGAAACTCGAAACCACGCCCGCCGGCGTCCTGAATAGCCTGCCCCCGTACTTTCGCATTCCAGCCCGCCAGACCCAGGCCACCATCCCCGATATGGAAGTGCGCAAGCCCGCGTCAAACGCCACCCTGATCGTTACCGCTTCCACAGTCGGCCGCCCCCAACAAACCCAGCAACTCACAATCCTCCCTTGATGGGGTTGAATTCCTAGCGGCGGGCTTCAGACCGCCAGCCTTTGCCGTTGCCGTTCTCTGCGCCCTCCGCGTCTCTGCGCGAGTCCGTTGCCGTTGCAACGGCTGATCCGCGAATCCTCGCCGACGACGCGCACGCGCCCTCACTCCAACCCCTTCCCCCGCAAAAATTCCCGCGCCACATCCGCAATATCCCGGTGCTCCCCGTCTAGCTCGTAATTCATCCGCCGCATTTCCTCATCATTAATCTTCCCCGCCAATTCCACGAGCGCAGCCCGCATTTCCGGAAATCGCCCCAGCGCATCCGCGCGCACAACCGGCACCGCCTCATAAGGCGGAAAATAATGCTTATCGTCTTCCAGCATCGTCAAATCCCGCGCCGCCAGCAATCCATCGGTCGAATTTCCAGCCACAAAATCCACCTGCTTCTCCAAAAGCGCGCGATAAAGCAATCCCAGATCCAAAATCCGCGGTGTCTCTCGAAACGAAAGGCCATACGTTCGCGCCAAACCCGCAAACCCGTCCGGCCGCTCCATGAATTCGTATCCAAACCCAGCCCGCCAATCGCGCGCAAGAGGCGCCGCATCCGATATCGTCTTCAGATGCAGCCGTCGCGCATCCTCCCCCCGCACCACAATCGCAAAAGTATTGTTGAACCCCAGCGAAGGCAGCACCTGCAATCCAAATCGCCGCTGATATTCACTGCGCACCCGCTGCAACACCGCCGCGGGGTCAGACTGTAAAGGATCATGCAAAATCGCGGTCAGGGCCGTTCCCGTGTATTCCACATACAAGTCAATCCGCCCGGCTAGCAGCGCCTGCTGGCAAATATAGGATCCCGCCAGATAAAAACGCCGCGTCACCTCGCGATGCGTTCGCGCCTCCAGATGCTGCGCCACAATTTCCCCGAGCAAAGCCTGCTCGGAAAAATTCTTCGACCCCACAACAATCTCATCAGGTCGCGCCGCGCCGCACGAACCCAGAGCCACCGCGAACGAAAACACAACACAAGCCAAAATACTCAGCCGTAACCGCGCGCCGCGCCTCATGATCGCGCGGGCTGTAACCGGCGCTCACACACGCCCAGCAAAAAGTCAGCAATCAAAGCCAGCAACGCCGCCGGAATCGCCCCAGCCAATATCAATTGATTGTTCACCATCGCGAGCCCGCGAAAAATAAATTCTCCCAACCCGCCGGCTCCCACCGCCGCCGCAATTGTCGCGATCCCCACCGTCAGAACCGTCGCCACGCGTATTCCCGCCAGCATCGTCGAAAACGATAGCGGCAATTCCACCTGCAGCAGAATCTGCCGCTCCGTCATCCCCATACCGCGCGCCGCATCGCGCACTGCCTTGTCCACTCCGGTAATCCCCGCCGCAGTATTGCGAATTATCGGCAGCAGCGCATACAACGCCAGCGCCGCGATCGCTATCCGCTCCGCGCGATCCCCCAGCCACGGCACCGGCAGCAAAAATCCAAATAGCGCCAGGCTCGGAATCGTCTCCGCAATATTCGCCCCGCCCACAATCGGTTTCGCCAGCCAGGGGCGCTGCGCCACCAGCACGCCCAGCGGCACGCCCACCGCCACCGCGAGCAGCATCGCGATCCCCACCAGTTCCACGTGCTCCAGCGTCGCCTGCAAAATTTCCCGATGATGTCGCGCAAAATATTCCAGCAGATTCATCCCGGTCCCTCCAGCTTTTCGAACATGCGCACATTCGCGGTGTAGGCGGCGGTCACCGGCTCCGTCGCATCCATAAAATCCTTCGGCGTGTAAAGTCCCACCAGCGCCCCCGCATCAATCACGCCGATGTGATCTCCCAGCAGCAGCGCTTCCGTCACGTGATGCGTCACAATCACAATTGTCTTCCGCAGCCGCCGCTGCAAATCCTGGAATTCGCACTGCACCTCCGCCCGCGTCAGCGGATCCAGCGCTCCAAAAGGCTCGTCCATCAGCAAAATCGGCGGGTCCGCCGCCAGCGCCCGCGCCACGCCCACACGCTGCCGCTGCCCGCCCGAAAGCTGGTGCGGATAACGATGCAGAAATTCCGCCTCATTCAAACCGACCAGCTGCAGCAGCTCCGCTACCCGCGTGCGGATTCGCTCTTCCGGCCAATGCTCCAGCCGCGGCAGCAGAGAAATATTCTGTTCCACGGTGAAATGCGGAAATAATCCCACTTCCTGAATCACGTACCCGATGTGCCGTCGCAGCTCAATCGGATCACCCTCCACCGTCGAGCGCCCGTTCACCAGCACCACGCCCTCGCCAGGCTCCAGCATCCGGTTGATCAATTTCAAAGCCGTGGATTTTCCCGCTCCGCTGCGCCCCAGCAAAACCAAAGTCTCGCCGCGACGCACCACAAGGTTCAGATCGCGCAAGAGCGCCCGCCCGTTCGGCAGCTTGTATCCCGCATGACGAAATTCAATAACAGGTTGCGTATCAGGGAGGGAACCGCGCCCGGAAGTAAGTTCGATCTCAGCGCTCATGCAGTGGACTCCGGCCCGCAACAAACGCCGCGTCCCGCGCAGGCTAACAAGCGCCACATACCCTGTCAAACTCCATCACCGCAAACAGCGTAGTGCGCCGAGGGCGCCAGGCGCAATGTACCTTATGTGGTACACTCGCCGCGTGCCCAAGAACAAGCTTCAAGGGAATCACAATGAAAGCAAGAAAGCTTCGCAAGAAAACAACCCACACCGGTTCCACGTTCGATAGCTTCGTTGCGCAGGAAGGCATTCAGCAGGAAGTCGAGGCAGTCGCCATCAAGCGAGTTCTGGCATGGCAACTGAAACGCGCCATGCAAGACCAGCGCAAAACCAAACAAGCCATGGCCAAACAGCTCCGCACCAGCCGATCGCAGCTAGATCGCCTGCTCGACCCGCAAAACGTCTCCGTAACGCTCGATACCATCACCCGCGCAGCAAGAGCTCTCGGCAAACGCGTGATTATTCGTGTGGCGGACTTGAAGGTGAGGCGTGCGTGATCGCCCTTAAGAGTGGGGTGCACGCACCCTGAGAATTTTCCCGTCATCCC
>Ga0181535_10006032_pt1 | contig 12728 bp, 6 predicted proteins | sample PEATcosm2014_Bin_44_FD_119774 | JGI IMG/M metagenome (GOLD analysis project Ga0181535, IMG submission 119774) | Peatland microbial communities from MTU Mesocosm Facility, Houghton, MI, USA - PEATcosm2014_Bin17_30_metaG | ecosystem: Environmental > Terrestrial > Soil > Wetlands > Peat | place...
AAGGAGATGAATGGAAAAAAGCAGCCGTTCCGGGTCATGTTGATGTCGGGTGAACCTTTTTGTTTCGCAGGGCTTTGGGAGAGGTGGATCAAACCGCCATCAGAAGGATTGGAGGACACGGATTTGGAAGATGCACCGCCGAGCCTAACCGTCGAGTCGTTCACCATCATTACTACGCAGGCCAGTCCGACAATTGCCCCCCTCCACACCCGAATGCCGGTCATTGTTGAACCGAAGCATTATCGGTGGTGGTCGGAAAACAAGCCTGGCCAGGAATTATTTCAGGCTGCGTTGAACAATCCATTTAACGCTCCCCTTAAAATTTATCCGGTCAGCAATTTGGTCAATAGTCCGAAAATAGATGATCTTCGCTGTATTGAGCCGGTGAAGATCGACCGGGACATGTTTGAAACGCCTTGGTGGGGGGATTAATGGCCCTTCTTTTAACTGTCGGTGCCGTTTCATGCAGGCGCCATCGGTTCTCCAGAAGCAGGGGTCACCCATAGTTTGGTTCGTTTTGGCATGGTTTTTTTAATCATTCATCGCCGCCCGCGCCCAAAATATTTCCCGCCGAGCAGAAACAAGTTCGAACCATACACGGGCTGTTTTCTTTTCATTTATTCTCCACCGCATGGCTGCGCATCCAACTATGCGGACGGGCATTTGCGCTCTTCGAAGCGCCCAAATGCGCCCGCATACCGCATCCGCAACTTCCATGGCATGATCCGCTTATAACTTTTTTAACACTTTTAGTCAACCCCGAAACGAATCAAACTATGGGTTGATTTGTTTTGGTAAGACTCTGCCGAAATTGGAAATGGAATTCAGGATTGGGCGTGGAGGCGGACCACGCTTTTCAACGCCGCTTATTTCCCGAATCCCTCTTCTTTCAACCACCGGCTGCATTCGGTCGTCCACGGATGCCAGCGGGTGGGATCGTAGGTGCGGCTGCCCAGCCCTATGCCGTGCGGTCTGCGTTCGTAAATGTGAATTTCAAAATGCACCCCGGCCTTGCGCAGGGCGGCGGCAAAAGCGAGGCTGTTCTCCACCGGCACCGTTGTGTCCTCATCGGTGGCGAAAATAAAGCAGGGCGGCGTGTCCTTCTTCACCTGGCGTTCGGCGGATAGGTCGTTAATCAATTCCGGCGGGGGATTCGTTCCCAGCAAATTCATTCGCGAACCGGGATGGGTCAGGTCGCCCATCGTGATCACCGCATAACAAAGCACACCCAGATCCGGCCGGCTGCTGACGCGATCCACCGGGTCGGGCGCGGCAGCGTCGCCCGCGTCGAAATGGGTCAGCAAGGTCGCAGCCAGATGCCCGCCCGCCGACGATCCGATGATGCCGATTCGTTTCGGGTCGAGCTTCCAATTGGCGGCGTGGAAACGGACCAGGCGCAACGCCCGGGCCGCGTCTTCCAACATGCGCGGGTGATGATAGCCGGCCGGGCCCAGACGATATTTCAGCACAAACCCGGCGATGCCCTGACTGGCCAGCCAGCGCGCGTAATCCGCCCCTTCGTGAGGAGCCAGCGCGCCGTAGCCGCCTCCCGGACAAATCACCATGGCCGCTCCCGTGGCTTTGGCCGGGTCGGGCAGAAAGGCCTTCAAGTCGGGCACGTCCTGCGGTTTTTTGCCCAACGCGCCCGGAGCGCCATCGGGCCAGAGCGGCAGCGCGGTTGTTGTCGGCAACGTTTCCGCCTGACCAAACCCGGTCATATTGTAAAAGCCAAGGAATCCCAGCAGGAGCAGCGCGGCTGTTTTCATCGGGCCAACTTAACCAAAATTCCCGCCGCACCACAAGCCGCAACCTTCCACTCGACACCGCCTGTCCGCCGCATAATATGATCCCGGTAGTGGGGACATATAGCGAACGTATGAGCAAATTCCCAAACTTCATTTTGGCGGCCGGCGCCTTGGCGGCGCTGACGGGTTGCGATTTTCATTTTGGAGCCTCCGGCGGATGGCTCACCGGGGATTTGTCCGCCGCCACCAACTTCAGCCAGACCGCCTCAATCCCATCAGACCTTTCCAATCTGGAAGTGGACAACGCCAACGGCTCCGTCCGGGTCACCGGCGTGGCCGGCGGCGCGCCCGGCTGGACTTGGAAACTGGCCGTCCGCGCGCGCAGCGACGATGCGGCCCGGCGCATCGCCAGCTCTGTCAACTGCAAAACCGAACTGGCGGACGGACGCCTCAAGCTCGTGGTCACTGTGTCGGCCATTGCCGAACCGCACAGCATCCAATCCGATTTCGAAATCACCGTGCCCAAGTCCGCCTCGATTCTGTCCAAAACCTCTTTCGGCCGCACCGATCTGCTCGGCATCGGCGGCAATGTGGACGCGGCGGATCAGAATGGCGAAATGGATATCCGCAACACCGCCGGCACCGTCCGCGCCCGCACGTCGTTCGCCACTCTGGCTCTTTCCGCAACCGGGGCGGCCACGGTGGAAAACCAGAACGGCGCAATTGATGCGACCCATATCGGCGGCGCGTTGGAGGCGGAGACGAGTTTCGCCCCCATGCTCGCCCAAGACGTCCTCGGCCCGGCTGTGCTGGCCAATCAAAACGGGGAAATCAAGGCAAACGCCATCTACGGGCCTTTGACGGCCAAAACCAGTTTTGCCGCCATCAATGTCTATGACATTGGCGGCCCCGTCCGGTTGCGCGATCAAAACGGCAGCGTGGAAGCGGTGCGGGTCAAGGGCGGCGCGGACATCAAAACATCATTTGACGGCTTAAGCGTGGAGGAAATCGGCGGCGACGCCGTGCTGGCCAACCAGAACGGCGGGATTTTTGCCAATGCCGTGACCGGCGCAGTCAAGGCCGCCACCTCATTTGCCGCCATCGAAATCAAGGGGGCGGGGACGGAATTTGTCTGCCACAACCAAAACGGCGCAATCCGCCTGCGCGCCACCTCCGCCGCCCTGGCCCGGATAGAGGCGGAAACTTCGTTCGACATTTTGGAGGTTCACCTGCCGGCCAAGGCCGGGCCGGCCATCGTGGCCAAAACCACTTTTGGCAAGGTGGAATCGGATTTCCCGCTGCTCCCGCCGCGCGACGGGACGGATGTTTTTGCGGACACCGCCCCGGGTGTTCCTCGCGCCACCCTCCATAATCAAAATGGCAACATCCGTGTTTATCGCGACTAACGGCATCAAAAAAAACTATGGATATTGCAAGGCGGCAGTGATTGAATCAGCATTTACTAATGCGCCATCGCAAGGTTTTATGAAAAAACAAATGCAGTGTTCCGCCAAGGCGGCGGACGGACGGACGGCTCGCTCATGAGAAACATTCCGCCCAACCCTGCCGCCGCCGTGCCAAATCAGGCCCAATCCGTTCAGGAACGGTTCCGAAAAAGTGTGGTTCCCAGTTATTCGCGCTTCAACTTGACGCTGGTTCGCGGCAAGGGATCGCGCGTCTGGGACGCGCAAGGAAAGTCCTACCTCGATTTTGGCGGCGGGATCGCCGTGTGCGGCCTGGGTCACGCCCACCCCGATATCGTCCGCACCCTCACCGAACAAGCCGGCAAGCTCATGCATATTTCCAATCTGTACTACCAGGAACCGCAAGTCGCCCTGGCGGAACAATTGGCCGCGCTTCTCGGTCCCGGCAAGGTTTTCTTCTGCAACAGCGGCGGCGAGGCCAACGAAGGTTTGTTCAAGCTCGCCCGGAAATTCGGCCACGACGAGGGCCGGTTTGAGATTCTCACGGCGGAGAACTCTTTTCATGGACGCACCCTTGCCGGCATTGCCGCCACCGGCCAGCCCAAAGTCAAAAAGGGGTTTGAACCGATGATGCAGGGCTTCCGCCATATTCCGTTCAATGATCTTGCTGCCGCGCGCGCCGCGTTATCGCCCGCCACCGCTGCCATCATGGTCGAAGGCGTGCAAGGCGAGGGCGGAGTGGTTTCCGCCACGCCGGAGTATTTGCTTGGCCTGCGCCGGTTGTGCGACGCAAAGAAAATCCTGCTCCTCATGGACGAGGTGCAATGCGGCCATTTTCGCACCGGGCGCTTCCATAGTTTTCAGCGCATTCTGGAAGGAATTCCCGGCGGCGGCGATTTTCTGCCGGACGGTGTCTCCATGGCCAAATCGCTTGGGGCCGGCTTTCCCATGGGCGCATTTTGGATCAGGCAACCTTATGCGGATATTTTGGGCGCGGGCAGCCACGGCTCGACCTACGGCGGATCGCCCCTGGCCTGCGCTGTGGGATTGACGGTGCTGGAAGTTATGGCGCGCGAACACCTCGCCGACCATGCCCGGCAAACCGGCGAGTTTCTCAAAGCCGGACTGTCCGCCATTGCCGCCAAATACCCGCGCGTCATCAGCGATGTGCGGGGCCTTGGCCTGATGATCGGGGTTGAACTTGCGCCCGACATCCCCGCTTTTGCCAATTCGGACAAGACTCCCGTCGTTCAATTCATCAACCGCTTGCACGAAGCCGGCCTGCTCGCCATTCCTGCCGGCGCACGCATCATCCGTGTGCTGCCGGCGTTGAATTTGCCGCAGGCTGAGGCCGTCGAAGGCTTGAGCATCATCGAATCGGTCGCCGCAAAATTATCGTCATGAAAAACCTATTAAGCATCGAAACACTGGATCGCGCGGATATTGAAAGCATCCTTTCCGGCAGCGCCAAGACGAAAGCGAAGCGCGGTCAGGAAAAAACCCAACCCCTCGCCGGCCAGGTATGGGCGTTGATTTTTTCCAAATCGTCCACCCGCACCAGAGTCTCGTTTGAGGTGGGCATCCGCGAACTGGGCGGCTCCCCCATGTTTCTCAACGCGTCCGATATTCAATTGGGCCGGGGCGAACCGATCAAGGACACCGCCCGCGTTCTGGGTCGCATGATTCACGGCGCGGTCATCCGCACCTTTGCCCAGTCGGATGTCGAGGAGTTCGCCCGCTTCTCCGGTCTGCCCACCATCAACGCCCTGACCGACGACGAGCATCCCTGCCAGATTCTGACCGATATTTTCACCTACCAGGAAAAACGCGGATCGATCCGCGGCAAGAAAGTCGTCTTCGTGGGCGATGGCGCGTGCAACGTGCCTGCCTCCTGGATATTCGCGGCCGCCAAACTGGGTTTCTCCCTCCACATCGCCGCCCCGAAAAAATTCCAGCCCTCCGCCGCCTTGCTCAGCCGGGCCAAAGCCGATGTCGTTTGCACCGAAGACGTGCAAAGCGCGGCCCAAGGCGCGGATTTGCTTTACACCGATGTCTGGGTCTCCATGGGCAAGGAAGCGGAATCAGCCGAGCGCCTGCGCGCGTTCGTCGGCTACCAGCTCAACGGGGAACTTGTCAAACTGGCCAAACCCGACGCGCTGGTCATGCATTGTCTGCCTGCCTATCGCGGCAAGGAAATTGACGAAGAGACCTTTGAGCGCAACGCCGCCACCATTTTTGACCAGGCCGAAAATCGTCTGCATTGCCAGAAGGCCATCCTGCGCTGGATGCTCGAATAGCGGCCGGCTGGGAATCCGGGCCGCCCAATCGCAATCGTTGTGCCGTGGAACATCGTTCGATAATGCTGCCGTGTTTGCTGTTGGGCGCCGGCTTGCTCGCCGGGGCGGCCCTTGCGGCGGACCCGGTCACGCTAACCATCGACGCAACACAAACGGGCTACGCCATCCCGCCCAATTACGTGGGGTTGTCCGTTTCGAGAGCCAGCATCAGCGGAAGCCACGCCTATCGACAGCTTTTCGACCCGAACAAAAACGCTTGTTACCCGCACCTGACCAATCTGTTCGCGCAGATCGGCGTCAAACATATCCGCGTAATCTCCGGGACAGCGTCCGCCGCCGATCCCGATCCGACCGGCACGCAGGACGACCGGTTTTTCGACTTCGCGCGGGCCTCCGGTGTGACCGGCGTCATCTATTCGCTGCATTTGTTCAACGAGGAGGGGGGTGACAACGTTGTGGCCGCCCGCCACATTTGGACCACGCCGGCGGACAGGGCACTGCTCGAATCATTTACATTTGACAACGAACCCGACTGGAAATACCACTTCCGCTCCCCGTATCCGGACCCGGTCATCACAGGTTACGCCGCGCCCGCCGGCCGCGGTTACAAAGACAAATGGGCCGCGCTCCATGCCGATGTTCAGAACCGCCTGGGCAATCCGTTGCCGCCTGCTCCCTTCTCCGGCCCGGACACGGGCAGCGAATACCCCATACAAATGGATTCGGCCCCAAACACCTCCATCAACGGAGTCCCGTTCACTCTCCGATTTGTCCTGGATGAGAGGTCGAAAATTATGATGGCCACCCAGCATTACTATGGCGGGGACTCCAAAACCGCGCCCGTTTGGACGCCGGATTCGGCCTATTATGTCAACGACACGGTTCTCGATCCCAAAGACCCGGACCGGGCCGCCTTCAGTTGCATCAAGCAGGTCAAACCGGGCAACGGCCATCCGTCGTCGGACCCGTCGCGATGGAAGGCGGTTGCCGCCTCGTCCAAACCCGGCCCGCTGCAATTGGCCAGGGTTGCCTTGTCGGCGGCCAGGCTTACGGAGTGGAATTTGCTTTACACCAACGCGCTGGCCGGCGCAAGCGGCTGGCCGTCCGCTCTGCCTTTCCGGCTCACCGAGTCAAGTCCCTTCAACAACGGCGGAGGAAATCACGGAAACCAGGCTTTTGCCACGGCGCTTTGGGGATTGGATTACTTCCACTGGTGGGCCATGCATGGCTGCGCGGGCATTGATCCTTTCACCCGCGTGGCGCAGTACAATTCGCCCATCTTTTGCCAGCAAGACGGCGATTTCGTCGCCGAGCCATACGCCTATGGGATCAAGGCCTTCAGCCTGGGCAGCCGGGGCGCCACCATCAACGCGACCGGTTTTCAAATCTCCAATCCGGCCAGCATCAATGTGACCGTCTACGGGGTGGTTGGCGCGAACGACCTATACGTCACCGTAATCAACAAAACATTCCAACAGGCGGGCGCGCGCGACGCGGCGTTGACCATCAACCGCCCGTCCGGTTTCACGCCGGAAAGCGCGCGGTATATTATTCTGGCCGGTGACCCGGAAGGCGACATCACCGCGACCACCGCCACGCTAGGCGGCGCGACAATCCCCGTCGAAGGCAATTGGACCGGCACCTGGCACCCCCTGCCCCCAACCAACGGCGCATACAAACTAACAGTACACCCCGCCACCGCCGTGATAGTGGACCTCCAATCCCGCCCCTAGCCAAAGTGACCAGCCCCGCCGTCGCTCCTGATTGAAAATCAATCCGGACGCCTTGACGGGTGCCTGTGCTGCGAATATCAACAGTCGGTTCAATTTCGCCGACGTGAATGCAATCAATTACGGTGCGTGTCCGGTTGCGCGGCAATACAATAAAGTTTTCACACCCGCCTTAAAATATTTTTTATGTTCTTTACATGTTTTCGCAATTGGTTCAGGTTCTTTGCGTTCCAGTAAAAAGCAAATGTGCGTGCAATGTTGGGGTTAGTGATAACGGATCATTGGCGTCAACAAAGCCGCTGGCGAGTCCATGAAAAGTCTTGCACAATGGGATCAAGAATTTGCAACCGCACTCCAAGAGAAGTGCCCGCAGTCCGAGCGTAATCGTGCGGGTGTTTTCCTCTCGGTCATTCCAAACAGGCAAATTTGGAATGAGTTCCTGACGACCGCACAAGCGCAAGCAAAGTTTTGGGCTGACCACCCTGATGTTTTTCCCAATGCAGTCTTATTGCTTTACGCCGGGCTGGCGTTTTACGAATACGACGACAACGTGTTCTGGCCTGGGTTCAGCCGTTGTCTGCGATTGCCGCCGTTACCCGGCAACCAACAACACGTTTGGAACTCAGCATTTGAGAAAGCCATGTTACGAGGAGGGTTTCGATTCTTTGACCAGAACTATGTTGGTTCTGCGGTTTATCTCGCCGGGATTCCTCTTTCGATGTGGGAAGGCTTTCTGACGATTTGCGAGTGGGCGTTGTGGAAAACGGATTGGGCGAGCCTTTCCGATCAGGCTTGGCAAGAAACCATGCAACGCAGACTTGGAGGCCACAAGCGGCTGATTCGTTTTCTGACCGAGAACCGCAAGCCCACGGCTTCCGATTTTATCCGCGAGATGCTCGAAGCGCGGAAGATTCTTACAGAAGACAACACGGTGAAGATTTCCTCTTTAGCGCAGGCGAGTATTCTGCGCCGTGAGTATTTTGAAGAAGTGCCGGAGACTGCCGATTTTCTCCGCCCGCAAGACCCGGACTCATTGCTGGATGATAATTTGAAGCGAAGTCGGCTCCCAACATCAGCGTACAGGTTAATTTCAAGGGGGCAACTTTGCATTGAAGCGCAAGGCTGGATCATTGGGCAAAATGAAGTGTTGGAATTGGAAGACGCAACGCAGTGTTTCGTCACTTATCTCTGGCCTGTTTCAGATCATCCTCAACTCGTTATTGATGGTGCCCCCCCTTTGCGGTTTGGGCGTGTAGAACGGGTAAATCTCCGAATTTATTCCGGAAGCGAAAACTCCCACGTGCTTCGTTTTGGCTGGCATGACGAAAATCTGGTCACTGAAATGTTGCCGCATTTGGTCTTGGAAATTCCTTGTGGCTTTTTGGCAGACGAAGACATTTCCGACGAAGAAATGCGGGCGGAATTTACGGTTTTGTTGGATGGCCAAGCAGTTGACGGGCAATGGAGATGTTTTCATAATTACCCAGAAAGTTCTCCAGAGTGGGATTATTACGAATGGCATTGGGACAAGGCACGCGTTCCGCAAGGGGGTTACGAGGTGAAGGTGCGTTCCCAGAAAGTCGGCGAACTTTCTTTTGGTGCGCGTGGCAGCCAGCGTATTAGCATTGCCAGCCCGACCGACGATGCGTTGTGGCCACGTCCATCCCGGCTTGGAAAATTTTGGATTTGGACGTTGCTTGCGCAAATTCAAGGCGAGCCGACTTGGGAAGAATTCTGGATAGCGCGCCAAGCTATTGCGGGATTTCAAGATTTAAAAATTAACCAGAACGACTGGAAAAAACTTGAGGAGTTTGGTTGCGTCAAACTTCGCAGGCAGTTCGTCGTCCAAAAGTGCGCGCTTGAATTCAAACCAGGTGGGGAAGTTGGGAGCATTGCACACTTCGCCGGTTTGCCAAATCGCCTTTATTCGTTGGTTAAAAAAGTCAAACCGCTTAAACCAATCAGGGTGGTAGAGGAACGCGGACTGCCCCCCTGTCTCGAAATCATTTGGCCTGTTCAGCAACGCCAATTTATCCGTAGCATTTGTCCGCAAGCGGGAATCACGGTGGTTGATAAATTATGGAATCGCTGACCAAACGCTTTGACGGCGAGGTCTTCCAACCTTACCTCGAACTCCTGAAATCAGGCTATCGCTTTCACCGAGCCTTTGACCATGCACGCCTGTGTTGGTCGCGAGGGCTAACTCATTCCGAGCTGGTCAACGGCCCGTTTCTTGAACGGGCTTTGACTTACGCTCCCGGCAAGTCGTTGGAAGAACTTGGACTGGATGCTCGATCTGCGGAAACCGTTCGGAAGCGTCTCGGCGGGCGCGGCCTGTATTTGCACCAAACCACTGCGCTTCAGTTGGTTCTTCACAATAAAAACGCGATCATCGCCACCGGAACAAGCAGTGGAAAAACTTTGTGCTATCAGATTCCGATTCTTGATGATCTTGTGCGCGAGTCCGCGCCCGGTTTGCGCGCCGTGATCATCTATCCGCTTAACGCGCTGGTGAACGACCAGTTGAATGAGTGGGAGCAAATTCTTCGCGCTCATCCGAAAATCACATTTGCCCGCTTCACCGGCCAGACGCCCAACAAACAGGAAGATTACGAGAAGTCGTTGAAGATGCAGATTCATCAAGAATCTCTTGAAAAACATCCGCAGATCACACAAGCGGAGCGGCAACAGTGGGAGAAAAAGGAGTTGGATCGTCATCTCAACGGAGCGCCGCAGAATCGCCTCAACCACCGTGAGGCAATCCGCCGCAATCCGCCGAATATTCTCATCACAAACTTTTCCATGCTGGAATATCTGCTGGAACGTCCGGTGGACGCATCCATCTTCGATGCCGCGCGGCTCAAGTTTCTTGTTCTCGACGAAATCCATGCTTATCGCGGCGTCCAGTCCACCGAAATCGCCTTTCTGATTCGGCGACTGAAAGACAGACTGCGCGTGGATGATCTCTGCTGCATCGGCACATCCGCGACGCTTGGCGGTAACGATGATGACAGCAAGAAGAAAGTCAGGGCATTTGCCAGAGACATTTTTGGTGCTCCATTTGACGAACAGAATCCAATTCGCGGCACTTCGGCGAAGTTGACGCTCAACGAGCCAGCGCATCGCCCAAAGCCTGATGACTATGTTCGAGCGGCAACTCGTCTGCACGAGAAACCTTCGGCAAGCGTTGGCGAACTGTTTGATTCAGGCGTACAGTCGGCGTCGTTGCGTGAGTGGTTGGCAGCGGATGAAAATCTTTATCGGCTGCGAACCGAAATTCTCATCAAGCCGACGCGACTGGATGACGCGGTGCAAAGACTTTTTCCGAATGAAGAAAAGGAGAATTCAATCACCGCCTTGCAGGCGCTTTTGGAACTCGTCGCAGCAACCAGCGATGAGGAACAACTTGACGAGTTTTTGCCTTCACGCCTTCACTATTTTTTGCGCGCCCAAGCTGGTCTGCATGTGTGTCTGCATCCTCAATGTCCGGGGCGTGAAAACCAAGGGCCGGCTTTTTTTGTCAGTCGTAAGAACGAACAAACCTCGAAACACCAGCCGATAGACGAATGCCCGGACGGTTGCTGTCCCGACTGCCATGCGGTTGGTCGGAAATCTTTACTCGTTGAAGTTGTGTCGTGTCGCAAGTGCGGATACTTGTTCGGAGCACTGCAAGATTTAGGACCGCGCCACGCGCAACGGCAAGATCGCAAGCCGAACGAGCCGGACGCGGCTTTTGATACTTTCAGCACGGAACTTGGCTGGGCCGCTGATTCGTTCTGGTCTTATTTCAGCGTTGACGGTGATTTGCCATTTCCCAGCCGTTCCAGCGCCGAAGACGAGGACACCGAACAACGGACCTTGCTCGACTTTCCCCAAGAAATCCAATGGTGCGTCTCCTGTGGGTGCAAACGTGGAACGGGTGCGAATAGTTGTGTCTGCCCGCAGCCGCCTTTGCGCTCGCTTAAAATTTTCCACCGGCAATGCGAAGCCAACGAAACAGCAAACCTCTACTCGCAAACCAAGAAGTTGCTTTCGTGCTGTCCGAATTGCGGCGCGCGAAATTCGTCCGGTATCGAACCGCTTCAACGGTTTCAAGAGTCAGAGGATGAAACGGGCATGGCCATCGCCATTCCTCTGGCTCACTTCCAAGTCACGCCGCAAGCAGGCCAGAAAAAACCCATCCGCAAGTTACTATGCTTTGCCGATCATCGCCAGCGAGCAGCGGCGTTTCCCTCGTTGCTTGAGGAAGAAACTTTCACCCATGATTGCGGCAGGAAAATCACAAGGCTCGTTCAACCCGCCGGGAACGACGGCCTCAAACTAGCCGACCTCGGCAGCCGGTTGTTTCGTTGCACGCAACCAGACATTCACGGGAGGCAGAATCCAGATTTCGATCCGGACTTTTTTCTTCCCGTCTCGCGCTTACCCGATGATTTGCCAAGCGCATCCAGAGAACGTGAAACCACTCTGCACAATCTTTGGGTTGGTGAGGCGTTGAGCTACTTTGGGATTCCCGATTCGGCTCGCGAGTCAGCGGAGGATTTAGGGCTGGTAACGGTTTCGTATCGCGTGGGCGACAGTGAGCGCGTGGCGTTTCAAAATCTAATGGCGCGACACAAGTTTGACGCACCCGTAGCGGATGTTGCTCTCCAAGTTTTGTTGAGCTTCATCCGAAAAATTAAAGCCTTCACGCTGCCTGACGGCGTGAATCCTGACGATCCCGCTTTCGGCAGAGTGCGTGCGGTGATTTTTTTTGGCGAGAAGGCGGACTCGAAAAACAACATTCGTGGCTGGTTGCCGCAGATACGCGCCGACGGTGGCTACCGACACAATGCGATCACAAGTTTTCTCTCGCGTCTGACTGGCCTGGATGACAAAGCAGTTTTGGAATTGGCGCGCGAAGTGTGGGCGCTTCTCACAAGCAAAGGGTTGCTCTTCCACTTAGATCAAGGTGATGCGTGGCAACTTGACCATGAACGAGTTATCGTTCGAAAAGCCAGCGCACGGTATGAATGTTCCCGTTGCGGCTTCGTTACCGAATATTCGGCGAACAAGTGTTGCCATCGCAAAAACTGCGACGGTCAATTGGAATCAAAGCCCTTTCAATCGGAAACCGCCAACCTCGTGGCGCGTTGGGTCGCAGGAACAGCAACCCCGTCTTTCACCACGCTCAAATCGGAAGAACACACAGCACAAATCAACAAGGAAGTTGCAAGGCGCGTGGAGGACGATTTTCGCGCGGATGGCATCAACGTGTTAAGCAGCACCACGACTTTTGAGATGGGTATCAACATCGGTGACTTGCAAAAAGTATTGTTGCGAAACGCACCGCCCGTGAACGCGAGTTATGTGCAACGGGTAGGCCGCGCCGGTCGTGGAAAAGACAAAAACTCGGTTTGCGTCACGGTTTGCCGCAGCACGAAATACGACGCGGATGCGTGGCGTGAACCGGAACGATTGATGAGCGGCGCGATTCGACCGCCAACAGTGTTTCTAAAAAATCAGCTCATCGCCCAACGTCATTTCAACGCG
>Ga0181535_10006033_pt1 | contig 12727 bp, 9 predicted proteins | sample PEATcosm2014_Bin_44_FD_119774 | JGI IMG/M metagenome (GOLD analysis project Ga0181535, IMG submission 119774) | Peatland microbial communities from MTU Mesocosm Facility, Houghton, MI, USA - PEATcosm2014_Bin17_30_metaG | ecosystem: Environmental > Terrestrial > Soil > Wetlands > Peat | place...
CCCTGGTCGATCAACTGGCCCGTATCCACATCGCGTGATGTCACCACACCATCGAACGGCGCATAGACTTTCTCGAATGACTGTAGCTCCTGCAGCCGCTGCACGTTCGCTTGCGCGGAAACCACGGCCGAAGCGGTGGCAGCCGCTTGATTGACAAACGTGTCGGTATCCTGGCGCGAGACTGAATTCGATTCGACAAGCCCGGTATAGCGATCGGCCTGAATGTGGGCATTGTTGGCGGTTGCTTTCGCTGTGGTCAGATCGGCTTCCGCCTGCGCCAGTTGCTGGTCCACTTCCGGCGAGGCGATTTCGCACAACAATTGTCCCTTCTTCACGCGCGCGCCAATATCGAAATACCACTTCGTCAAATATCCGGCGGTCCGCGCATAGATCGGCGAATCGGTGTACGCCGTCACATTGCCCGGCAGCACATACGTGTCGGTGGACCCACCTTGCTTCGGCACGAGAGCAATCACCGTGGGTGCCGCAAGCTGCGTTGTCGTCTCCGCCAGCACTTTGTTGTTGTGCATCCGGTCGAAGATCCCGAAGCCGGCCAGAAGCCCGATCACCACCAACGCAATAACAATCCCGATGACAGCGAAGCGCGACGAAACAGCCGCTTGTTCAGGCGCGCTCTCGTGATTGTGTGCCGCTTGCGGCTGCGGTTTCGATTCATTCGCCATTTGAGTTACTCCGTAGTTTCGTCAAACTCATCCACAATGCTGGTTCTCACCGGCAAACGCTCTTTCTTGCGGCGCTCTAACCAGCCATGGACAATCGAAAAGAAGACCGGAACAAAAAACAGCGTGGCCACCGTGGCCAACAGCAGTCCGCCGATCACGGCGCGGCCCAGCGGAGCGTTCTGTTCGCCTCCATCGCCAAGCCCCAACGCCATCGGCACCATGCCGATAATCATTGCCAGCGCTGTCATCAGCACCGGGCGCAAACGCACAAAACCCGCATTCAGAGCGGCTCTCCGCGCATCGCCCACCAGCACTTCCAGCTGTTCCCTTGCAAAGCTGACCACAAGAATCGAATTGGCCGTCGCCACTCCCATGCACATAATCGCGCCCGTCAACGCCGGTACGCTCAGCCGCGTTCCAGTGATAAATAAGAACCACACAATACCCGCGATTGCCGCAGGCAGTGCCGAAACAATCAGAAACGGATCGAGCCACGACTGAAAATTCACCACGATGAGCAGATATACCAGCAGGATCGAGAAAGCCAGTCCGGAGAGCAATCCAAAGTACGACTTGCCCATCGTCTCGCTCTGCCCGCGCAAAATGAAATGGGAACCGCGCGGCAGTTCCTTTTGGTGGTTCGCAATGATCTTCTCCACGGCGCGCGACACCGTGCCAAGATCCGTTCCATCTACGTTGGCGTAGATATCGATCACCGGCTGCACATCGTAATGGCTCACCGTGCCGAGCTCCGTGCCCGGAACAATATCTGCAAGATTGCCTAGAATCTGCACAGGCCGCAAAGCACCGGGAGCGCCACTCGATCCCGCCGTCTGCACGCCTCCGGTGGAACCCGGCGCGCCCGTCGAAGCCGCGGTGCTCACCGTCGACGTGTTCGCAGCTCCCGTCACGGGCAAGCTCTTCAACGCCGACAATGACTGAATGTCGTATTGCGGCGATTGCACCGCAACGTTATAGCTCACCCCGTTATGCGGATCGAGATAGAAACTGGGCGTGGTCTGGAAGCTTCCGCTCAGCGCCACCAGCAGGCTCTGTGCAACATTCTGTTGCGTCAGGCCAATCGCCTGCGCGCGCGTGCGGTCCACGTTCACCGTCATGTTTGGCAGATCGAACGGCTGTTGAATACGCACATCCGCGGCGCCGGGGACATAGCGCACCTCGTTGAGCATCCGTTCGGCCAGCGTGCGGTCTCCATAGAGATCCGGCCCGACAATTTGGATATCGATGGGCGCGGCAAGCCCGAAATTCAGAATCTGCGTCACGATGTCCACCGGCAATTCATAGAAGGTAACGCCGGGATACTCATTGGCCAGCACTTTACGGAGGCTCTGTTCGTACCCTTCCGTCGGATGATGGTCCTTGCTCAACTGCACTTGAATGTCTGCATCGGCCGAGCCCACAGGCGCCGACGTCGAATACGACAGATTCAGCCCCGAATACGGCAACCCGATGTTATCGACAATCGTGACCACTTCTTTGGCTGGAATGTGCTCGCGAATCGTTGCGTCGATGTGATCGCACAGCGACGCCATTTCCTCGATCCTCGTTCCCGTCCGCGCGCGCACGTGAATCTTGAACTGTCCCGCATCGACAGCCGGGAAAAAGTCCTGCCCCAGCCAAGGCGCAAGCAGTCCCACCGAACCGAGTGCAAAGACCAGAAAGAGAACCAGAAACACGCCCGCATGATCCACGCAGAGCGTAAGCATTCCGAGATAAAAGCGCCGGAATCCTTCAAACCCCGCTTCGAAGCCCAATTGAAATCGAACCAGCGGATTGCGGCTGGCGCGCTTTTTCTCCGCCTCAGCTTCGTCGTGTTCGTGCAACAGATATTTCGCCATCGTCGGCACAACCGTACGCGACAGCAGATAACTGGCCAGCATCGCGAACACTACCGCCTCCGCCAACGGTACGAACAGATACTTGGCCACGCCGCTCAAAAAGAACATCGGCACAAAGACGATGCAAATCGACAAGGTCGAAACCAGCGCCGGGGTCGCGATCTGCGCCGCGCCATCGAGAATCGCCTGCTCGATCTCCTTCCCCGATTCGAGGTTGCGGTTGATGTTCTCGATCTCCACCGTCGCATCGTCCACCAGGATGCCGACCGCCAGCGCCAGCCCGCCCAGCGTCATGATGTTGATCGTCTCTCGCAAGGCCGCCAGCGCCGCCAACGAACACAGAATCGACAGCGGAATTGAAACCGCGATGATCAACGTCGAGCGCCAGCTCCCCAGAAAGATCAGAATCATAATCGCCGTCAGGCATGCGGCAATAATCGCCTCGCGCACCACCCCGTTGATCGCGCTGCGCACAAAGATCGACTGATCTGAAAGAAAGTTTTTCTTGAGCTGCGGCGGCAGTTGGCCCGTGATGCTGTCGAGCTTGGCGCGAATGCCCGCAATAATATCCAGCGTCGAGGCCGATCCCACTTTCTGGATGCTCATGAGAATCGCGCGTTTGCCATCGACACGCACGATGTTGGTCTGCGGCGGACTGCCGTCGCGCACGTGGGCCACATCACGCACGAAAATGACGGTGCCGTTTATGTTGCGGATCGGCAGGTCGTTCAACTGCTCCACAATGCTGGGTGCTGAGTTGGTCTCGATCGCGTACTCAAAGCGATCGATCTTCGCTGTACCTGAGGGCACAATTAGATTCTGCACTGCAACCGCATTCACTACATCTGCCGGTGAAAGCCCCTTGGCCTGCAGTGCCACCGGATCGATGTCCACCTGAATCTGCCGCTGCTTGCCGCCGTATGGGAACGGCGTCTGCGCGCCTTCGATCGTCGCCAGCTGGGTCCGGATGGTGTTGGTGGCGAGATCGTTGAGCCGCTGCTCGTCCAGCCCCTCACCGGAAAGCCCAATCTGCAATACCGGCACACTCGACGCGTTGTACTGAATGATGAACGGCGGCGTCGTCCCCGGCGGCAGGCTGCGCAGCTGCACTTGGCTGATCGAAGTGACCTGCGCCACCGCGCTCGCAATGTTGACGTGCGGCTGAAAGAAAATCTTGATGACCGAAATGCCGTTCAGCGACTGCGACTCGATGTGCTCAATGTCATTGACCGTGGTGGTCATGCCGCGTTCGCTGTTGAACACGATGCGGTTGGCCATCTGATCTGCCGAGAGACCCGTGTACTGCCAAACCACCGTCACCACGGGAATGTCGATGTTCGGAAAAATATCCGTCGGCATCGACAGAATGCTGTAAGCGCCAAGGATCAAAATCAAAAGCGCAAAGACGGCAAACGTGTAAGGCCGCCGCAGCGCAAGCCGGACAATCCACATCATAGGACGGGTACTCGCTCCAGATCCGGTTTGCTCGCCACCGGGGAGCTGGTGGAGGGGTGGCGTGGCGAAAATATGCGCACTCACCCCGAAACGGGCAGACAGCGGTTCGAAAAGTTCCAGGGCCTTACGACCCTTCGCGTTGGTTACCGGCTACGCGCTTTTCCGTGCCGCTCCAACAACCACCAACCGAAAACACAATGATAAATGGTAGACAGCGGTACATCCCAGGCGACATACTCGCCAGCCGCCCTGAGATGCATGATTTAATGACGTGCAACCACCCCTGAAGGATGCATATCCGGCTCACCCCCGATGCCGCATGACGAACACCTTCGAGCTGCTCGAACGCCTGTTGTATCAGTTCTCTGGGCTTGACGCACCCGTGCGTCAGATCGCCAGCAGCGCCACAACCGCGACCGCCGCTCCCACCGCCAGGCTCATGCCGTCGCGCATCGCAAAAACCACTGGATCGTCATCCAGGTCCCCGCGCGAGGCGAGCAGCCAAACGCGATTCAACCAGTAGATCAGCAGCGGAACAATCAGCCACAAGCGCGTCGCGTGCCGGTAGAGTTCCGTTACATCCGGCCGCGCGATGTAGAGCATGAAAACCACCACGGCAGCATACGCACTGGACGTTCCAAAGCTGCGAATCTGCTCCATGTCGGCGACCAGGTAGCCGCGGCCATGCGTGGCAGTCCCTCCCATCTCGCGCAGGTTTTCGATCTCGCTGAATCGCTTCACCATCGCCAGCGATAGAAACAGAAAACTCGAAAACCCTGCCAGCCACGGCGAGATCTCAGTGCCCGTCGCGGCGCCACCCGCCAGCAACCGCAATGTATACAGGCCGGAAAGCAGCAGAACATCCACGACCGCGACCCGCTTCAGATACAGGGAGTAGCTCAGGGTGGCGACAATATAAAAACCGAGCCACAGCGCAAATGCCCTCGGCAACAAAGGCAGCAGCAGCATTGATGCAAAAATCAGTGCAAGCGAGAATGCGATTCCGCCCGCAACCGACAAATCGCCGGCGGCAAACGGCCGCAGGCGTTTAGAGCGGTGCCGGCGGTCGCTCTCGATGTCGAGCATATCGTTGACGAGGTAATTCGCCGACGCCATAAAGCAAAAGCAGAAAAACGCCGCGATCGCCGCAACGATAGAACTGTCGGTGAGTTTGTGCGAAAGCAGAAGCGGCACGAACAGCAACACGTTCTTGGCCCATTGATGCAGGCGAATCGCTTTTACCAAAGTTCGCCCGACGGGTCGCCGGTCAATGAATACGCGGGCCACTGGAATGTGCCGCTTGCGCAATGCCAGCCGCAGGCCAAGTGTCGGATTGGCCACCATCGCTTCTTGAGAGCCGGCCAAAATGACCACATCGGCACCCGAATTGCCAACGTAATCAAATTCGCCGAATCGCTCTCTAAGGCGTGCGAGCTTCCTCGATTTGGTCAGATTGATCTTGCCCTCGGTCCCCAGTACGCCTTGAAAGATTCCCAGGTGCGCGGCGACCCTTTCGGCCAGACCCGCATCGGCGCCGGTCGCGAGATACAACGGCCGTCCTTCGCGCCACTGCGCCTGCAGATAACGCAGCAACGGCAAATTGTACGGAAGACGCGCAGCATCCAGAGGCGCCCGGCGCGCAATCTCAATCTTCACCCGCGCGCGCCCGCCCATCATCCACAGCGGAACGCGCCAAGCCGCGAGCGGATTCCTTCGCACCAGCTCGCAGAACGCATCGAAGAGCGAATCGGACTTGATAAGTGTGCCGTCAAGATCGACGCAAAGCGGCCGCGCCAGATCGGGAGTCACCAAACTCGCGGAATCCACGCGTAGTCCCTTCTCAAAAGACTTTGAGTTGATTGAATCAAATTATAGGAGAGGACTAGCCGCCCGGGCGACGGCTTCGCATAACGCAGGCTGGCCTTGGAAGCAAAACAACGTCATGACAGAAAAAGGCGTGCCCTTGAGGCTCGCCTTTTTCTTCACATGATTTCGTGCGAGGAGACGCCTACGTCAATCCGCGTAGGCCGCCTCTTCCACCTTGGCCGGCTCAATCAGATTCACCGGGTAGTACGAGTTGCGGGTGTACTGCTTCACCATCCGATTGGTATTGAAGAACGAGCCGTTGAACGCCAGCGTGGTCCGCATTAACCGCCCCCACTTCTCCGGCACGTCGCGATAGAGCGGAACTACTGCCTTCTCAAGCTTGCTATACAGTGAAAGCGCCTCTTCTGCGTCGTCTGCTCCATCTTCAATCGCCCATCCCGTCACGCCCTCGATGCAGCCCTCGATCCACCATCCATCGAGAATCGAAAGGCTCGGCACGCCATTCAGCGCGGCCTTCATGCCGCTCGTGCCGGAAGCTTCATAGGGCCGGCGCGGCGTGTTCACCCACACATCTACGCCTGCGGTCAACAGCGCGCCCAGATCCCAGGCGTAATTCTCGAGATAAACAATGCGCAGCATGTCGTTCGAAAGTTTGCGCGCAACTTCAATCACATCGTGAATCAGAGCCTTGCCGGGAATATCCTGCGGGTGCGCCTTGCCCGCATACAGAATCTGCAGCCCGCCCGCCTGGGTCGCGATCTTCAAGAGCCTTTCCGGGTCGGTGAACAGCAAACTCGCGCGCTTGTAGGTCGCAGCGCGGCGCGCAAAGCCCAAAGTCAGCACGCGCGGGTTTAACACCAGCCCTGTGCGCGACGCCACTTCGGCAAGAAGCACCTCTTTGGCACGCATATGCGTCTTCAGAATCTCCTGCTCCGGAAGGTCGATCGCATTGCGCAGGTAGAGATTGTCGCGACGCCATGCTGGAACATGCGCATCGAGCATCTGCTGCACCGGCTCGCACACCCACGTCGGCGCGTGCACGCCGTTCGTGATCGAATCCACCGGAAACTCCGGAAACATCGCGCGTGAAACCTTGCCATGCTGCATGGCCACAGCGTTGGCGTAGCGCGAAAAACGGAGCGCAATCAAGGTCATGTTCAGCAAACCTTCGTGGAAACAACCAAGCTTTTCCAGACGCGCCGCGCGGTCGCTGCCAAGAATGCGACTCGCCTGTTCCATCGAAAATCGATCGTGGCCGGCGGGAACTGGCGTGTGCGTGGTGAACACACATTTGCGGCGCACCTGTGCGATGTCCGACTCCGTTGCCGCTCCCAGCGGACCACCGCCGAGCTGGCCTTCCAGCAGCGCCAGCGTCAGCAGCGCAGCATGGCCTTCGTTCATGTGATACACGTTTACAGTCAGTCCCAGCGCATTGGCCATGCGCGCCCCGCCCATGCCCAGCACAATCTCCTGCTGCAGGCGATAATTTGTGTCTCCGCCATATAAGTGATCGGTCAAGCCGCGATCGAGGCCCGCGTTCTCGTCCAAGTCCGTGTCCAGCAAATAAATCGGCACCACGTGTCCGTAACGCCCCGCAAGTTCGTAGCGCCAGGCCCGCACCGTCACCACGCGTTCTTCAACTGAAACCGTAATCCGCGCCGGTTCCTCTTTGCAGAAATCCGACGGATTCCAAGGCTGCACCTCTTCGCTTTGCTCGCCCGATCCATTCAGATGCTGTTGGAAATAGCCTTTGCGATGCGCCAGCGTAAACGCCACCAGCGGAACCCCCAGATCTGCCGCCGAGCGCAGCGTGTCCCCGGCAAGCATGCCCAATCCACCGGAGTACGTTGGCATCAAGGGGTTGATCGCGATCTCCATGGAGAAGTACGCGACCAGACCTGACGTGGGAAAAGCCTCATAAGAAAACGGTTTAATTGAATCATTTTCCATTGCTGTCTCTCTGGTGGCCCTGTCGTTCTTCAATATGCGTTCCGCACCCGGAATACAGAAAGCCCTCGAAAACGAGAGCCTCTCTCATTTCCTTTATCGGTGATAACTTTGAACGATTCTAGCAAGGATTGACGGAATTATCCGCAAAGGAACCCACTACGGTTCACCTATAGGAACGGTTACTTTTGTCGTACCGAAACGAGGCTGACCCGGCCCTGACTGGTAAGATGTCCTCGATTTGACGCAGGATGTATCTATCGATTGATCTTGTGCGCCCCACGCGAGGCGTGACAAATCAGGATCTGGGGCACAATGCCGATCTCCGTCGCATAGCGCGCCGAAAGCTCCTCTGAAAATGCCGCCGCATGCTCGCGCGCTACCAAATTAATGGTGCATCCGCCAAATCCGCCGCCCGTCAGCCGCGCGCCAATCAGCCCCGGAAGTCCCTGAGCGAGCGAAACCATCGCGTCGGCTTCGACACAACTGGCTTCAAAATCGCGACTATAGCTCAAATGCGCCTCGGCCATCAGCCGGCCAAGCTCGTCCAGATCGTGATGAATCAGCGCATCGGCCGCCGCCACGGTTCTAAGATTCTCGCTGATCACGTGACGCGCCCGCTTCAGCGCATTGGGACTCATCTCCCCACCCCATCGCGCCAGGTCATCCAGCGTCGCATCGCGGAGAAAGCGCACCTCCGGCCGGTGCCGCCCAATCACCGCCGCTGCCTCTTCCACTTGCGCGCGCCGGCTGGTGTACTCCCCGCCCGCAACCGAATGCTTCACCATGGTGTTGGCAATCACCAGCGCCACCCCGGGTGGAATCGGAGCCAGTTTAAAGCTGAGGTCGCGGCAATCGAGCAAAAGGGCGTTGTCCTCGGCCCCGTTGGCCGAAATGAACTGATCCATAATGCCGCAATTGGCGCCGACAAATTCGTTCTCCGCCCGCTGGCAGAGACGCGCGACGACCGGTCCCGGATAGTTCGCCCCAATCAGCGAAGTAACGGCAAGCAGCGTGGCAACCTCGACCGACGCCGAACTCGACAGCCCCGACGCCAGCGGCACGTCCCCCCACAGCGTCAGGCTGAATCCCGGAATTCTCTGCCCTTCCCCGGCGAGAATCGCCACCACGCCCAACGGATAATCGCTCCAATGCTTCGAAGCCTTGGCTGGAAGCGCCGCGGCATCGAATGTCCGCTCTTCTGAGAAATTCTCCGCGTAGAGCACAATCTTGCCGTCCGAACGCGGCGAAATCCCAGCCAGCGTGGCGAAATCGATCGCCGCCGGCATCACGAATCCCTCCGCATAATCGGTATGTTCGCCGATCAGATTGACGCGCCCAGGCGCAACAAACACCGCTGGCTCAGTCCCGAACCGGGCCAGGTGCTTTGCGCGCAATGCGGCAGGATCGTGCATAACTACAAGTTAAACGATTTCAATGGCCACGCGCATTTGCCACGCGGACCGCTCTCCCGGGCCCAGCACACGCGACCACTCGCCCGTCTGCGCCAGTGAATCGACAGGCGCCGTCGCCGGCTCCATGGCAACACACATCTGCTTCTGTCCCTTCCGCTCAGGCCAGCCCCCATAACAAAGCCACAATCCCAGATACGGCATGGCGGCAGAATCGAACTCCACTTTAATCCGTAACCCTTGTTTCCTTCGGCGTAAAGAACACCAGTTCTCGTTTGCCCCCAGCGGACCCGCAAAAAGCTTTTCGGCAATGCGACTACCTCGGCTCTGCACCACACTCAGATTCACCGGGCCAGCATCCACATCTCCGTCCTTCGCAGCTTTGGCCACCGGCCATGCCACATGTTCGCCGGCCGCTCCAAGTCGCTCGCCCCCCGACCCCTCTATTCGCAAGGTGGTAATCGACTCGGGAAGCTCAATCGTGTCCCCCGCATCCACGGCAAACAACGGATGCGCCGCCCAGGACCAAGGAGCCGGAACCTTGCTCACATTCGTCAGCGAATAGTCCAGTTGCAGAACCCAGCCCTCCGCCGACTCGGTCAGCCGAATCGCTCGCTCCAAAGCCAGCGGCAAAGAGAAACATTCACCGCGCAGCGACACTTCATTCGGCGAGATTCCGTCCAGTCCCTCAGTCCCTAGTCCCTTAGTCCCTGATCCCGTCCACTCCACCCGCCAAAGATCGCCGTGGTCGGGAATCTCCGCAACGCCAGCTTCCGTTTTCACCCGGCATGCAGCGACCGACGGCAAACATTCGTCCCAACCGCTCGCATCGCTCGCATCAAAGGCCACAGTGCGCGTCCGCGGCGCCACAGGAGCCAGGGGCGCCTGCAAAAGCTCGTGACCTTTCACACAGATAGAGGCGATTTTGCCCCCGAATTGGGGAAGCAGCGTAACCGTGCAATCACCGGCCCTGATGCGAACGCGTTCAGCGGTCTCGTTGAGAACGTTTTCTTTTTTGGCCCCGGTTACACACCCACCAGCCATCCCTGTTCACTCCCTGAAAGCCTCGTCCCAGGATGCCGTCAGCGTTTCTCAATTGCCTAAGCTAATCCGATGTCCGGTCTCAGAAGCGCCGGCCGCGAGCACGGAACATGCTCCCCATCGTCCTAAGCGTGCTCCGCTCCAAACCAGATTAGCGGCAATTGTACAAGGGCCAGATGCAAATCGCGTGTGGTATACGTCTCAAAAGTTTTGTGAGCTAACCTCGACAGTGCCAGCGGCTGGCAAAGCCCCATGGCATGGGCTCAAAGGGCCCATCGAAGTTCAGTGGATTCCCGGCCTACCCACTTTTGCACGCTGGTCTGCGATGAGAAAGTGCCCGGCAACGAAGGGTCACAGCAACAGCCCCCCTCGCTCCAGGCAGAGCCGTTGAAACCCGCCCTTCAGACCGTTGCCGCCAGTCGCGGTCGCACGGGTCTCCCTATCCGTCTCATTTTGAAACAGCTAGCCAGACCTACCCATTTCGTAATGGGAAGGCCCACGCAAATCCCTGCTCGAATTTTTGAGCCGAATGATACACTACCGTCAGCGTTAGAGCCGAACCGGGCGTGAGCAGTACTCGCCCAACCGAGCAAGATTCTGCCAGTGGTCGCTCCGATTCATCCAGCGCAATTCAATCCAGGAAACAAGAGCACAATGGAACAAGGTACCGTGAAGTGGTTCAATGACGCGAAGGGCTTCGGCTTTATCTCGCGCCAGAACGGCGAAGACGTATTCGTGCACTACTCTGCAATCAACTCGAGTGGTTTCAAGAGCCTGCAGGAAGGTCAAGCCGTGCAGTTCAACGTGGTGAAGGGGCCCAAGGGATGGCAGGCCGCGGACGTTCAGCCGCTCTAAAGCCATCACGCCGCCCGTAGGGTCTCCAAGAACAGGTTTTCGTCCTTGGGGTGCGATTCGGCAGAATCGATCGAACACAAGCAGGGCTGGGAGCAATCCCGGCCCTGCTTGTGTTTGATCCGTCCCCGCACAGAATTGTCATCCTGAGAACCCGCGCGCCTGGGGCCCCATCCCGCAAGCGATGGGGTAGCGAAGCCGGGGGGGCGAAGGATCTGCTTTTGCTTTCCGTCATGTCAATCAGCACAAACATGGGTGCCCCAGGTCTGGATTTTCAGACCTGGGAAAGCACGAACCCAAACCAGCCCTTGTCGGCCTGCGCGAACTGAAGTCGAAGGGGACCGGCGGCCATCTTTGCGGAGGGAGCAGGGGTCTTCAGGCCTCTGAATCCAGCACACCCACTGGGTGCCCCATCCAAGCTTTGCTTGGGTGGGAAAGCAAGAACCCAACGCAGCCAGTCTTCACGGAGGGAGCAGGGGCCTTCAGGCTCCTGAATCCGAACCTCCAATAGAAGTGGCTTTAGCCACGGACCTTTCGCCCAAACCGATAGCTATCAATCGAGATTTGACACCCCACACTCCCGACCCCCGGTTTACAGTTGACTTGCAATCATGAACAACTTCAAGCTGAAGCCAACCCACGCTCCGGTCAAAGCCTATTACGAAACGCTGGAGAAATTCGGGCGCGGCAAATTCGACTACGAAGGCAACATCCGCCGCGCCTTTGAATCGCTCCTGGAGAATTGCGCACGCAATTTCGACTGGTTTGTCGTCGGCGAATATCAGATTGCCCGCACCGGCAAAAGCCCCCTGCGCGTAGACGCGGCCATCCTCGACGCCTTCAACCTCCCGCGCGGCTACTGGGAAGCCAAAGACGAAAAAGACGACCTCAAGACGGAGATGAACGATCCAAACCGCGAAGACGATCCCGAATACATCGTCCGCCTCATCGGCCAGGTGATCACGGTCTCAATCGAAACAGTCCGTCTGGTGAAAGAACTTGCGTCCTTGCCGATCGATCAGGCTTAACCAGGCAGCCTCGAAAGCGCCGCCGTCTCCAACGCACTCAAAACTCTCCTCGCTTTGCAAGACAATTCCCACCATCGCCGCACAATCGAAGCCAAGCATCTCCCGGTCCGCACCACCGCCCGCTCTAGGCTTCTCCCGTAGGGAGAACATGAAAATAGCCCAGGGTGCAGCGCAGCGCAACCCTGGGAAAGCAGCCGACAGGAGTTTCGCGCCCCGTAGGCGGCGCGGTGAAAGGATAGGATCAGCCTGGTCCGAACCACCGGCGTGGATACCCCTCCCCCCATCCTAAATTTGATTTTATCCACAGCGACCTTGCAGAAGATTACGCAGTCTGTGATCGAGGCACCCGAGCCATCGCGGCCATCGGGCCGCCTCTGCATACACGGCCAGCTCATATACTTCGCAAATCCCGCAAACACCTGTGTCAGTTTTCACAATTGTTCCACGTGGAACAATTTGGACTCGCCGTCCAGGCAAATGCTTCGCGTGGCTGGGCTCACAATTGTTCCACGTGGAACAATTTGCCGACTCCGCTAGCTCCGCTGACACCGCTAACTCCGCTCACCCCGTATTCCGCAGCCCCGCCGAAATCCCGCTGATTGTCGCCGCAATCGCGCGGTTCA
>Ga0181535_10006034_pt1 | contig 12727 bp, 13 predicted proteins | sample PEATcosm2014_Bin_44_FD_119774 | JGI IMG/M metagenome (GOLD analysis project Ga0181535, IMG submission 119774) | Peatland microbial communities from MTU Mesocosm Facility, Houghton, MI, USA - PEATcosm2014_Bin17_30_metaG | ecosystem: Environmental > Terrestrial > Soil > Wetlands > Peat | place...
TCAATCATATTATGACTCTACCGGATCAGATTGTAAATCAACTGCATTTATGGCGGGATTAATTGCTTCTGTATATGTAAATTATATGCACGCCGGTGATAAACTGCTTGCCACTCAATTTTTGAGAAGATATTACCACTGCAACGATGTGGATGAATTTAGAAAAAAATTAAATACTTTACTTTAGGTATTCATTATGAAAATAGATTGGAACCCATATATTGGCCAAACTTTAAATATTACATTGTTCGAAAATTATGGTTTGGCAATTGATGCAACATCCAACACTCCAATTTTTGAAATTGTATTTAAAACTGGTAAACTTTTCTGCGTATATGATGACGGTCTTTTACTTGAAACTAGTAGAGAAAAAGAAATTATAAAAATTTTTGTCCCATTTACTTCTATAAAATGTGTCGAAATTTTTAACTTTTAACTGGGGCAGTATTTGAATCTCAAATTTAACATTTCAGTTATCTTATTTACATCGGGGATATTCGGCATCGAACCTAATTTAAAAATCTGAGAATATAAAATGGGAGACCAAAAATTCTTCATTATCATTACTTTTTAACTGCAGGTGGTAATGTAGATATCTAACAATAAGAATATATAAATTAAATTATAACTAAATTTATTGCAGAAGTTATAATAATCATATTGACTATTAATAAATAATAAGTGAGTAATATGCGAAAACTAAAAATTGGCGTTATTGGAACTGGACATCTTGGAAAGTTCCATATAAAAATGCTTAAGCAGATTGATAATTGTGAAATTGTTGGAGTATTCGACGTTAAGCTCGATGTAGCCAAACAAGCAGGTAGTGAGTTAAATGTAAAAACTTTTGATACTTTAGATGAATTATTGAGTGAAATAGACGCAGTATCTATCGCTGCTGTAACCGGGGCACATTATGAACTCGCAAAATATTGTCTTCTGAAAGGGCTTCATGTCTTCCTGGAAAAACCGATTACTGCCGGGATTCCCGAGGCGGAAGAAATTGTTAAGATTGCCGCTGAAAAAAAATTAAAACTTCAGGTAGGGCATATTGAAAGATTTAACCCTGCATTAATATCGCTTGAGAAATATATTATTGAACCGATGTTCATACAAACAGATAGGCTTGCACAGTTCAATCCGCGAGGAACTGATGTTGCAGTGGTTCTGGACTTAATGATACACGATATAGATATTATTTTAAGTCTTATTAAGAGTAATGTTAAAGATATTCAGGCAAGCGGTGTTGCCGTCGTTTCAAATAATATAGATATTGCGAATGCAAGAATTGAATTTGAAAATGGCGCTGTGGCTAATGTTACGTCAAGCCGAATTTCACAAAAAAAGATGAGGAAAATGCGCATTTTCCAGAGAGATAATTATATAGCGCTTGATTTTATTACTGGAGTCTCTGAAGTGTATCGTCTTATTCCGGTTGAAGAAAAGCTTAATTCCGATTATATTTCATTTGGTGAGATTGGAATTGACGATTTTAAGAAAAGGGTAGTTTATGAACAGCCGGAGATAAAAGAAATAAATGCATTGAAATATGAACTCGAATTATTCGTTAACGCAATTATAAATGATGTAAAACCTCTCGTTTCCGGGGAAGATGGACTGCGTGCATTAAGAGTGGCTGAATTAATATTAGACAAAATAAAAGAATCTCAAAAAGCAATAAAATTATGAAAAAGTATATATATGTATTTATATTCCTTACATTAGTTAATATTAGTTGTACTGTTTACAGGACTGCGGTAAATGTAGCACGGCTTAAATTTAAGTTGGATAAAATTGACCACTATTCGATCAGCGGAGTTTCTATGGATGGAAAAACCAGTTATAAGGATTTTTCGCCCCTTGAAATATTGAGAATAACCGGTAATTTTGGAAAGAAAAATTTTCCCGCTTCTTTTATAGTTAATGTCCTTGCAAAAAATCCAAATGACAGCACTGGGGGATATCCAAGAACAGATATTACATTAAAATCACTTCCATTTAAAGTATTTATTGATGATAGAGAAACAATTGAAGGGAATATAAACAACCCGATTTTCATTCCGGGTACCGGTGACTCGGTAAATATCCCAATCAGGATGGATATAGATTTATATAAATTTTTTAGCGATAAAGACTATAAAGAACTTGTTAATCTCGCATTCGCAATTGCCGGGAGCAAAGGCTATTCGTCTACTGTTAAACTTTATGTGCATCCAACGGTATCAACACCTATTGGCGATATCACTTATCCCGGGGAGTTAAAGATTGTAAGCAAGGAATTCTCAAATTGATATGAGGAGAAAGAAATATAGTTCAGAATGAGGGCAAAAGTCATTCTTTATTCGTGTAATATTTTTATACTTATTGTCTTTGTGTTCCGGTGGGATTCAGGAGTTGACAGGAAAATAAAGGGATATTTACTATTCAGGAAAATCGAAAAATGAAATCATTTTATGAAGAATCGCTAAAAGTTCGTACCTATGATGTAGATTTCAAGAATCAATTAAAGGTTAATTCAATATTTAATTTTCTGCAGGATATTGCATCGGAACATGCAAAAGACCTGGGTGTCGGATGGAACGACTTGCAGGATGCGGGATTATTTTGGGCATTATCCTGGGCTAAAATAGAATTTTTAAATTATCCGAAATTTGAAGATGCCATAAGGATAAAAACATGGCCCAAAGGTATATATAGATTATATGCACTTAGAGATTTTCTTTTATCGGATTATAAAAATGATATCTTTTGCCGTGCTGCAACTGCATGGCTGTTAGTAAATGTAAAATCCAAAAGGGTGAATGATTTGAAAAATTTGCCTAAAGATATACCGTATTTATCTGAAGAAAATGCCTTAACTGATCTACCCGTAAAGATCAAATTTGAAAACAAGAAAGAAAACATATTTAAAAAGCAGATTGTCTACACCGATATAGATATGAATTTACACGTCAATAACGAAAAGTATATTGAATTTATTCTAAATTGTTATTCTCAAGATCATTATTTCAAGAATAATATTAAATCACTGCAGGTTTCATTTTTATCCGAAACAAAATTCGGTGAAAATCTCGAAATTAGTGTAAATAGAATGGCACCTGGAAATGAAATTCATTTTGTTGAGGCATTGAATATTAACAATAATAATAAACAAGTTTTCAATGCGGTAGTTGAATGGGAGAAATTAAATAATTAGGCACTTAAGTCAGATTCTATTCAATTCAACTCTATAAGTAATAATAAATATCTAAAAACGTTAAAATATTAACTATTTAATCCTTTTTTAGGATAAAATAAAAAAATTATTTCGCCCATTATTATTTTTTAACTTTTTATTTATCCTATCCTAAAATACTCGTATTTTTGTAGATTAGATTAATAATTAGAGGGTCAAATGGGCTTTAGTTTACTCCCTAAAGAGTACGAATTTTTTGATATGTTCGATAAGCTTACTGCTTATGCTATCTGCGCTTCAAAATTCTTGCAGGAAATAGTAGAACATGGACGCGTGGGGGAAGAAGATATTGTAAAAATTAAAGAGATAGAGCTTTCAGCAGATAAAATTACTTACGAGATATTTGAAAAATTAAATAAAACTTTTATTACTCCTCTTGACAGGGAAGATATTCACTCTTTAGCCCATGAGCTTGACAGCGTTATAGATATGGTGTTAAAACTCTCTAATCTAATGAAAATTTATAATGTTAATGGAATAGATAAAAAGTTTATCGAAGTTTTAAAACTGGTAGATAGTGCTGTTTATTCTATTTCAATAGCTGTAAAAGGTTTGCGAAATAATAAAAGTTTTAAATCGGTAAAAGAACACTATATAGAAGTTGACAGACTTGAAAGTCTGGGCGACCAGCTTAGAAATGAGGCTATAGCAGAATTATTCAGTGGTAATTATGAGGCCGTATATATTATGAAGTGGAAAGATATTTTTCAAACTGCCGAAAAATTATTGGATCAATGCGATGATGTAGCTAAAATAATTGAAACAATAATTGTAAAACAGGCATAAAAGTGGCTTTATCTGTAATTCTGCTTGTTCTGCTTGCATTATCATTTGACTTCTTAAATGGTTTTCATGATGCTGCAAATTCAGTAGCTACTGTCGTAGCCACAAGAGTCCTTTCGCCACGTTTAGCCGTATTATGGGCAGCATTTTTTAATTTCATCGCTTTTCTGGTCTTCGGCTTACATGTAGCTGGAACGATAGGAAAGGGCATTATCGATATTAAAGTCATTGATGCGAATATCATTTTTGCTGCTTTGGCTGGGGCATGCTTGTGGAATATTATTACCTGGTATTTAGGTTTACCAACAAGTTCTTCACATGCTCTTATAGGCGGATTGATGGGAGCTGCCCTGGTTAAAGCAGGGCCATCATCCCTAATTTCATCAGGTATCCTAAAAACTGTTCTATTTATTTTTGTGTCACCCGTACTAGGTTTAGTTCTTGGTGTTGTAATTGGTGTGTTGGTTTATCGGGGTTTCCGCAAAAAAATACCACAGCAAGTTGATCATTTTTTCAGAAAAGGTCAATTAATTTCAGCTTCTCTATACAGTCTCGGGCATGGTGGGAATGATGCACAAAAAACCATGGGAATAATTGGCGGGCTACTATTCAGTGCTCATTTAATTGACAAGTTTTTTATTCCTCTATGGGTAGTTTTATCCTGCCAGGCTGCAATGGCTTGCGGAACAATGTTCGGTGGTTGGAAAATTGTTAAAACCATGGGCCAAAGAGTGGCAAAACTTAAACCGGTTGACGGCTTTTGTGCTGAAACAGGTGCAGCTATAACACTATTTGTTTCTACTGCTCTTGGAATACCAGTTAGTACCACACACACAATCACCGGTGCAATAACCGGTGTAGGATCAATTAAAAGGCTTTCCGCAGTCCGATGGGGGGTAGCAGGTAGAATAGTTTGGGCATGGATTTTTACAATACCAGTTTCTGCTGCTATTTCTGCTTTGGCGTTTTATATTGCATCGATTCTTTGATAATTTTAATTAATTTATCCATAGGAATTTATTAATTTTATTTCAGCCAATGCATTTTTATACTAAAAGAAAAATGTCCGCCCACTTTAAATGTTTTCGGCTTTTTAATTGTCTAATAAAATAGATTATTTATAAACTTAATGAGGAGATCAAGGTGAAAGGAAATAGTATTAGAATAAATGTATTACTTTTGTTCATGCTCTTGATTGTAATCTATTTTGCCGGATGCGGAGATAAGGAACTAAGCAGTAAATGGCGCACCCAAAATATTACAATAGACGGAAATGACAGTGACTGGAGCAATTCTCTTGTATTTTATGACGAAATTAATTCTCTTGTTGGTATTCAGAATGATAAAGATTATTTATACCTCTGTTTGGTAACTTCTGACCAGCAGCTTGAAAGAAAAATTTTTACAACCGGCATAACGATTTGGTTTGATAATTCAGACAAAGGTGACAAAAAATTTGGCATTCGATATCCCCTGATGGCTAAAAATATGGATAGAGATGCCTTTGAAAATGGTGATGACCAGGGGGAAGGCAGAAGACTTAACCCCGATGATGGGCGGGAAACTCCTTCGGACAAGAGGCAGTCTGCGGGATTTCCTAACCGTGATAATATGGAAGATAAGTTTCTGAAAAATCAAACAGAAATTGAAGTTATCGATGCAAATAATGAATCTACTAGGTATCCGATAGCGCAATTGAAGGGAGTTCAACTCAAAATGACTGTTAAAGATTATAGAATGGTCTATGAATTTAGAATACCAATCGCTATGAAAAATGAGTATAGCTATGCCGTAGGTGCTGTTTCTGGCAGCACTATTTCTGTTGGACTGGAAACCGGAACTCAGGAAATCAAAAAAAATAAAAACTTTTCAGATAGAAATCTAGGCGAAGGCGGAGAAGACCCATCACAAGGCTCTGGTGAAGGGACGAGCGGTGGAGACGATTATGGAGGCCAGGGCAGCGGAATGCATTCTGGTGGCAGAGGGCATAGTCATAATGGAAGCCAAGGGGCGTCCAAAGGTTTTTCAACCCAACCTTTAAATTTCTGGGCTGATGTTAAGCTAAGTACAGGATCTAATTAATTTATTATTTACTATAGTGACAGACTTCAAGAATTGTAAGATTGCTGTTGCGAGAAGAATTTTTTCCGTACGTCTTGAACTGTCACTATACTTGTAAATTGATCGATTTGTAAAGTTAAAATCCTTCCATTAAATTAAATTCCCATACAGACTTTGTGTCACCATGATTATATGGGTGTACATAATCAACTTCTCCCACAGCATATCCGAAAAGATTAATTCTGAGGCCAACTCCGGAACTGCTGACTGGCATTCTGTCTCCATGTGGCAGAAAATCTGGTCTTTCATCATTATACCAGGCAACACCTGTGTCGTAAAATCCGGCAAATTCAACCGGGAAGTAGCCATAAAAACCGGGTCCTATACCAAGTATACCCAGAAGAGGGAAACGAAGTTCAAGGTTTCCAACTAATATTTTACTGCCTTCTATATTAGTATATGAATTATCGGAGTATGAATTTATATCGTACCCTCTAACAAGACCCGGGTAGCCAAGAAACTCGGGTGTTAAACGTTCATCTTCGGCATCTTTGCCATATCGACCATATGAAAGTATTCTAGCTGCAATAGTAAATGGCCTTAAAGGCATTAGGTATATCCGGTAATCTGCCAGGATATCTGTCCATGTAATATTACCGTAATTAGGTGAGACCTCGATCCGGTAACGTGAACCTAAAAGAGGCCCGGTAGCTCCGTAATAACTATTATCAAATACATAAGCGATGCTGGTTGCAGCTAAATTAATGGCGCCTACGGAAGGCAATTTCTGTGTTTCGTTTTCAATTAATGAACCGTCAGCTAGAGAATAGGCTTGTGTAATGACTTCGGTTGTGAAACTTATATTCCTATATCCAAGAGAAAATTCAACTCTGGACGCTTCACTTAATGGATAAGAAATAAGTCCTGCTACCTCTCTATCGGTTTCCTGATATATATATTCTTCTTGAGCATCAGCGAGCTGCCCGTTTACGGTATCTATTCCTGCAGCATAATAGGTGTAAAAATACGGTTCTTGCTGAATTACGCCGCCCCAGTTTAATCTGCTTTCAGTGTTCATATAACCAACTAAACCGGAGATATATGTTATTTGACTGCCCGCTGAAACCTGCAAAGCTGTAGCAAGATTTTGATTCCCTAGCAGATCGCTCCAATACAAAGCAATACCTCCGCCGACAAAAGTACCAAATGGATCAACACCTGCACCCACATATGGCTGGCCCACTCCAACTAATTTTAATGATGGGCTATAATCTGTTATTAAATATGTGGCGGTATCACTTGGAAGACCCTTTATAGGATTAGTCAAGTTATTTACAAAAAAATTAGTTATTTGTTTTGGCGGCGGCAAAAGTGAGGGATCGCCGGTTATAAAATCGGGTTGTATATTTTCACCATCCAGAATTTTAGAAGAGTCAATACCATAAATTGCATATTTGTTATTCTGGAATACACTGTAAACCATTAGGTTTGAATCGGCAGATACAGACATAGCGGGGCTTATAGCAGTAATTCCACTTACGCCACCAAATAAATTTGTTATCTGGTATATTTTACCTCTGGTAATATTTTTTCTATATATATTATCAATACCGTTATGATCTGAAATGAAAAATATATTTTTCCCATCATGCGACCATTGCGGATTAATATTTTTCCCATCATCAAAACCTTTTAACTCACTTATTTCACCTGTCCCAAAATCCATCAGGGCCATTTGATAATTGCCTAAATCCATATCTGAGAGTTTTGTTGTAAATCTGTCCGTTACAAACGCAATGTATTTACCATCAGGTGACCATGCCGGTTGTAGCTCGGTATATGCATCGTCTGTCAATGGACGTGAGCTCCCGGTGTTTAAATCATAAACAAAAAGATTTGTTACTCCGCCTGCTAATGCCGAAAAAACAATATTTCTTCCGTCAGGTGACCATGCAGGATTAAATATTTGAGCAAGTTTTGGGAAACGAATTACTTGATTTACACTTGCATCATTTATGTCCAAAATAGTTAGTACTGGTCTTCCTTCTTCAACTGCCGCAAAAACAAATTTGTTTCCGTCAGGGCTCCATGCACCGGAAGATCCTATGAATTCTAAGTTTTGAAGATCAGTGTTAAATTCTGTCTTAAAAATATTTCTTTCTATTTTTCCAGTTTTTGCATCTGCTAAAAATAAGTCAATCGAAAAAAGATCTTTGGACGAAAAGAAAATTAAATGCTTACCATCGGGACTTAAAGATGGAGAAATATTAAGATCCCCGCCATTCTTTGTATCCGAGATAAGAACATGTCCATATTTATCTGGTGCTGAAGTTACTTTTGCAAGTGAATCGTACTGGGCGTGAAGTGCTGCATGCCATAATTTTGTAAGGGAATCAGGTGTTATATGAAAAACATCTATGAAAGCATCCTTCTCGTTTTGAACACTTGCCCAGCGTCTTAGCAATTCTCCAATTTTATCATTGCCATATTTTCCACCTATAAAAGCAAGAAGTGATTGTCCGTAACGGTATGGAAAAAACCGTGAACTTTGAAGATCTGAAATATCAGGCAGTTCCTTCTGTGAAGCTTCTCGCATCCACATTGCTGTATTAGGATCTTTTGGCCCGATAGATAAATATTCTGCCATTCCCTCTACGAACCAAAGTGGCATTTGTGCCGCAGCCGGTAATCCTCCTTTTTTGAGATCATGCTTGCCGGTAATATCAAATTGAAAAGCATGCACAAGTTCATGCCCAATCACATGATCGGTTTCCGCAAGCGGGCCGGCAAAAGGAAGAACAATTCTCCTTTCAATAGGTTCGGTAAAACCGCCGGTACCCTGTCCAATCATTTCCTGTGAAACATTGTTCTCTATAAATTGTGGGAATCCATCATAAAGAATTAAAGCTTGTGGTCCGTCAAGAGTATCTTGAAGCAATTCTGAATGACGTGTATACCAACGTTCAGCCAGGGAAGCAGCATAATTTACAGCACTTTCCTCTTCATTATAATAGTAAATATCAAAGTGTTTCGTATGAAGTATTTTAAAGTTAAACTTATCATACATTACCTTATTACGCCCGAAATACTGCGCTTCCACTTTAAAAGGAATTAGCATTAATGTAAGAGTTGTTAAAAGTGCAAATCTGTATAATTTTCTAAAGGATATCTTCATCTAGTTTTATAAAATTAATTTGATAAAATAAGTTTAGTCTATATCAAAATTGTTTTATTTTTTAAACATAGTTTAATTATGTATCAAACGGAATATGGATCGACCCAAAATAAGTAATTTATCATTTAAGAATTGAGCTAATTTTACATAAATCAGGTATGCAATTCTATAGAATTCGAAAAAAAAACTTTTGATTATCAAGTTATGTGACAAATATCTATCTTAACAAGTTTAATAAGCTAAGTGATTAAAATTACTGTAAAAAAATGCAAAAAATCACTAGAATTAATGATTCAAAATTAATATTATATCCTTTAAATTTGAGTGTATAAAATTGTATCTGATTTTTGAACATATTTTCACTCTTTAAAAATATCCAAATTATTAGAAAGATTATGCTTTATGGAAAATTTAAAAAAATCACTTGAGAATCTTCATCAAGAATTAAAAAATTCAAAAAATATTGATATGGAGTCAGTAAAGGCTCTGCAGGAATTAATGTTGGATATTCAGAATACTCTTAAGAAAAATGAAAAAATAGTTGATGCGGGAACAAAAAAATTGCTAACTTCTTTAGAAGAAATGGCTGGTAAATTTGAAATATCTCATCCGAATTTAACCGGGGCTATTAAAATTGTTATTTCTGCGTTGACAAACATTGGTGTGTGAATTTTCTGTCCGAATAATTCAATTTATAATTTTTGCAATTTCATATTATTTGTTTGTATTAAAGGTTTTGAAAATAACAAAATAGGGAAAAATGAAAAAAACTACGTCTGAAACCAGAAAATACCGTCTGGATATGAATGATAAAATTCTGAATTCCGGATTTAGAGAATTTAATAGATTTTTTGCAATCGATAATAAAGCATACATTGACGGAATTCTTCCGGCAAAAACTAAAGAATTAATGGGACTTGTTGCTTCAATGGTTTTAAGGTGCAATGACTGCATTTTCTATCATATTGACAGATCCATTCAAGAAGGCGCTGGAAGAGAAGAACTTATGGAAAGTTTTAATATTGCCCTGGTTGTAGGTGGATCAATTGTAATTCCTCATCTACGATACGCCTTTGAAGTAATGGACGATATTTTAAATGATAAAAAAAAGAAAGTCTAAATAGTAAAAATTTGTAATTTAAAACTTAAATTAAATATCTTTTTCATACGACTGAAAGATTTTAATTATAATAAAATTTTCCAATAGTAATTTAACGAGTCAATATGGAAAAAATAATATTTGCTACAAAAAATCCCGGGAAAATAAGAGAAGTAAATAATATACTAAAAAAAAGTAGTATCGAAATTGTTTCCCTGCTTGAATTACTTAACGTGCCGGAAATAATCGAAGACGGCTTTACATTTGAAGAAAATGCAAGAAAAAAAGCTGAAATAATATTTAATACTTTCGGTATTCCTTCAATGGCTGATGATTCAGGTTTAGCTGTTGAGCAGTTGGGAGGAAAGCCGGGTGTTTATTCTGCAAGATATGCTGGTCAAAATGCTTCAGATGAAGAAAATAACGAAAAGCTTCTTTGGGAACTTAACAACTATTCTGAGCCTCATCATGCAAAGTTTGTTTGTTCTGCCGTATATTTTGACGGTAATAAATTCCTAACTTCTTATGGAGAAGTGAAAGGACAGATAATTAAAAAGCCGAGAGGTGAAAACGGTTTTGGTTATGATCCTTTGTTTTTGCCTGACGGATTCATACTAACTTCAGGCGAGCTAAGTTTAGAAGAAAAAAATAAAATCAGCCATAGATCCTTGGCTTTTAATAAATTAATAAAACTTATTATACAATTACCGGAGTAATTATGAGAAAAGAAATCTATACTACTATCACAGTTATTTTACTTTTAGTTTACCTGAGTGCTTGTAAGAGTAGTCCAACAAGTCCAACAAATACAACTACAAGCAGTTCAATCGGCGCATCAAACTATTACCCGAATGGTGATGGTACCAGCTATAAGTATTCAGTTGTTAGAACAGATTCGGCTCAAAATAAAACCACAGGTACCCGGACTGTAAATTATTCCGGCACAACCGTTGTCGGAACCGTAACCTATCAAAACGAAATTGATACTACAACATTTTTGACTTTAATAAATACTACTCGCACTTTATTTGTAAAAGACAGCAATGGGGTATCGCTTATGCTGGATACAACTGGCTTTTTTGATATTATTCCGGCTACATACAAACCGTTCATAAGTTTCAGCCCGACTATTAAAATATTTCAATCCTCTTTTCTAAATGGTACCCCCTGGACGGTATTTGACATGTCTTTGAAAGATGGCGCTTTATCCATAGATTTAGTTAATGTAGTCGCAACCTATATGGATAATGAACAAGTCTCTTTAAGTTTAAGTTCCGGGACCGTCACCCAGAGTGCAGCAAAAGTACAATATACAATAAAACTTAATATTCCTAATGCAAGCAATCCTTTAGCCGGTATTGTGAGTTCTACTTACACTGCTTATGCATGGTTTGTTAATAACATAGGTATTGTTCAGATTCAGGGAAATGCAACATTGCTTGATGCATTTACGGGTAATGGAATTAATTTTGCAGATACAACCAGTTCAATTACCCAAAATCTGATAAATTATAATATAAAGTAAACTACTTGTTTGCTATTATTACTTGAACTATACCAAATGTTAGAATATAAGTTTCTATTTTTCTAAAACCGGAATTTTTTAATAATTCCGGTAAATTTATTTTTTCATCAAATTCTTCAACCGAACGGGGAAGATATTTATAAGCTTCTTTATTCCCCGAAATAATTCCTCCAATAAGAGGCAGAATATTTTTAAAGTAAAACTTATAAACGGCTTTGAATATTCTATTCGTAGGCAGGCGGAATTCAAGTATAGTTGCTTTCCCACCTTGTTTTAATACTCGGTAGAAGGAATTAAAGCCTTCGGATATATTATAAAAGTTTCTTACACCGAAAGCTACTGTAATATTAGTAAAAGACTCTTGCTTGAAGGGCATTTTCTCAGCAACTAATTGTACATTGTGACCAACGATCCAAGGACTTTTCCTGTTGAAGATTTTTAACATGTTAAATGAATAATCTGCACCGAATATATTTTTAACTCTAATTTTATTTGCGGCAATGGCAAAATCGCCTGTTCCGCAGGCTACATCCAAAATGATAGAGCTTTCATTAATGCCGCTTAATGTTAAAGCTTTTTTGCGCCAGTAATAATCAGTTCCAAAACTTAAAATATGATTTAACAGATCATATTTTGAAGCTATTGATTCAAAGATGTTCCTTACTTGATTTTTTTTATCTTTCATAGGAGTAAGCATTTAAGATTTTCTGTAATCGAATTCTTCCTCGCCCTGAATACGTTTCCACCAATTGAAAATATGTTTTCCCGACCACATCGAAAATATCATAAAAATCAATCCGCCTATAAGATCTATTACATAATGATACCATAAATAAACAGTTGCGAAAA
>Ga0181535_10006036_pt1 | contig 12724 bp, 10 predicted proteins | sample PEATcosm2014_Bin_44_FD_119774 | JGI IMG/M metagenome (GOLD analysis project Ga0181535, IMG submission 119774) | Peatland microbial communities from MTU Mesocosm Facility, Houghton, MI, USA - PEATcosm2014_Bin17_30_metaG | ecosystem: Environmental > Terrestrial > Soil > Wetlands > Peat | place...
CCGATCCACCCCCATCTGATCCGTCTGAATTTTGAAACCAGCGCCAACAGTCAAAAGACCCGATCCGTTGTCAACCGCCAGTATTGCATCCCGTCCTGACCGCCGCCCACAAAACTTCCAGATTACTTTTTCCAAGTTTGCGCTTTTGCATTTTTAGTCCCTTTTCTTTGAATATTCATGGTCGATGTTAAAGCGCGTCACACCACGACCGCCGCTGTGCGATGTTGTGTGCGCCAATCTCCCGGCGAAGTGCCTTCCCACAAGTGAAAGGCGCGAAAGAATGAGTTGGCATCCTCGTAGCCCAGCAAGTAGGCGGCTTCGTTTAGTTCGACGGTGCTTTGTTTCAGATAGTGGTGCGCCAGTTCGCGGCGGGTGTCTTCCACCAGTTGTTGAAACGTGATGCCGGCATCGGTCAACCGGCGTTGCAACGTGCGTGCGCCCATGCCCAATTCCCGCGCTATATGCTGAAGCGTCGGGCGTTTCCCCGCGAGGGAACGTTTGAGCATGTGCTTCACCTGTTCGCCCACATCCGCGCTGGTCTTCCGCGCCTTAAGTTCGGTTTCCAGTTGCGCCCCAATCGCCGTCAGCAAATCCTCATTATGCGTCACGAATGGCCGGTCCAAGTCACTGCTGCGAAACACGAGCGCGTTGCGCCCGGCTTTGAACCGCACCCGGCAGCCGTAATGGGCCTCCAGCAACTCGCGGTGCTGCGCGGGGCGGGTGAGTTCCAGCCGCAGAGGCGTGACTTGTCCATCGGTACCCCGGCTGGCAATGGACGCAATCCATGACAGACACATATCCACCAACACGTCAGGTTGGATTTCTTCCGCTTCGAGGTAGAAGAACTCAACGAAGGCTTCGTCCCGGTTAGTGTGAATGCGGATTTCTTCCGGACAGGTCAATTGCTTGTAGCGGGCCATGCGTTGCAGAGCATCGCGGAAGGAACGGCTGCAAATGGCGGCAATCGCAGTAGGATGGTAGCGCTCCAATCGCGGTTCCGCTCCAAACTTCAGGCCAATCACCGGGTCTGCGCTCAGATCCCCAATGGCCCGCCACAGGGCGAAGAGTTCAGCGGTCGTGGCGTAGATTTTTTCCTGCTGGAAAAACCCTGCCGGCAATCCCGCCTGTCGCAGCAAAGCCGGCAGCGCCAACTTATGCTCCGCCAACCGCGGCGCCAGCAGGCTGGAAATTTTGAAGCGATCGGTCATAACTTCTACCGATCATTTGCGGTATTGTTCGTCACTGACCTTTTCCATCCAGTCAACGACTTTGCCGTTCAGTTGTTCTTGAATGGCAATGTGAGTCATGGCCGTGGTTGGCGTGGCGCCGTGCCAATGCTTCTCGCCCGGCGGAAACCAAATCACGTCACCGGGATGTATCTCCTCGACAGGACCATCCTCGCGCTGCACCCAACCGCAACCCGCTGTGACGAGCAAGGTCTGGCCAAGAGGGTGGGTGTGCCATGCGGTTCGGGCGCCAGGCTCAAACGTGACGACTGCGCCGGTAACACGCGCGGGATCGCTTCCTTTAAACGGCGAGTCAATGCGCACCACGCCTGTAAACCAATCGGACGATCCCTTGTTGGAAGGCTGTGAGCCAACTCTGATGATGTTCATATTTTAATGCGTTCTATTTTACTGTTTTGCCGGTCATGATTTGAGCGAGGCCATGTCAATGACGAACCGATAGCGCACGTCCTGTTTGAGCATTCGGGCATAGGCCTCGTTGATCTTTTGCATGGGAATCATCTCAATGTCCGACACGATTCGGTGCGCGGCGCAAAAATCCAGCATTTCCTGGGTTTCCGCAATGCCGCCGATGCAGGAGCCTGCGAAATTGCGGCGCCCTATGAGCAGATTGAAAACAGACACAGGCAGAGGCTGCGAGGGTGCGCCCACCAACGTAAGCGTGCCGTCCAGCTTCAACAAATTTAGATACGCGTTGACATCGTGCTGGGCCGAAACCGCATCAAGGATGAAATCAAAACTTCCCTGATGCTTCTTCATTGCGTTAGCGTCCTTGGAGACCACCACCTCATGCGCGCCAAGCCTGAGACCATCGGCAATTTTATTGGCGGAGGTTGTAAGCAGGACCACGTGAGCGCCGAAGGCATGGGCGAATTTCACCCCCATGTGTCCCAGCCCGCCCAGCCCCACGATGCCAACCTTTTGGCCGGGGCCGACTTTCCAATGGCGCAACGGCGAGTAAGTCGTGATGCCGGCGCACAGCAGCGGAGCGGTGGCGGCCAAATCCAATCCAGCGGGCACGCGCAGGACGAAAGCCTCATCCACGACGATATTGGTGGAATAGCCTCCGAAGGTGTGCCCGCCCAGATGCTTGTCCTCGCTGTTAAACGTCAAGGTGGGAGAAGACAGGCAATATTGTTCAAGCCCGGCCTGGCAGCTTGGACAGGTGTGGCACGAATCCACCATGCACCCCACCGCGCCCAGGTCGCCCGGCTTGAATTTGGTGACGCGATTGCCCACGCGTTTAACGCGGCCGACAATCTCATGGCCTGGCACGCAGGGATAAATGGTGTTGTGCCATTCATCCCGGACAGTGTGCAGGTCCGAGTGGCAGACCCCGCAGTAAAGAATTTCGATTTCAACATCCAGGGGGCCGGGATCACGCCGGGTAATGCCAAACGGAGCCACGGCCGAACTGGCGTTCTGTGCTGCATAAGCTTGGACTTTGGTTCTAGTCATGATTTTAACATAACCCAGCCCGAAAGTCTGTCACTAGCAGAACGCGCCAATCCACTTGCCAAACACGACACCGCCAGCCCCGGCAATTTATGGTTGAATATGATTTGCCAACTCCTCATTCTTTCCCAAGACAAGTTCTAGCCGCCATTTATGAAATGCCCCCATTCCAATCGAATCCAGTTGATTGCGTTGCTCTTTATTTGCGCGGTGCCATCGGCGTTCGCCGAAACCGTGTGGCTTTCGTCACTCGATCTGAGTCGAATGACTGCCGGTTGGGGTGTGCCAAAGGTTGACCGCTCAATTTCCGGACAACCGCTCGTCATCGCCAGGAAACAGTTCGTTTCCGGTGTCGGCACGCACGCCGCCAGCAATTTCCGGGTGGATGTGGGTGGCAACGCCAAACGTTTCATCGCACAGGTGGGCGTGGATGACAGCGCGGGAGGGCGGGGGAGTGTTGAATTCATCGTTTCAGGTGATGGCAAACTCTTGTGGAAGAGCGGCGTCCTGATCGGGGGACAGGCTGCCGTTCCAGTGGATGTGGATATCAGCGGCGTGAAGATTCTCGGGTTGCGGGCAACGGATGGAGGCGATGGCGAGAGCGATGATCACGCCGACTGGGCGGACGCCAAAATCATCATGACAGAGGGTGCGGCAAAACCGCTGGCGCTGCCGCCGTACGATGCCTTTGTCGTGCAGACTCGAAACTTTGCCCTAAATTTTGGAGTCGGCGACGATGGCAGGCTTTATCAACGGCCTGTGGGCGCAGCCCATCTGAGCAAAAAATTTCGGAGGGCGGAAGAAAGCTATCCGCAAGCGGGCGACGGTTACATTTGGGAACCGGCGCTCCAGGTTGATCATGCCGATGGCAATACTTCGACAGCCCTGGTTTATGAAGGAATCACACGGAGCAATGATGGCGCCGGACGCGAACTGATTCGGGCCAGACTGCACGACCCCGCTTATCCGTTGGAGGTCACGCTCAATTTTCTGGCGGATGGCGACCGCGACATTATTGAGCAGTGGGTGGAGATTGTTCATCACGAATCCGGCCCGGTGACATTGGGGCGGATGGCTTCGACCGCCCTGTTGCTGCCATCCACCAATGTTTATCTGACGCATTTTTTTGGCGATTGGGCAAAGGAAATGTTGTCCCCGATCACAGAACGGATTACTCCCGGCACGAAGGTCCTGGATTCCAAAATCGGCGTGCGCGCGGATCAATTCTCCAATCCGTCCTTCGTGCTTTCCCTGGATGGCCCGCCGGCGGAAAACAGCGGCCGGGTGCTGGCTGGTTCGCTGGAATGGTCAGGCAGTTTTCAATGTGCATTTGATAATAACGGCGAAACAATCCGCGCCCTGGCCGGCGTGAATCCGTTCGCGTCGGCCTATCATCTGGCCCCGGGCGAAAAGTTCGTCACACCGAGAATGATCTGGGCCTGGGGCGCGAACGGCCTCGGCGGAATGAGCAGGAACCTCCACCGTTGGGCGCGCGACTTCGGTCTGCGCGACGGCCACAAGACCCGGGCCGTGTTGTTGAACAACTGGGAGGCGACCGGTTTTGATTTTGATTTTAACCGCATTGTCAGCCTTTACGATCCGGCAAAGGAGATTGGAGTGGAATTGTTTCTGTTGGATGACGGCTGGTTCGGAAACAAACATCCGCGCGTGAACGACCATGCAGGCCTGGGCGACTGGCAGCCAAACCGCCGCCGTCTGCCCGACGGGCTTGCGCCGCTTGCAGCCGAAGCGGTCAAACGCGGCCTCCGTTTCGGCATTTGGATGGAGCCGGAGATGGTGAACCCCAAGAGCGAATTGTATGAGCAGCATCCCGACTGGGTGATCGCCCAGCCGAAACGCGACCGGGAACTGCAGCGCAACCAACTGGTGCTCGACCTCACCCGCCCTGAAGTGCAGGCGTTCGAATGGCGGTCCATTCAGGATATCCTCGGCGTGCCGAATATTAGTTATGCCAAATGGGATTGCAACCGCTACTTGACCCAGCCCGGATCATCCTGGCTTGCGCCGGATCGGCAATCGCATCTTTGGATCAATTATGTGAATGCGCTTTACGCGTTGATGGACAAAACGGCGAAAACGTTTCCGGACACGGAACTGATGCTCTGTTCCGGCGGCGGCGGACGCGTGGATTACGGCTCGCTGAAATATTTTCACGAGTTCTGGCCCAGTGACAATACCGACCCGACGTTGCGCGTGCCGATGCAGTGGGATTATTCCTACTTCTTCCCGCCGATGGCCATCGCCAGCCATGTGACGCATTGGGGCAATCGCCCGACGCATTTCGCGTGCAGCGTGGCGATGAGCGCGCGGTTTGGCATGGATATGGATCTGACCCGACTGTCGGCGGCAGACAAGGCCGTTTGCGCCGGGGCAATCAGCGCCTACAAACAGATTCGCGACGTGACGCAACTTGGTGATCTGTACCGCCTGGAGGATCCGTATGAAAATTTTCGCGGCGCCCTGGATTTTGTTTCACCTGACCGCGCGCGCGCTGTCGTATTTGCCTTTCAATTGAAGGCCGGCCCGGCGTCGCCGGTGCGGCCCCAAGGACTTGATCCGGAGAAGAGTTACGCGGTTCACGAACTTAATCCCGCGCCGGGCCGCGCGCCGCTGCCGCAGGAGGGAAAAACTTTCACCGGCGGGGAATTGATGCGTGACGGCATCGTGCCTTCCTGCCAGAACGCAGTCGAAGCCTCAGTCATTGAACTCGGCCTGTGAATGGTCCGCGACTTTGCATGATATTATCCGCATAAGAATTCCCGGCCGCGGTGAAGAGTTCCAAAATGAACTCGTTGCCAAACGCGCGCTCCGGAGTAAAGTCCTGTTATGAGCGCGCGAACCAAAATGCTTTTCGCCGCGGCGTTGCTGGCCGGTTTCATCACGGCCTGCGATGCGAAAAATGCCTCAACCAACGAAACTCCCATGAAACTTCACCTGACTGCAACTTCCTTTGCCGATGGCCAGCCGATTCCCAGGCGGCATGCGTTCGACGACCTGGACCGTTCGCCCGAGTTGCAATGGCCGGGTGCGCCGCCCGGCACGAAAAGCCTCGCGCTGATTTGCGACGATCCTGACGCGCCAATGGGCACGTGGGTGCATTGGGTGATTTACGACCTGCCGCCGGCCACCCTTGGTCTTTCCGAAGGCATGCCACAATCGCCGGAGTTGGCCAACGGCGCAAAGCAGGGTGTGAACGATTACAAGCGCATCGGCTACGGCGGTCCGTGTCCGCCGCCGGGCAAATCGCACCACTACTTTTTCAAGCTTTATGCGCTCGACATAAAGCCTGATCTCAAGTCCGGCCTCACCAAAAGGGATTTGCTCAAGGCGATGGAAGGCCACGTCCTCGCCGATGGGCAATTGATGGGAACATATCAAAGGAAATAAAAGCGTCAAATAATCCAGAGCACGGCGAGAAGGACAGTGACTTTGGGTGTATAATAGGGGTGGCGGAGCAGGGCGTCTCGCCGGAATCATGCAGAGGGTTTTATGAAAAAAAACATTTTATCCAGACCGGTCGTTGAGGAGTCAGCAGGTTCATCGCGGGAAAGCCGGACGGCGGCAACGGTGTGCGCTGTGTTGATGCCGCACGCGCCCATCCTTGTGCCTGAAGTGGGCGGCGAAAGAGGCAATTTGGCAGAGGCAAGTTGCCACGCGATGCGCGAGGCGGCGGCGTGCGTGATGTGTTTTCGACCGGAGACACTGGTGTTGATTTCGCCGCATTCGCCGCGCCAGCCGCGAGCATTTGGCATTTGGGCAGGGGAACGTCTCCAAGGTTCGTTTGCCCAGTTTAACGCTCCCAGCACACGCGTTAGCCTCCCCAATGCCACGCAGTTTGCCAACGCCATCGTCACCGAGGCCAAGACCCGCGATCTGGCCACCTGGATGATTCACGACCAAGCGCTTGATCACGGCGCGCTGGTGCCGCTTTGGTTTCTTGCCGAGGCCGGCTGGGCGGGGCCGACCGTCGTACTCGGTCTGAATTATCCGGAGAACGGCGGCCTGAGTGAACTGGGGGAAGCCATTGCCGCTGCCGCCCTCGCATCCCATCTCCGCATCGCCGTCGTCGCGAGCGGTGACATGAGTCATCGTCTGACGCAGACCGCTCCGTGCGGTTTTCATCCTCAGGCTCATCAATTCGATGAAACCTTCATTCATCTCATCCGCGCTGGCAGTTACCATGAGATAAGGAACATTGATCCAGAACTGCGGGAACTGGCGGCGGAAGACGCGGTGGACTCCACTTTGGTTGCGGCGGCGGCCGTGAATTGGAGGGCCACCGGCCACAAGGTTCTCAATTATGAAGGACCATTCGGCGTTGGCTACGGCGTGGCGATCTTGTTTGCGGAAAAATTAACTCCGGCCGAGTTGCGACCGGTTCCAGCCCGCACCACCACACATGACGGCGCCATCCTGCCAGACGTGGCCCGCCAATCAATAACGGCGGCGTTGCGCGACAGCCCCCAGCTTCCGCCCGCGGCCCGCGGGCAATATCTCAGCGGGCAACGCGGGGTTTTTGTGACCCTGCACGAGCGGAACGGAATGTTGCGCGGTTGCGTTGGGACAATCTTGCCTGTCAGCGCCAACCTCGTTGCTGAAACCTGGCGCAACGCGCGCGCGGCGGCGTTTGAGGATCCGCGTTTTTCACCGGTGGAAGCCGGTGAACTTCCCAATTTGCATCTTGACGTGAGCGTGCTTCACCCGACGGAAAAAGTTTCTTCGGCCAGCGAACTGGATCCCGCGCGTTACGGCGTGGTGGTTTCCACTGAGGACGGACGCCGCGGCCTGCTGCTGCCGGGCATCGCGGAGATCGAGACCGTCGAGCAGCAGGTGGGTCTCGCCAGGCAAAAAGGACGAATCGGACCGCACGAACCCGTGATATTGCAGCGCTTCCAAGTGGATCACTTTGAAGAGCAGATCGGATAGAAAACATGCCTGCCGCTGTCGTTCAATCCAATCATCCGGCCCGATGGTGGAAACCGTTGCCCGACGGGCGGATCCTGTGCCAGGTCTGTCCTCGGCTGTGCAAACTTCAAGCCGGCCAGCGGGGATTCTGCTTTGTGCGCCAAAACATTGATGGCCGGATGATATTGACCACCTATGGCCGCAGCAGCGGTTTCTGCATTGATCCCATCGAAAAGAAACCGCTGAACCATTTTTACCCGGGCACCAGCGTGCTTTCGTTCGGCACGGCGGGCTGTAATCTGGGTTGCCGCTTCTGTCAAAACTGGGACATCAGCAAGGCGCGCGAGTTCGACCGGCTGGCCGATGAGGCGTCGCCGGAAGTCATTGCCGCAGCCGCGCGCCGTCTGGGCTGCCGGTCCGTCGCGTTTACCTACAATGATCCGGTGATTTTTGCCGAATACGCCATGGACGTGGCAGATGCCTGCCGTCAGGCCGGCGTGGCGGCGGTGGCGGTCACGGCGGGTTATATGACGGACGATTCGCGTCCCGAATTCTACCGGCACATGGACGCGGCGAATGTGGATTTGAAAGGATTCACCGAGGGGTTTTATCACCGGCACTGCTACGGCCAACTTGTGCCGGTACTCGACACTTTAAAGTATTTGCGGCACGAGACCAAGGTCTGGTTCGAGGTGACCACGTTGCTGATTCCCGGCGAGAACGACAGCGAGGTGGAAATTGAAAAAGCCTCCGCCTGGTTTGCCGCCAATCTGGGACCTGACGTGCCCTGGCATTTCACCGCGTTTCACCCCGATTACAAAATGTTTGACAAACCTCCCACGCCGCCGGCGACGCTCACGCGGGCGCGAGCCATCGCCCAGGCGAACGGCCTGCGCTACGTTTACACCGGCAACGTCCACGACAGCGAGGGCAGCAGCACTTGGTGTCCGGGCTGCGGTCAACGACTGATTGAGCGCGATTGGTATGTTCTGGGCGAGTGGCACCTGAACAACAACCACTGCGACCGCTGCGGATTCGAAATCGCCGGTCACTTTGACAAAAAGCCCGGCTACTGGGGCAACCGCCGCGCGCCCGTGCGCTTGAGTTGATTATTCCGGTCTGCTTTTGCGATTTCAGATCGGTCCGGCCTCTTTCGGCCATTCAAGCCGCACCCTGTCGTTGCGCAACAGTTTTTGAAAATCCGCCAGCAGTCCGGGTTTATTCCGCACTTCGCGCGGTTGTTTTTTTTGCGCCAGGCAAAAAGCAACCAGCGCCCCGACGGCCTCGCCCACATTCCATTCCACCGGATGCAACCGGTAGCAGCCGTTGGTAAGATGTGTCACGCCCAGATTCTTGCAGGCAGGCAGCAGATTTTCCACCCGGCGCGGAATCAACGCGCCCAGCGGTATTTGAAACGGTAATGTGCTGCCGAATTTCGAACGATCGCCCGTCGTGGTAATGTGCAGGTCCATCCAGTAACTGCCTATGCCCACCGAGTCCGCAAATTTCGCCGCGCCGACTTCTGATTTTTTCAATCCTGTTTCTTTCATCCGGGCCGCCGTGGAGACGTGTTGTTCCAAAACAGTGAATTCGGCTTTAATGCGGCGACCTTCGCGGATGTAAGGATACTTAGCCAAGCCGTTCGCCGTTCCAACGACATCAGGGCGCAGACGCAACCCTTTCCAGCCCGTGCCGCCGTCGGGTCGCGGCGTTTCGGTTTGCAGCCAGTAAAGGAGCGAAAGACTTAACTGCTGCGCGCGTTCCAGGTGTTTTTTCGCTTCGGCTTCACTGACATCACAAATGACTCCGAAAGAATAATCGTTTTGAGGCCAGTTCACGATGGTCAGGTCGCCGCGATAAAATCCCGGTGTGAACAAATCCCGGTCGGCGATGCGGCGATAAGTCCAGAATCCTTTGCGCGCTTCAGGGTCGAACCCGATTTTCCTTGAGTCGTTCTCCTCAAAACTCAACAGGTGAAATGACTTTTGCGCGTCCGAGGACATGGTGAGGTCGTGCCAGTGGGCGTAATCGCGCGGTTTGTCAATCGTGTAATCCTCGCCTGCCAGATAATCCATCGCAAAGCAAAACGTCAAGCCTTGCAGATTGTCCGGCTGCGCCTTGTCCTTTGCATGCGGCTCACCAGTGTCGGATTGCGCTTCGGCTCCGAGCGCATATTCCGTTCGGGTCAACGGCAGCAGATCGCCTTGCTCAGTGGCATCGGCAAAAAAAGGCGCGCGCAAAATAATTTCGTCGCCTGATTCCCCATCCAAAACGCGCACCGCCTCGACCCGGTCGCCGCTGGTCGCGGCGCTGATGGCCTTATGCTTCAATAAAATTCGCACCTGCCCATTGCCGGAAAACGGCGCGAGCATTTCGTAAAGCACGGCCAGGGCGACGCGCGGCTCGCAGGCGAGGCGAGTCACCCAGCAGTTGCCGGGATTGAGTAATTTGTCCGCGCGGGCTTTTTCGGTGAGCGGATAGTTGCGCCGATAGAACTCGCGAATGCCGTCGCGAAATTTGTGGTAGCTGCGCGTTCCGCCGAAGGTCTCAACCCATTTATTCTCATCCAGAGGCACGGCCTGTTGCGTGATTTGCCCGCCAATCCAGTCCGTTTCCTCGGTGACGATCACGTTGAGTCCGTTGCGTGCAGCCGCGAGCGCAGCCGCGCAGCCGCCGAACCCGCCGCCTATGATGACGAGGTCGGCGGAAATTTCTTTTGCGCGCGACGACAATGGCTTGGTCTTGGCGGAATGTATTTCTTCGGCGTCCACTGTGGCGGGCGTGGTCAGAAACAACGGCGCAGCAAGGCAGGCTGTTTTGAGAAAATCACGCCGGCCAAACTGGTTCCCAGATTTTTTATTATCGTCAAAGTGCATTAGAAAATTTTCCTGCGCGCCGGCCATCCGGCCATATAACAATACCGGCGCTGTATTTTTTACGATTGCCGAATGGTATTGATGCCAGATGGTGGCACGAGTCTCGCCGATTTCAAAGCGGAAAGTCTGGCGGCAAGACAACCCCCCGGCGTCGGCGCGTTCTCCAACGCCATCCCGGTCAGCAACTCTGCGCCGGCCATGTTCTTCCAGATGCGGGTTCGGTAATTCATTGGGGGTGGTAAATCAAGGGCGTCCTTCGGGACGCCCTTTTTGCTGATAGGGAAAGCCTTGAATATACGGCAACGAGTTTCCATCATGCGCAACTATGAACTGTAAATGGCCGCTGAATCTTTGCCGGTGCGCGGCGATGTGTGTTGCTGCCGCACTTATGCTGCGTGTTGATTCGGTCAACGCACAATCGACAGGAAATTCGTCCCGGCCCAATATCATTGTGATTTTGGCTGATGATCTCGGCTTTTCCGATTTGGGATGTTACGGCTCGGAGATTTCCACGCCGAATCTGGATAAGTTGGCGGCGGGAGGTTTGAGGTTCACTCAGTTTTACAACACGCCGCGCTGTTGTCCATCGCGCGCGGCGCTGCTTACTGGTCTGTATCCGCAGGAAGCGGGGATTGGAGCCATGATGGAAGATCGCGGCATTCCCGGTTACCTCGGCGAGTTGAATCATAAGTGTGTGACCATTGCCGAGGTGTTGCGCGCCTCCGGTTATCACACCCTCATGGCGGGCAAGTGGCATGTAGCCCATGTGATTTTTGACGGTAAGAAGCAATTAAACTTCGAGTCGGACAAACCATTTTGGGAAAACAAGGCCGGCTGGCCGCTTCAGCGTGGTTTTGAGGAATACTATGGAACAATCCATGGTGTTAGCAGCTATTATGATCCATTTTCGTTGGTTCATAATAATTCGATCATAAAGGCAGTCGGCACGAACTTCTATTACACCGACTCTATTAGCGCGCACGCCGTTGCGGACATCAGGAAATATGGCGGAGGAGACAAACCGTTTTTTCTTTATGTCGCGTTCACCGCGCCTCACTGGCCGTTGCAAGCGTCGGCGAAAGACATTGCCAGAAACAAACAGACTTACCAGGCCGGCTGGGACGTTATCCGTGCGAATCGATATCGGAGGCAAATTGAATCCGGCATTATCGATCCAAATTGGCGGATATCGCCGCGAGATGAGCGCGTGCCGGCTTGGGAAAACACAACCAACAAAGAATGGCAGGCCAACCGGATGGCCACATACGCCGCAATGGTTGAACGATTGGACAATGGCATTGGACAGATTTTGTCTGCCTTGAAGGAGAAAAACATCGAACAGAATACGCTGGTGCTGTTCCTTTCTGATAACGGAGCTTGCGCCGAGGTGATTCAACCGAATTTCTACGATATACCGAGCAAAACGCGCGACGGACATCCCATCCAGGTTGGAAACATTACAGCCATTTGGGCCGGCCCTGAAAGCGTCTGGCAGAGTTACGGCGTACCTTGGGCCAATGTCAGCGACACGCCGTTCCGCCTTTATAAGCACTTTACCCATGAAGGAGGCATCTCCACCCCGTTTATAGCTGATTGGCCGGCGATGGTTCAGGGCAAAGGCAGGATTACCCGTCAGATTGGCCATATTACCGACATTATGTCTACCTGTCTGGATGCGGCGGGCGTGCCATACCCGGATTCTTATGCCGGCCACCCGGTTTTGCCCGCCGAAGGCAGTAGTTTGCTCCCCGTCTTTCAGGGGAAAACACGGGATGTCCATCCGCTTTTCTGGGAGCACGAAGGCAATCGGGCGATGCGGATGGGCAAATGGAAGCTCGTTTCCCGCTATCCGAACGACTGGGAGCTTTATGATACGGAAGCTGACCGCACGGAATTGACCAACCTGTCCAAGACACTACCCGATGAAGTAAAGACGCTGTCCGCGCTTTATCAACAATGGGCTAAACGCTGCGACGTCGTTCCGCCAAACAGGCTTCCTCCAGCGATAAAATTAGTACCGGCAAAAGGTGCTGCTGATCCAACGGTGCTGGATGATCCTGATTAGCCCAAAAAATTGGTCCACGGCCATCAGCGTGCGCCCTTCAGCGCGTATGTCCGGAGAAATAGACTGGGTGTGAGACGGATTTCTTAAATATTCAATTCCCGGCCCTTTTTTGTTGCGTTAATATATGTGTTGGGAATATACTACGCCTGTGAATA
>Ga0181535_10006037_pt1 | contig 12724 bp, 11 predicted proteins | sample PEATcosm2014_Bin_44_FD_119774 | JGI IMG/M metagenome (GOLD analysis project Ga0181535, IMG submission 119774) | Peatland microbial communities from MTU Mesocosm Facility, Houghton, MI, USA - PEATcosm2014_Bin17_30_metaG | ecosystem: Environmental > Terrestrial > Soil > Wetlands > Peat | place...
ACTTTTTGGGATCATGCTTTAGCTTCGCGGCGCTTCCCCGGTGGCGTTGCCGCTCGCCCCTGTGCCCGGCGCGTTGCCTTCCTCCGCCTTCATGCGGGCGAGGATTCGCTCGAACCGCCGCACCTGCCAGCGGACCAGCCAGCCGGCGGCAAGAAGGCATGCCCCGATGACAAGGAATCCGTAGATCCAGCCGTTGCCGATGATGTGCATCGCCTCGATCGACTGATCGTCGACATTTCCGAAAAAATTGCCCATGGCGTTTCCTGTTGTTGTGTTTTTGTGACTTTATACCAAGTCTCGGAGAGTAAAGACCCTCAGGTCCACGCCGTCATGGCCGGACTTGATCCGGCCATCCAGACCTTCTGCGTCCGAGAATGGATGCCCGGGTCAAGCCCGGGCATGACGACGATAGGTAGCCTTCCATTTTGGCTTTTTCGCCATAAACGCAAGGCCTCGCCGTCAAAACAGCAGAACCTCGCCGATGCGCGGCACCGCGACCTTGGTCTTATGGCCTTGCATCGCGGCAACGAATTGGCTTGCGTCCTGGTCAAGAAGATCGAAAGTCCCGTAGTGGCAGGGGACGGCGGTCTCGAAATGGAAGAACCGTTTGACCGCTAGCGCCGCCGTCCGCCCGCTCATGGTGAAGCGGTCGCCGACCGGCACCAGGCCAATGTTTGGCGCATAAATCTCCGCGATGAGCCCCATGTCGGAAAAAATATCGGTATCGCCCATGTGATAGAGGCTCGGCCCATCCTTGGGATGAACGACAAGGCCGTTGGCGCTGCCAAGATAGATGGATTGGCCATTGACGGTGGTTCCCGACGAGTGCAGGGCCTGGGTGAGGCTCACCTTGAAGGCGCCGCAATCGATCGTGCCGCCCGTATTGCCGGGGTTGATATTGTCCACGCCTTGGCCGTTGAGATACATGCAGACTTCGAAATTCGAAATGATCTGGGCGCCGGTCGTCTTGGCGATCTTGGCGGCATCGCCGATATGATCATCATGGCCATGGGTGAGCAAAACATGGGTCGCGCCCGCCGCCTCCGCCTCCGGGTCGCCGGTGAATTTCGGGTTGCCGGTCAGGAACGGGTCGATCAGGATGACCGCCTCGCCAAGCTCGATGCGGAAGGCCGCGTGGCCGAGCCAAATGAGTTTCATGCGGAGCACTCCCCGGAAAACTGGCGGTTAAAGCAGGACGATATGCGAAGGATTTCAGGGCGGCCACTATATACGAAGCCGGCGTGATGGCGGGCGAGATTTTGGACATTGACGGTTTGGCGCCCCGCATCGGGCGGCAGCAGCGGCTCATGGGCGCCGATCTCGGCAGCAAGACCATAGGCGTTGCGCTGTCCGACGTGGAGCGGCGCATCGCGACGCCGCTCATCACGATCCGGCGCACGAAATTTACCAAGGACGCGACCTGGCTCGTCTCGCTCATGCAGGAATTCGACGCGGCAGCGCTGGTGATCGGCTTGCCGCTCAACATGGATGGATCGGAAGGCCCGAGCGCGCAAGGAGCCCGCGCCTTCGCCCGCAATTTCGCGCCGCTGGCGGGGCGGCCTTGCGTGTTTTGGGACGAACGGCTCTCGACCGCGGCCGTCACCCGCTCGCTGATCGAGCAGGATGTTTCCCGCGCCAAGCGCGCCGAGGTCGTCGATAAAATGGCGGCGGCCTTTATCCTGCAAGGCGTGCTCGACCGGCTGCGGTGGATCGGTTAAGCCGCGTGAGGGGGCTCTCTCAGACCGGGGGGACATCGCTTGCCGCCGCCGCTGGTTTTGCGGCGCGCGCCCCTAAAAGCGCGGTGCGGATTTTCCGCAGCTCCTTGCGGACGGCTTTGAGATCCTCCGGCGGGCGTCCCATCGCCGCCACGATTTGAGCCGGGACCCGCTGCGCGTCGCGGTGCAGGGTCTTGCCTTTTTCGGTGAGCGTGAGGCGCACCCGGCGCTCGTCCTTGGGGTCTCTTGTGCGATGCACAAGACCCATCGCTTCGAGCCGCTTCAGGAGCGGCGTGAGGGTTCCTGAATCGAGGTAGAGACGTTCACCGAGCTGCTTGACCGTCACCTCGCCGCCGTCCCAAAGGACGAGCATCACGAGATATTGCGGATAGGTGAGGCCGAGGTTTTCGAGCAAGGGCTGATAGGCCTTGTTGACGGCATGCATGGTCGAATAGATGGCGAAGCAGAGCTGCTGTTCGAGTTTCGGTTTGGCTGCAGCGTCCGGCATACACGATCCTCGTTCAGTTGTGCGCTATTGTATAGCATGGTGCTTTAGGTTTGCGGCGTGTATTAAGATATACATTGCACACAATTTAATAGGCAAATCGATTCCGCGTTTATTGGTTTACGTCTCCTCGGTGCGAAGCTTTTTCAGCGCGTAAAGCGCCTCGAGCGCGGTGCGCGGCGAAAGCTCATCCGGGTCGATCGCGTCGAGGGCTTGCCGGAGAGCCTCGTCTGGCGGCGGCGCGGCGGCAAGCGCTTTGGACGCCGTAAACAAAGGAAGATCGGCGACAGACCGGTCGGCGTGGGAGAGCCGCTCGGCGGCCTCGAATTCCGCCAGGAGCTCGCGCGCGCGCGAAACCACAGGGCCAGGGAGCCCGGCGAGCTTGGCAACCTGGATCCCATAGGAGCGGTCGGCGGCCCCGGGCACGATCTCGTGCAAAAACACCACCTCGCCGTTCCAATCGGTTACCCGCACCGTCAGATTGTCGAGCCTATCGTGTTTTTCGGAAAGCCGCGTCAATTCATGAAAATGCGTAGCGAACAGCGCCCGCGCCCGGTTTTTTTCGTGCAAATGTTCGATCACCGCCCAGGCGATGGAAAGTCCGTCGAAAGTGGCGGTGCCGCGGCCGATTTCATCGAGGATCACAAGCGAGCGTTCGCCCGCCTGGTTGAGGATCGCGGCTGTCTCGATCATTTCGACCATGAAAGTCGAGCGGCCCCTTGCCAGATCGTCCGCAGCGCCGACCCTTGAATAAAGCTTGTCGACGACGCCGATATGGGCGCCAATCGCCGGCACGAAAGAGCCCATCTGCGCCAGGATGGCAATCAAAGCGTTCTGCCGCAAATAGGTGGATTTGCCTGCCATGTTCGGGCCGGTCACGACGGCGATCCGGCCGCCCTTGCCGGCCAGGCCCGACAGCCTGCAATCATTGCCGGCAAAGGCTTGACCCTGCAGGCGCAGCGCCGCCTCGACGACGGGATGGCGGCCGCCTTCGATCGCAAAGGCGAGCGAGCAATCGACCACGGGCCGCGCCCAATCCTGGGTTTCCGAGAGTTCAGCGAGCGCCGCCTCGACATCCAGGCAAGCAAGCGCGGCGGCCAGATTTTTGAGGGTGCCTTCGGCGCCGAGGAGAATCGCTGACAACTCCTCGAAGATCGCAGCCTCGCGCGCCAGCGCCTCTCCGGCAGCGGAGGCGAGCTTGACATCGAGTTCGGCGAGCTCCTTGGTCGAGAAGCGCATCGCATCCGCCATGGTCTGGCGGTGTACGAAGAAACCGTCATGCGGCGGCTTCAAGAGGCGCTCGCCCTGCGCTTGCGGAACCTCGACGAAATAGCCAAGAAAATGATTGTGCTTGAGTTTGAGCTGCTTGATGCCCGCCACCTCGGCGTAGCGCGCCTGCAAGGCGGCGATCACGCCGCGGCTTGCGTCCCTGAGCGCACGCAAATCGTCGAGGGCCTCGTCATAGCCGGGGCGGACAAAGCCGCCGTCGCGGCGGTTGAGCGGCAGACTGTCGGCGAGCGCCAGCCGCAAACGCACCGTCAAGGATGGATCGAGACCCGCAATGGCCTCGCTCGCCCCGGCAAGCTCCTGCGGCAGCAGCCCGGCCCCCGCCAGCATCTCCCCGGCGGTCGCGGCAGCCTCGAGCCCATCACGCAACGCCGCGAGATCGCGCGGACCGCCGCGATTGAGGGCAAGGCGTGACAGGGCGCGGCTGATGTCGGGTGTCGCTTTGAGGCAGGCCCGGACCTCCTTCCGCAAGCCCGGCTCGCCCGCGAAAAACGCGACCGCATCGAGGCGGGCCTCGATCTCCTTGGGTACGGTCAAAGGCGCCGCCAGCCGCTCGGCGAGCAGCCTGCCGCCTGGCGCCGTGACGGTCTTGTCGATGGCGGCCAGCAAAGACTTTTCCCGTGGACCCGCCAAGGTCCGGGTGAGTTCGAGATTGGCCCGCGTCGCGGCATCGATGTCCATCCGCGTGTCGCGGGAAAACCGGCTTGGCAGGCTGAGCACGGGCCGCGCGGAAAATTGGGTGCGCTCGATATAGAAAAGCGCGACGGCTGCTGCGGCGATCTCGGCGCGGGTGAGGGCACCCAAGCCTTCGAGCGTTGCGAGCCCGAAATAATCCTTAATGCGGCGCGCCGCACTTTCGCCCTCGCCCGCCTCGCGGCCAAGCGGTGTCACCGGCAGTTTCGTCTCCCGCGCGAGCCTTGCGAGGCCGGGCACCGAGAGTAGCGCCTCGGGAGCGACGATTTCGGCCGGCTCGAAGCGGGCGATCTCGGCCTCAAGCGACGCCTCGCTGGCCGTGGCGACGATAAAGGCTCCGGTCGAAATATCGACATTCGCTAGTCCAAAGACCCCGTCCGGCGGCCCGCCGCCCGCGATCGCGAGCAAACTGTTGGCGCGGACGGGATCGAGCAGAAGCTCCTCGGTGATGGTGCCGGGCGTCACCAGCCGCACCACCTCGCGGCGGACCACGGACTTGCCCCCGCGCTTGCGGGCCTCGGCCGGGTCCTCGATCTGCTCGCAGACGGCGACGCGGTGGCCGTGGCTTATCAATCTATTGAGATAATCCTCGGCGCGCTCGACCGGAACGCCGCACATGGGGATGTCCATCCCCTCATGCTTACCGCGCTTCGTCAGCACAATGGAGAGCGCCCGGGCGGCGATCTCGGCGTCGTCGAAAAACAATTCGTAGAAATCGCCCATCCGGTAGAACAGGAGCGAGCCCGGATTCGCCGCCTTGATCGCGTGATATTGCGCCATCATCGGCGAGATTTTGGCGGCCTCCGGGTTCCCCCGCGACGCCTCGCCGGGGCCCCGCGAAAATGTGCGGTCATAAGGGGATGGAGTGCCGGGTCCGCGTTTGAGCATGATCCATCATAGCAAAGGCAAGCGGGCGGCGCACCGGCACAGGCGAGCCGGTCGCTCATCATCTGTCAAATCTTCTCAACCGTAGAACGAATGACTGATGTCGCGGCGGGAGGTCCATGATACGCGTTTGGCACATTCCCGGTTACCAGAGGGAATGCCAACACACGTCTAAGGAGAAACACGTTTCAAACACAGGAGAAGGAAATGACTAGAGACCAAGCGGTCCATACACAAATTCCTTCAGTACGCATAAGCCCAGACAACGCAACGGTTTTGCAAAATTTGGGTCTCCTCGCAGAGCTTGCAGGCAATTGGCACGGAAAGGGCTTTAATCTCGTCGCGCGGCCGGATTTCCAAGACCAAACAAATTTATTTCTGGAGCTCAATCTCACCAGTGAAACTACGAAATTTGACCCGATATGCTCATCAATCCCGAACCGTGGTTTCGCGCAACCCGATATCGAACTGTTCGGTTTGACCTACCTGCAAAAAATAAGCGACGCCACCACCGGTGGAGCGTTGCACATCGAGCCCGGCATTTGGATAACCCAGCCAGCGACCTCTGATCCGCCGTTGTCGCCGCCGCCTGGAGGACAACTCGTCAGCCGCATGGCCAACATCCCTCACGGCAATTCCTTGCTAGCTCAAGGCGTAGCGACGACTTTCGGCAATCCCCCGGTGATTGACCCCGGAGCCAATCCCATCAGCGGCGGAAATCCAGCTTTCTCGCTTTTCCCTTCGTTCAACAGCACTGCCATTGATCTGCAGCCGCCGCTTATAGCCGGCGTGCCTCTCGGTGCCCCTGTTTTCGCGGCTGGCACTTCGGAAGCGCAGTCCAAGCCGGGCGGCGGCTTCTCCGAATACACCCTCACCAATCCTGCGAGCCCCACGAACACGAGAACTCCCCTGGGCAATGTGCCTCCGGTTCTGCCCCCGGGCATTACTCAAACGCTGCTCAACGATCCGGTGACATTGCTGCAACAAACCATCGAGGAACAGATCGCTCAGGGCTATTCATTCAGCGGAGTGGCGCTCAATATCTCTACGGTGCCGTCGATCTCTTTCTTCGCGGCGCCGGTCGTTAACGGCTCCCCGCTGCCTGGCACCACGACGGTGAATCTGGCGCAAGCCGGTGGTGGCGCCGAGAATTTATCGTTTCTGCAACCAAATGCGGATACGACGCTGGTTTACGCGACCTTCTGGCTGGAGAAGCTAATCCATCCGACCCAACCGACAATCATGCAGCTTCAATACGCCCAGATGGTGATGTTGAACTTTCCGGCGCTAAAAATCCCGGGGAAACCGAATTTCGCTTGGCCGCATGTTTCGGTCGCGACGCTGCGCAAAACTTTCGGCTGATCGCCCTCTGTTGGCCTGCGCGATAGCTCAACAAGCCGCCGGTCCCGCCATGAACTGGTGCGGGATCGGTGTCAGAACCGTGCAGATCTTGCGCGTCGCTTCTGGCAATACCCTATATTTCGCCAGCCCTGGCGAGATTTTCGAGGCGTCCGGGTTCCCCCGCGACGCCTCGCCGGGGCCCTGCGAAAATGTGCGGTCAAAAGGGGATGGAGTGCCGGGGCCGCGTTTGAGCATGATCCATCATAGCAAAGGCAAGCGGGCGGCGCACCGGCATGGGCATGGGCGGGTGCGGTTAGTGTCTCACCGCACGATCCGGTAAAGGGCGGCGATGTCGGTCTTGCCAATGAGGGCAAGTGGCAGTGTGTCGAGGCTATCGAGATGCTTTGCCCTCCCGGCGTTCAACACCACAACGTAATCGAAATGCTGTTCCCAACCCGCCAGATAGGGGCTGGATTTGACTTCCCGCTCAGCTCGATCGTGGTCGGCCAGAGCGCGGTAGTCTGGGGGGAAACCGAATGAAGCCAATGAAACGTTCCGGTATCCCTCCGACACTTCGAGTGGATGGAGGGCGGGGTCGGCGAAGAGCAACGGAAAAAAAGCCTGCCGCTCAATGAGCCAAAGTGATGGAAGATAGTAGGTGGTCGATGCCAATCCCCGGAGCTCGCGAGCGAGAGGCTGATCACGGTAATATCCAGCGCGATCTTCGTCGGCAAGCACCTGCGTCGCGAGCACGCGACTGCCCGGTGGCAGAGAGGCGCCCAATATACGAAGATCAGCAATGTCCTGCCGTGAAGAGCGCCAGACTTCGCCTATTATGGCGATACGGGCCACCAGCAAGAGCGTTAGGAGCCCCGCCGGTACGGCCCACGGTACGGAATTGGAGTCGCGCGGGCAAATGCCCGCGAACAGTATGAATGCTAGGAAAAGAGCAAAACGCGCATTTAAAAAGAATACGCCGGACACGCTGAAAGGGCACAGTAAGAAGAGCACGCCGAGCAAGGCCAGCGTCAATTTTGTCGAAAGCGGCACTGACAGCGCATTACGGAACGCGAGTGTGCCGATCGTGCCAAGCACAAGCAGCAAGCTCACCATGTCGAAAGCCGGATTGTAATTGATGAACGGGCTCGCGGCCATATGCGCCCGGTATTTTATATCGCCCCACACAATCGTCGGATCGCCATGGGAGTGCGCAGTCAGGAAGTATAGCAAGAGGCCGGGAACGATCGCTGGTAGGATCAGATGGACAGCCGATTTTACCAGATCGGCGGGCCAAACCGATTTGGCGCGGAGGCCGCCAATGCCGAGTTCGCTCGTACCCAGCAGCACGAAATAGAAGATGAGCGCCCACGCATGACAAAAGAAAATGACAATGGCGGCGATACAAGAGAGGGGCACGCGGACTCTCTGAAGTATCTGGGACTTCGAGACCGCGGCGGCGGCGGCCAGCAATGCCAGGCCCGTGCCGATGAGGAAGTTCATAAAGCCAAGTAAAAACAGTCCACTATAGAGTATAAGCCCAACCCCCAGCGGCCAATAGCTGCGCACACCGAATGTCGCGCGGTGAAAAGCGATAGTGCCGATGAGGCAAAGAATGATCTCGATCGCCAGAAGGATGCGCCCGGCAATCGAGACGGAGGTCAGTTTGATCAAAGCCGGACCGATCAGATCGATCGCTAGATTTGGAATGACGTGCCACACCGGATGGTACATAGCCGCCAGCGTCGGATTTTTGCCAGCGTCGGCGAGAATGTAAATCCGCGCCATGTGGTTGATCAGGTCGCATAACGGCGGATATTCCGTAGTAAGCAACGGAGCGAGGAGAAGGAGGATTTCAAGCCCTAGCACACCCCACCATGTGGCCGCTCGATCGAAGATGGTGCGCGGGCGTTTTACTGTCATAGGCTAGGGCCAGTGATCTCAATTGGTTTGCGTTCTGCTTTATCCGATTTGATTCAAGCAATTATATTAAATTCGATATAATACGAGGGCCGAGTGCTTTCCGCTAGCTCGGAAACTAGGCGTACGAGAGGGAAGTTGCGAGAGGACACGACCATTAGTGTTCCTCTCTGGCGGATGGCCGTTTGACGTTATAAAATGGCCCTAACACGTCCCGAGCCGCGCGCGGATCATGAGGGCCATAATGCGTAAAGCGATCGTTTCCGGCCTGATCCTTTCAAGTTTTGCCGGGCTTGCCGCCGCCGTGGTTTCAGCGCTTGCAGAGGCGCCGTCACCAGACCCCGGCGCCAAGCAGCTACTTGACGACGCGAAAGCGATTTTCCAGCCGCTTCCCCCAATCCCGGCCGCTTCCGGCCCCGTAACGGCTGCCCGCATAGATCTTGGGCGGCACCTCTTTTTTGAAACCCGCGTCTCGGCGGACGGCAATGTCAGCTGCTCGCATTGCCACCAGCCGGACAAGCAGGCCGCCGATGGCCTTCCCAAGGCGATCGGCGTCTTCGGCCGGGAAAATCCGCGCAACGCGCCAAGCATCTTCAATGCGAGTCTCAACTTCAAGCAGCATTGGCATGGTGATCGCGAGTCGCTTGAAGATCAGGCGGAGAAATCCTTGCTCGGGGCGGCGAGCTTCGGCAATCCCGATTACGCGACGCCGATGGGGAAGCTTAAGGCCATTCCGGCCTATTGGACGGCCTTCACGGCTGCTTTTCCCGGCGACAAGGACCCCATCAATTCGAAGAACTTTGCCCTCGCGATCGGCGCCTATGAGAGGACGCTGCTGACGCCGTCGAAATTCGACGCTTTCCTTGGCGGCGATCTCACGGCGCTGACAGACACGGAGAAGGCGGGCTTGCGCACATTTATCGATTCCGGCTGCGCCGCCTGTCATGATGGCGCCGGGCTAGGCGGCAATGCGTTCCAGAAATTTGGCGTCGCCAAGGATTACTGGAAAGAAACGGGCTCGAAAAATCCCGACAAGGGCCGCGCCGAGGTGACGAAAAGCGACGCGGATCTCCACGTCTTCAAGGTTCCAAGTCTGCGCAACGTCGCCAAGACCGCGCCCTATTTCCACGATGGCTCGGTCGACCAGCTTTTCCGCGCGGTGATGATCATGGGGAAGACGCAACTCGGTGCCGACATTCCCGAAAAAGACATAGAAGCGATCGTTGCTTTTCTGGGCACGCTGACCGGTCCGGTCCCGGCCAATTATTCGGCACCCGAGCCCTATCCGGACGCCCCCGCGCGCTAGTTTATCGGCTTAAGCGTGTGCATCTGGCCTGCGGCGGAGCCGGAAAACGACGTCCACCTTGACGATTTCATAGCCTTCCGGCGGCGTCACATTGGCGGCGAATTGCATGCCTTTGAGCGAAACGTCCTCGATTTGACCCGTATCCTCGAAGTAGAAATGGCTATGATCGGTCGTATTCGTATCGAAAAAGGTCTTCGCGCCCTCGATCGTCAGGGCCCGCACGATGCCGACTTGGGCAAACAGATTGAGAACATTATAGACTGTCGCGAGCGAAGCCCGCATTTGCAAGGAATTCGCTTCAGCGGCCAAAGTATCGGCCGTCACATGCCGGTTGCCTTTGCTGAGAAGAAGCTTCGCGAGACCCAGCCGCTGACGGGTCGCCCGGAGCCCATAGGTCTCCAAAAGACCGCGCATCCGCTGCTTTACGGGCGGGGCGCTTGCCGTAAAGCTGTCCTTCGAAAACTCTGTCATGGCTTAAGCATCCCGAATATCCTGAAATTCCGCCCGCTTGGCCCCGCACGGGTCAAATCTGTGGGCGGCCAGCCGATTCATCGATTGCCCCGTTTGACAACCCTATATCGCCGGGCAAATTTATTCAACGCCGTGGCCTTTCGCCGCGATGGCTTGACGCCGGGGGCAGTCCGTCTCATGCAGGTGTCCATTGGCTTCAATCCGTCACGAATTGTCGGGTTTACCACGTAATTCGTAAAGATCCGGCGGTTTCTGCCGTATCCTAGATAGGCTAGCGCAAAAATGATGCCAACGGGAAACGACTCGGGGAACGGCACGCCGCAAGAGGCGTCCCGCTTAAGCGCATCGCCGCGGATTTTCGACAATCCCTTGCTCGACAAATTGTCGCGCGTCCATTGGTCGACGCCTCTATGTCTCTATGTACCCGTGGTTTTCCTGCTCGCGGTTTTCAGTCTCAAAGCCTTCGATCCCTGGGCCGCCGCCGCCGCGACGGCGCTTGGTTATTTCATTTGGACCTTGATCGAATATTTTGGGCACCGGTTCCTTTTTCATTTTGAATTTCCCGGCCGGTTCGGAGCCAGGATCCATTTTCTCATTCATGGCGTGCATCACATTCATCCGAGCGATCCGCTACGTCTCGTCATGCCGGCGCTGCTGAGCGGACCGATCATGCTGATCGCCTATTGTGTTGTGCGGCTTCTGTTCGGCCTTCCCCTCGGCTATCCGGTCCTGATGGGGTTTATCATCGGCTATCTTTCCTACGACATGGTGCATTATTATGTGCATCATGCCGAGCCCAAGACGCGCCTCGGCCTGACGCTCCGGCGTCTCCACATGCTGCATCATTTCCGCGATCCGACGCGCGGCTTTGGGGTCAGCGTGCCATTTTGGGACTATGTGTTCGGGACGGCGTTTATTCGCACGGAACGCGGCGGCGGCGCTTAGCCGCGCTCTCCTTGCGTCTCATCCAGCGCCCCCTTGCGCGCATCGAAACGGGTTTTGGCCCAGACGACATCATGGGTGGTGAAGGCACGCAGCCATGCCGTGAGCGCCAGGATTTCGCGGCCAAAAAACGCCAGCGGTGACCAGACCGACACGTCCCAGCCCTTGGCGAAGGCAAAAACGGTCTCGGCACAGAACCATAAAATCAATGTCGACGAGAAGGCGAGCCAAGCCGGCCACGCTAGCAGAGGGGCGGCAAACGCCGCAGCCACCGCCGCCGGAAGCGGACTTGCGAGCGGCTCCAATGGAAAAGTGAAGCGCTCGTTTTTCCGTCTGATCACGCTCCAGCGGAGCTGCCGGTTATAAATTTCCGCAAAACTTCGCGCGCCGGTTTCCTGGGCAACGCTGCGATGGGAAAACACGGTTTTCAGACCTTGCCGGGCGAGTTCCATCGCAATCGCGGTATCCTCGGCGAGCATATCGCTCAAAACCTCGACGCCGCCAGCGCGGGCGAGATCGGATCGCCGGAAGAGCATGGTCTTGCCGACGCCGAAGCCGAGGCCGAGCACCGAGGCCGTGAGCAAAAGCCGCGCATGTCCATTGATCAAAAAGGCTTCGACGCGGCCGGCGAAATTCACCGGACGCACCGCGACCGGCACACCAACGACGAGGCCCACGCCTTGCGTGAGATTTTGCACGAAAGCCGCCATCGTGTCCGGATCAAGCGTGATGTTCGAATCCTTGGTGAAAACCAAATCATGGCGCGCGGCGGCGAGCGGCGCGGCAAGAGTATTGAGCTTTGGGCTCACCGCCGCCACACTGGCCGAGTGCAGAAACCAGCAGGCAATCCTGGGGTGCGCGGCGGCAATCCGGCGGGCCGCGTCGAGCGCCGGAGAGACTTCTTCGGCGGCGCCGATCAACACCTCATAGGCGGGATAATCTTGCGCGAACAGCGAGGTTTGCGCGATCTCAAAGCCAGGGTCTAGCAGTTTTACGGGGATGATCGCCGAAATGGGCGGGCGATCCTGGCGCGTGGCGCGCCGGCGCCGCACCCAAGGCTGCGCCAGGCCGCAAATAAGAGTAACGCAAAACAGCGCTGCCGCCACACTCCACCAGACCGCGCCGGCATAAGCGAAAAACTCAACCACCATGACCCGCCAGACGGTCAGACAGGCGCCTTGGCGAAATTCGCCGCCGCTTTGTCCCAATTGACCGTGTTCCACCATGCTGCCAGATAATCGGCGCGCTTGTTCTGATATTTCAGATAATAGGCATGTTCCCACACATCGACGCCCAGCACCACCCGCTGAACCCCTTGTTCGAGCGGCGTATCCTGATTGGGCGTCGAGACGATATCGAGCTTGCTATTTTTATCGACGACGAGCCATGCCCAGCCGGAGCCGAACCGGCCGAGCCCGGCCGCGTTGATTTTTTCGGTGAGCTTTGCAGTCGAGCCAAATGACGAGTCGATCGCGGCTTTCAAGTCTCCGCCTGGCTCTTTCGCGCCGCCCGGCGTCATCAGCTCCCAGAAAAAGGTGTGATTCCAGTGGCCGCCGAGATTGTTGCGCACGGGCCCGCGGACCGCTTCCGGGACGCTCGTAAGATCGGTGAGAAGTGTCACGGGCGCCGTGGTGACGAGACCGGGATATTTTTCGACAAGCC
>Ga0181535_10006038_pt1 | contig 12723 bp, 7 predicted proteins | sample PEATcosm2014_Bin_44_FD_119774 | JGI IMG/M metagenome (GOLD analysis project Ga0181535, IMG submission 119774) | Peatland microbial communities from MTU Mesocosm Facility, Houghton, MI, USA - PEATcosm2014_Bin17_30_metaG | ecosystem: Environmental > Terrestrial > Soil > Wetlands > Peat | place...
ATCGAACGGACGAAAAGTGAGATTGTCTCGGTGGTGAGCCACGAACTGCGTACGCCTCTCACTTCGATTCGCGGGGCTTTGGGGTTACTGGCCGCCGGCATGCTGCGTTCCCAGCCCGAAAAGGGACAACGGATGCTGGAGATCGCCGTGTCGAACACCGACCGCCTGGTGCGTCTTATCAACGATATCCTGGATCTCGAGCGCCTGGAGTCCGGCAAGATGATCCTGGAGAAACGAACCTGCACCGCTGCCGGCCTGATGACTCAAGCAGCGGATAGCGTGCGCGACTTAGCGGAAAAGGCAGGTGTCACGTTGTCCGTTTCACTGCACTCCGCCCGACTGTGGGTTGATCAGGACAGGATCATACAGGCGTTGATCAATCTGCTCAGCAATGCTATTAAGTTCTCGCCTCGGGGCAAGACCATTCGGCTTACGGCAACCCGCCAAGCAGATCAGATTCTGTTTCAAGTGAAAGATCAGGGGCGGGGCATTCCGCAGGAGAAGCGCGAGAACATTTTTGAACGCTTTCAGCAGGTTGATGCCTCGGACCGAAGGGAGAAGGGCGGCACCGGTCTGGGCTTGCCGATCACTCGAAGCATCGTGCAGCAGCATGGTGGGCGCATTTGGGTTGAAAGCACGCTGGGCCAGGGATCCACGTTTTCTTTCACTCTGCCCTCGCTCCCGGCCGAAACTGTCACGGTTGACGACGGCTTGCGGGCCCGGAAAGTACTGGTGTGCGCTGTTGAAGCAGATATCTTCGGCGCGGTGCAAGCCGTCTTGAGCAGGCAGGGCTACACCCTGCTCGCGGCGGCGTCGTGGCAGGAAGCAATCGAGATGGCATCCATCGAGTCACCGGGCGCCGTACTGGTTGACTCCTCAATGCCTGGCATGGACAGCGGGCAAGCCATAACTGCCCTGAAGCAACAATCCCACACACGGGATCTACCTGTGATCGGCCTTGGCGGCACGGCTCCGGACGAAATCCAACTCGCCGCCAGGGGAATGGCGGGCTGGGTGACGAAACCCTTCACCCAAGCCTCTCTGCTCCCCGTACTGGAATCTGTCTTGAGCAAGCTGAGTGAAGGCCCACGCGTCCTAGTGGTTGAAGACGACGCCGACTTGGCGCGCGTGCTAACGACGGTCTTTGAACGGCACGGCGCGGTGGTGCTCCTCGCCCGGACCGGGCAGGAGGCCGTTGATCTCTGTCCGTCATTCATTCCCGATCTGCTGGTGCTTGACGTGATCTTGCCTGAACTCGACGGCTTCGGTGTGGTAGAACAACTCCGGCAGCACGCGCATTTGCAGCGTTTGCCTTTGGCGGTGTACTCGGTGAAGGAGTTGGATGATTCGGAGAAAGCGCGGTTGCGGCTTGGGGAGTCCATTTTTATGACCAAGAGTCGCCTTACCCCGCAGGAGTTTGAGCAGCGGGCAATTGGTTTGCTTAACTGGGCGACTTCCGGACAGAGAGAGAGGCGGCGGCGATGAAGAAACCAAGGGTTCTTATTGTTGATGATGAAGACGATATTCGGGAAGTGGCGGAGATCAGTCTGGAGATGATCGCAGGTTGGAAGGTGTTAACTGCCAGTTCCGGTTGTGAGGGATTAAGAATAGCTCGAGCTGATCAACCCGACGCCATCCTCCTGGATGTGATGATGCCTGACATGGATGGGCCTACCACTTTCCGGAAACTGCAAGATGATCCTGCGATTCGGCATATCCCCGTCGTCCTATTAACGGCCAAGTTGCAGCCTGCCGATCGAAGGCGGTTCGCCGAACTGGGGGTGGCAGGAGTACTGGCGAAACCCTTTGACCCCCTCGAGTTAGCAGGCCAGATAGCAAAAGCCCTGCATTGGCCGACGTAACCTATGTCCGCCAGCGGTTGGGAGGTGTAAGACGATGACTCCGTTTCTTGTAGACGTCTCTCCAAATTCTGTGTTGTATGAAAAGCCGAGTTTGGCTCAGGATCAGACACTGGCCGCTGTAGCCCAGCTCTGGCCTCGCTTCAAAGGCACGGTCCTGGGGCGTGTCGAGGTGGTCGAGCAAGCTTTATCGGCGGTGTTGGAGGGTGATCTCACGGACGAACTCCGGCTGAAGGCGGAGCAGGAAGCTCACAAACTGGCTGGGTCAGTAGGATCCTTTGGCTTCAAGGAGGCTTCACGGCTGGCTCTTGAGATTGAGCGGTCGTTTCGAACGGGATCAACCCTGGGAGAAGCTCAAGCCTTGTCCCTTCTGCCAACTGCTGCGGCTCTGCGTCGGGAATTGGAGAGCAGACCGGCAGACCACGTAATCGGGCCCCATGTCGCCGTGGGCGAGAGCCACCCCGTCCTGCTGGTTGTGGGCAGTGACGAAGAACTGGCGGCGCAACTGGCCGAGGAAGCCCGCAGCAGGGAGCTTAGGGTGGAAATGGCCAGTGATTCATACGCCGCCAGGCAACTGCTCGAACGCTGCCGGCCGGACGTGGCGCTCCTGGATTTGTCGTTACCCCAAGACGCTCGGAGGAGTTTGCAATTGCTGGAAGAGTTGGCCGCCCGCGAACCTGCCGTGCCTACGCTCATCCTGACGTGGCACGACAGCCTGGTCGATCGTGTCGAAGTGGCGCGGCGCGGCGGGAGCGGCTTCCTCCAGAAACCGCTCCCACCCTCAGAGGTCCTGGATGCCGTCACGCAACTGCTCAACCGTAGGAGTGCGCAGGAATCCAAGGTTCTGGCAGTGGATGATGATCCGCTGGTGCTGGCCACTCTCAAGGCTTTACTCGAACCCAAACGAATCCGGGTGATCACCTTGGATGAACCGCTTCGTTTCTGGGAGACGCTCGAACGAACCTCGCCCAATCTGCTAATTCTGGATGTGGAAATGCCGCACCTGAACGGCCTCGAGCTGTGTCGAGTAATACGCAATGATCCCCGCTGGTATGGCATTCCGATCGTCTTCGTCACCATGCGCACGGACGCGGAAACCGTGCAACAAGTCTTCGCTGCCGGCGCTGACGACTTTGTCCGCAAGCCCATCGTCGGTCCTGAGCTCTTGACCCGCATAGGCAATCGGTTGGAGCAAGCGCGCCTCTATCGCATGTTCGCAGAAACCGATCCGCTTACTGGAGTGGCCAATCGGCGCAAATCGACTACCACGCTGAACCACTTGATCCGCATGGCTGGCCGTTTCCACCAGCCGTTTACCTTCTGCATGCTCGATCTTGACAACTTCAAGCGAATCAATGACACGTACGGCCACGCCGTGGGAGATCAGGTGCTGCGCAGGCTGGGAAAGACTCTGCTCAAGACCTTCCGGGCTGAGGACGTGGTGGCGCGGTGGGGCGGCGAAGAGTTCGCCGTTGGGATGTTCGGCATGTCGAAGCATGACGCGGTGCGGCGGATGACAGGATTGCTGGAGGCTTTTCGGCAGGAGCTCTTCACGACTCCCGGGGGGGTGGAGTTTCACGTGACCTTCAGTGCCGGAGTCGCTCAGTACCCTGGAGACGGAGTTGAACTGCAAGCACTCTATCGAGCGGCAGATAAGGCACTTTATCAGGCCAAGAGGGCAGGTCGCGACCGGGCTCTGGCGGCGGGGGAGACAATCCAAACAGAGCTAGCCCTCGCATAGGTTACGGTGCAAAAGGGGGCCAACCAGGCATTTAAGTGTTTTGTTTTCATGCACATGTCACAAATAACAGATAAGTTATCTGTTTTCATAGACATAGAAGCTTCGTCCGAAATAAAGCTGTCAGTCTTACATTGTCGGACTTTTTGACCATATCCTTTGTTTTCATAGACATTCTCGCTTTGTTCCGGGCTTTTTCATGAATCCCGGATCCGCAATCCCGCTCTATCATCCCGCCAGACCTTCCCTCCTTTACGCCACCTCGAAACCCCTCCCGCAGTTCCCTCGCGGCCTTCCGCAGAGGTTCACCATCATAGCCTATCTAGGCACGCTTGTCAAGAGAAAAATGCGGCGCCCGAAGAACGGGACTCAGGGTGAGGATAAAGTTCCTTCGCCGGGGAGAGTTGAACGGAGTTACAATTGCACACGGGGAATCTTCAGGGTTCGACCTTCAGCGGGGCTCGGTGAAGACGTATTCAATCTGAAAGGCCAACAGAATGGGCAAGAGAAATCTCGATCAGTCGGACAAAGCGACTGCGGCCGCTCGGAACTCAGGGGTCGAGACTACGGCCCGGCCCCTTCCCCCGCTGGTGATACTTGCTGTTGATGACGATCCTGGAATGCTCCGATTCTATAAAGTCGCGCTAGCCGAGGAGGACGTCCGCGTCGAAAGTTTGACCGATCCGCTCTTCGCAGTGGACTTACTGGAAACCCTCAACCCTGATTTGATCCTGCTGGACCTCACTATGCCCGGCATTGACGGCATGGAAACCCTGCGGCGCATCCGCCTCCGTGATCCGGAGGTACCTGTCGTCATGATAACGGGGGACTATTCCATCGAATCTGCGGTTAAAGCCATCCAGGCGGGGGCCACAGATTACGTATGCAAGCCCATCACTCCGGAGAAGGTGTGCAATATCGTTGAGGACGTCCGGGGACAGGTTGAACTTCTGCGGCGGGAGAGCTCACTGGAAAAGGAGTTCGCTGAGGTTTTCAGCCTCCAGGGCATGATCGGTCGCAGCCCAAGGATGCTGGAGGTTTTCGATTTGGTTCGCCGTGTAGCACCGCACTTCCGGACTGCCCTGATTACCGGGGAGACCGGAACAGGTAAAGAGTTGGTGGCTCGAGCCTTACATGCGTTGAGCCCTCGCTCCCAACAACGCATCGCGGTGTTCAATTGCAGCGCCCTCGTTGACACTCTTGCCGAAAGCCAGCTTTTCGGCCACCGCAAAGGGGCTTTTACGGGGGCGATAAGCGACCAGGTGGGGATTTTCGAGTGGGCCAATGGGGGGACGGTCTTTCTCGATGAGGTGGGAGACTTAAGCTCGGGGGCACAATCGAAGCTTTTGCGCGTGCTGCAGAATGGCGAAGTGCAGAAACTGGGCGTTCCGCAAGCCATCCAAGTTGACGTGCAAGTTATCGCTGCGACCAGCCGTGATTTGAACGCGGAAATGAGAGCCAATCGCTTCCGGCCGGATCTCTGGTACCGGCTGAATATGGTCCAGATCAAGATCCCTCCGCTACGGGAGCGCCGGGAAGATATCCTTCTGCTGGCGCAACGTTTTCTGTTAGAGTTTGCTTCTCAGTATCACAAGGAGATTCACAGGATCTCGAGACGCGCGGAGTCTGCACTGCTGGCACATTCCTGGCCGGGCAACGTTCGAGAATTGGAAAACGTTATCGGACGCGGCTGCATGCTAACGCAGGCGAGAATGCTCGATCTGGAGGACCTGCCCGTAGAACTGAGGAATCAATCCGTCCCTACCGCCGAGTCAGCGACGACCATGGAGGGAGCCGAGAAACGCGCCATCATTCGAGCTCTCGGCGAGACGAAGAATAAGGCCTTGGCGGCCCGCAAGCTTAGAATCAGTCGCGCGCGGCTTTATCGCCTTATGTCGAAGTACGGTTTGGCCGATGATTCTGCCGCCGAGGAACCGTCTGACCCGGGAGTCTAGTCTCTGATGCCAAGAAGAGCCGCGAAGCGGCGCCAGAAAGTTGCACACGGTGGAAGAAGCTGTGAAAAAAATCAAATGCGCTAACCACAGAGACACGGAGCCACGGAGAAAGGCCCTTTCTTTTCAGTCTCTGTGCCTCAGTGTCTCTGTAGTTCTAAACCTGTGTGCCGATTTCTTCACGCGTTCTTACGCCATTGGCTACTCTCTGTCGTCCCTCCGGGCCTGTGGAAGCGGTCAGTGACGCCAGCTTCCGTCCCCTCCTGCCGAGTTTCAAAATTGCCGTAGCCCGTGGCCAGCAGAAATGTCTGTTTTGGGCGGCCAGCATGAGCTTCCCTTGCTCGATCCCCAACGACCTTTGGATTCTCCCTCTGGTCCGGAGTTCGGACCAGACACTCTCATCAATCGCCAGGAAGGCAGAAACCACGTCCGGGTCAAACTGCTTTCCGGATTCCCGAATCATCTCCTCGCGAGCCGCGGCAAAAGGCAGGGCCCGGCGATAAGATCGATCGGAAGTCATGGCATCCAAGGTGTCGGCCACCACAAAGATCCTGGCCCCCAGTGGAATGTTCGCCCCGGATAAGCCTTGCGGGTAGCCTGTTCCATCAAATCGCTCGTGGTGCGTCAGGACAATCGCCGCGGCGTCCACCAGGAACAAGATGTGGCTCAAAAGGCCGTACCCTACGCCAACGTGCGCTTGCATCACCGAGCGCTCCTCAACCGTAAGTGGGCCGGGCTTCATCAGGATGGAATCCGGGGTGCCGATTTTTCCTATATCGTGCAAGAGAGCACCCCGCGCGATGATATCCAATTGCTTTTTGTTACAGCCCATTACCCTCGCAATTTCTACAGCGTACGCCATCACGCGCTCCGAATGCCCGGCCGTCTCGTTGTCTCTCAAATCCAAAGCTCCGGCGAGTGCTTGCAGGGTCTCTTCATAGGTTTGCTCGATCTGCCACATCGCCCGCCGAAGTTGAGCGGTTCTCTGTTCGACCATTCCCTCGATGTGCTGGCGATGATTCTCCATTTTAGTTTCATGCTTCTTCCGTTCCAGCACTTCGTTGACGCTGGCCAGCACGGCGTCAAGGTTCAACGGCTTCAGCAGATAATCGTCGGCCCCCTCTTTCATGGCTTGCACGCCCAGCCGGACGTCCCCCTCGCCCGTCACCATCACCGAGGCCGTGCAGGGGTGCTTCTCTCGAACCCGTCGCAAGACCTCGAGGCCGCTCATTCCGGGCATCTGAACATCGCATAGTACGACGTCGAATCCCTTGATGTTCAATAACTGCACCGCTTCTTTACCGCTCTGGCACCCAAAGCAGCGGTACCCCTCCGGCCGTAACATCTCAGCCAGCAGCTTCACGATGCTCGGCTCGTCGTCCACGATCAGAACTCTGGGTTTTGAAATGTAGCTTGGTTGAGTTGAGCGTGATTGAGTCTGCGTCATACTTACTCCATTTCCGTCGACCGATCAGTCCGTTGCATCACGGTTCGTCAGTTCGTTCCGCTTCAAAGTTGCCTTCCCGCATTTCTTCACCGCCCAAATCAGGGCACTGCCGCTGGTCCCCTTTTGGCATTCGGTCAGCCGGGTGAGAATCGGCCGGCTAAAGTTGCTCCTTGGGAATGATCTGAAAGCGCTTGATTAGCTCAGCACTTATCGTCTCAGCCACTGGCCGCATTGTCTCGCACCAGTATTCACCCTCAATGGCCTGACAGATTGTCAGCGTCAGGGCCTCGAAGAGGGGATTTGCGCGTAAGCTTGCAGTTTGCTGCGATTCGATGATCACTAGAGATCCTTTGCCTTCCAGCCACACAAGATTGGCCAGGGAGTTTCATCCCGATCCATGAAGGGCTGTCAAAAACTGTCCCACGAATCGGTTGGCTTCCGCCGCACCCCTGCCACGGCCTTAGAAAGCACCCAGAGACCCAGGAGCGCGCCCGTTGTGTCGATAAGGCAGTCGGACAAGGAGGCGTGTCTTCCGGGGACGAAGTATTGGTGAAGCTCATCCGTCAGCGAGTAACATCCTGAAACCACGAACGCCCAGTTGGCGGCGCTTGGCGACCAAAAAGGATTCTCAGCCGGTTTCAGGCAATTGTAGAGCAGCACTGCAAACATCGCATACTCCGCGAGATGTGCAGATTTGCGGAGCAACTCGTTCAGCAGAGCGAGATCCTGGGGATGAATTGAGACGGATAACCAATCAAGGTCTGTAGAGAAAAAGCTCGCAGAGGCAGCCGAAGAGTACGGCGCCGTTGAAAGGCTAAAAATCGTGGCTGCCCATGCTAACATCAGGAACAACCAGGCTTTTCTTGGAATTAATTCCATTAGATCACCTACTACTTCTTAGCACGGCAACTCACGGCCGGGTTAGAAGGCGGTTATGCATCCATTCCCGTGGGCGCGGGGCCAATCGGTTCCACGTCATCGGCATCCACTTGGACGGCTGCGGACTGCTGGATCAGAGCTATGGAGAGCACAATTCGGAAGCCTCCGGATTGGCGCACTAAGAATCCTGTCAAATCTGCGAGCGGGCCGGACTTGATCCGCACCTTCTGGCCGATCGCCAGGTAGGGGTGAGGTTCGAAGTTGCGAGACTGGAGCCTGGTGCGGAGGCCGACGATTTCCGCATCCGGTAACGGCCATGGACCAGTAACGGAACCCACGATGGAAACCGCACCAGGCAGACTTAGGGCCTTGAAGCGCTCTCGGGGATCGATTTTGAGGAAGAGATAGCCGGGGAACAAGGGTAATTCGACTCGCACCTTGCAGCCATTCTTCCAACGGTGTACGGTTTCGTAGAGGGGAAGGAAGCACTCAATGGCTTGCAACCCCAGGCGTTCGTAGACGCGCTTTTCGTGGCGAGGATAGGTATGCAGGGCATACCACTGCGCGAGGGAACTTCCAAGCTGTACGCTGCCTGGATCATCTGCTTCTTCGTTCTTCCTGGTTTCTGGTAAAGATTCGCCATTCTCACTCAGGCAAGTGGCTTCGTCGAACAAGGTATTCATAGAACCTCGAAACTGAAATCTTGCATTCCGAAATGGGTATAAGGCACAAGGAATGCCAATCGCAGCGAGTAGCTGGATTTTCGTGTATACCGAGCGCACGGAAGAGGTTACGGAGAATTCGGGCACTAACTTTTCTACGAAGCAAAATGGCAGAGAGTGTCCAAGAATGTGGAAGTGCACCGATTTGAGGCAAGTGCGTAACTCGCCCGATGCAGGCGCAAAACCGCTCCTACGTCAAACCAAGACACTGCCGATTTTAAGTTACTACTTGACATTTGGCAAATTGGTCATACTATGAGTCTTGTCGGTGAAGAGCTGGCGCACTCCTCCTCAAATCACTCACGAATCGTTTCCAGGCCAGCCATCGCAGTTGGGCACCGGTCGTTTTCACCTCAGCCCAGTTGACGATCGGTTTTGTCTCCCTCGCACACTCACTCTTATCCACTACCCAGGCGGCCTGAAAGCTCCGCGCTTCAGAAGCTTTCCGGATAGATTCGGCGGGGGATGGCCTGCGGCTCCTCTTGCGGCGTTGGCTAATTTGACAACCATTTGACCGCCGCTACAGACCCGAGATTCATACAGGCTCTGAAAGGTGAGGCACAAATTGGATAAGACAATGACAGATCGTACAATCCTTCCTCCGGACCCCCTGCGGGTCCTGATCGCGGAAGATAACCCGAGTGACGCGCAGTTGATGGCAAGCGTGCTGGAGCGGGGAGGATTCAGCGTGCAATTCGATGTCGCAGACTCTTCGGATACATTCAGACAGCGCCTGGAAAAAGGCGAGTACGACCTGATTCTGGCCGATCTCGAGCTCAGCAATTGGACGGCGCTCGATGCCCTGGAGATTTTGAAGGGCTCTGCAAGGGAAATTCCGCTGATTGTCGTCACCGGCGCTCTGGGCGAAAGAGCCGCAGTGGAATGCATTAAGCGGGGCGCCGCGGATTTTGTTTTCAAGGACCGGCCGGAACGACTGCCGGCCGCGGTGCAGCGGGTACTAGAAGATCATCGCCTCCACACTGAAAACCAGAGGGCTTTCAGGGCCAACTCCGAACTTGCCATGATTGGGGAGTCGTCCGACGACGCGATCATTGGCAAGACCCTGGATGGCGTTATCACGAGCTGGAACAAGGGCGCCGAGGAACTCTATGGCTATGCCGCCGCCGAAGCCTTGGGTCGACCTATCTCGATTTTGGTTTCACCCGACAGGTCTGAGGAGTTGCCGCAGATTCTCGCCAGGCTCAGGCGAGGCGAGCGCATCGAGCACTATGAGTCGGTGCGGGTTCGAAAGGATGGCAGCCTTGTGGATGTTTCGCTGAGCATGTTCCCGCTCACCGGCCCGGGCGGAGAGGTGATTGGCGCCGCCACAATTGCCCGCGACATCACCCAGCGCAAGCGGGCGGAGGCGGAACTCCTGCGGGTGAACCGCGCCCTTCGAACGATTAGCGCATGCAATCAAGTCCTCGTCCGTGCCACGGAAGAATCGCATTTGTTGGAGGATGTCTGCGGGATTCTGGTGCGTGAGGGCGGATACCGGATGGCCTGGGTCGGCTATGCAGAACAGGACGAAGGCAAGTCAGTACGCCCTGTGGCCCATGCCGGATGCGAGGAAGGGTACCTACAAACAGCGAACATTACCTGGGCGGATACGGAACGCGGGCACGGGCCCACGGGGACAGCGATCCGCACGGGAAAAACGATGATAGCTCGGAACATTCAGACCGAGCCCAGTCTCGCTCCGTGGCAGGCAGACCAACTTAAGCGCGGCTACGCATCCAGCGTAGCCCTACCCATCCTTTTGAATGTCCGGGTCCTGGGCGCACTGTCGATTTACGCGGAGGAGCCGGATGCTTTTGCTTCAGGGGAGATGCAGCTACTTAAGGAGTTGAGCAGCGACCTGGGGTTCGGAATTCAGGCACTGCGCACAATCGCCGAACACCGGCGGGCGGAAGAGGCGCTGGACGAGGAAAGGCATCTCCTCTACACGCTCATGGACAATCTCCCCGATTTAATCTACTTCAAGGATCGTGAGAGCCACTTCACTCGGATTAATTTGGCGCTCGCTAAGAAATTCGATCTGGTCCACCCTGCCCAGGCGGTCGGTAAGACCGACTTTGACTTCCTGCCCGCAGAACACGCCGAAGCATTCCACAAAGATGACGGCCAACTTCTCGAGACAGGCCTGCCCATAGTGGGCAAGGAGGAAAAAGGAGTTTGGCCGGATGGCCAGGTGTCCTGGGTCTCGACCACCAAGATGCCCCTGCGCGACGCCAACGGCAACATCGTCGGAACCTTCGGCGTTTCCCGAGATATTACCGAGCACAGGAAGGCGGAGGAGGCGCTACGCGAGAGCGAAGAGCGTTTTCGCGCCACGTTCGAGAATGCCGCCATCGGCATGGCTTTGGTAGACCTTCAGGGACATCCCCTCAAGTCAAATCCGGCCCTCCAGCAGATGCTCGGCTATAACGAGGAAGAATTGAGCCGCATGGTCTTCACTGAGTATACCTACACTGATGATCAGGACTTAGATTGGCGGCTCTTTAGCGAGCTTGTGGCAGGGAAACGCGAGAAATACGAGACCGAAAAGCGCTTTCTCAAAAAGGGTGGAGATGTGGTGTGGGGGCAATTGACTGCCTCGTTGGTTAAGGACAGGTACGGACGCCCGGTGTGCGTTGTTGGCATGGTGCAAGACATCACCGGGCGCAGGCGGGCGGAGGCGGCACTGAATGAGGAAAGGCATCTCTTTTGCACCCTCATGGACAATCTCCCCGACTCGATCTACTTCAAGGACCGCGAGGGCCGCTTCACTCAGATTAACCTGGCGGTCTCTAAATATCTGGGCCTGGACCATCCTGCCCTAGCCGCCGGTAAGACCGACTTCGACTTCTTCTCGGCAGAACACGCCAGAGAATTCCGCAAAGATGAGGAGAGAATCATCGGGACGGGCCAGCCGATGGTGGGCAAGGAGGAGAAGGTAACCTGGCCTGGCGGCAAAGTGGCCTGGGCCTCGACTACGAAGATGCCGCTACGCGACGCCCAGGGCAACATCGTGGGAACATTCGGCGTCTCCCGCGACATCACCGAGCGCAAGCAGGCGGAGGAAGCCCTTCGCGAGAGCGAAGCTCGCCTTAAGGAGGCCGAACACGTGGCGCACGTGGGCAGTTCAAGCTGGGACGTGGCTACCGATACCACAACGTGGTCGGACGAGCTTTACCGCATCACTGGGAGGGACCCTCGCCAGCCCCCTCCGTCGCACAAGGAGCGCGCGGCTCTCTACGCCCCGGAAAGCTGGCCGCGCCTGGAGAACGCCGTGCAACGGGCTTTGGCTACCGGTGAACCCTACGACTTGGATCTGGAAGTTGTTCGCTCGGATGGTACGCACTTCCCGGCTCACGCTCGGGGCGCCGCCGTGCGCGGCGGCGATGGCCGCATCGTCCGGCTGTACGGCACGCTGCAGGACATCACTGAGCGCAAGCAGGCGGAGGAAGCGTTGCGTCAGAGTGAAGCCGCGCTGAAGGAAGCGCTGCTGGCCGCCCAGATGGGCGTCTGGGAGTGGACGGCTGAGACGGACACAGTCATCTGGGATGAGAATCTCTATCACATCGCCGGTCGAGATCCTAAATTGCCTGCGCCCACTTACAAGCAGCATCAACAGTTTTTTGCCCCAGAAAGTTGGGAGCGACTGAAGGCGGCGGCGGAGAACTCCCTCGCTACTGGAAGTTCTTACCAACTCGACCTGGAACTGCTGTGCACCGACGGCTCGAAGCGGTGGTTGATTGGGCGCGGGGAGCCGTTGCGCGATGCAAGTGGCCGCATCACGCAGATCCGCGGCACGGTGCAAGACATCACCGAACGCAAGAAGGCGGAAGAGGCACTCCAAGCAAGTGAAGCGCGGTTCCGGTCACTGATCGAGAGGGCGCCGGTGGCCATCAGTCTCACTCGTTCCGGGCTGCGCTTGTTTGTCAATCAAAAGTTTCTGGATATGTTTGGCTTCCAGAGCGTCGAAGACGTTGTCGGGCATCCCGTTGGCGGACAGTGGTCGCCGGAGTCCCGGCCGATGATCGAAGAGCGCGCCCGACAACGTTCGCTCGGCCTCCCGGTGCCCGCGAGATATGAAGCGGTCGGTCAACGTAAGGATGGCTCCCAGTTCCCCTCGGAAATTGCG
>Ga0181535_10006039_pt1 | contig 12722 bp, 3 predicted proteins | sample PEATcosm2014_Bin_44_FD_119774 | JGI IMG/M metagenome (GOLD analysis project Ga0181535, IMG submission 119774) | Peatland microbial communities from MTU Mesocosm Facility, Houghton, MI, USA - PEATcosm2014_Bin17_30_metaG | ecosystem: Environmental > Terrestrial > Soil > Wetlands > Peat | place...
ACTTTCCCTTTGCCACCAGTCCAAGCACCTCTCGTTCGCGGTGGCTGAGGCTTGAGTCTGGCATGCGCGAGGCCAGAGCGTGAGACATAGGCGGAGGCAAATACCGCCCGCCGGCGTGAACCCGCTTTACCGCGTTTACAAGCATTTCCTGGGGCATGCCCTTCACCAGATAGCCTGTGGCTCCCGCCTCCAAAGCCTGGAAAATATCTTCGTCGCCATCATAGGTGGTGAGCACGATAAACCTTGCCTTGGGCGACTGGCTGCGAATGCGGCGAATGGTTTCCACACCGCTGATGCCAGGCAGCCGCAAATCCATGAGGGTGATGTCCGGTTGATGAAGCGCGTGCATCGTGAGAGCCTCTTCCCCGCTGGCGGCCTGGGCCACCGTCTCCATCTCCTTGCTAGATGCAATAAGAGCCGTGATCCCTACCCGCATGATGGGGTGATCGTCCACGATAAGAATGCGAATCGGCGGCATAACCGGATTATAAGGTGTTGCGGACTGCATGTTCTGCTCCGGCGCAAGCTCAGTTGGATGGCCGCGCATCATGGTGCGATGGCCGCACGGGGAATCTCTAATCTTACGCAGGTTCCCTGATGAGGAGTGCTCGTAATCTCGAATTTCCCGTTGAATTGGTGAATCCGTTCCCTCATCCCGCGCAGGCCGAAGTGCTCCTCGGAAAATGCTTTCGAGGAGTCGAAGCCTTGACCGTCGTCCTTTACTATCAGTGATAGTGACGCTTCCGCGTAGCAGAGCTCCGCCACGATTTGTTGCGCGTGCCCATGCAGGATCGCGTTAAAGACCGCTTCACGGGCCACCATCATCAATTCATGGGTAGCAGGCATGCTGATCGCGAAGGGCTTCCCAAGTAGGCGACAGAGCATTTCTACTCCATGTTCCCGTCCAATCCGTTCGGCCATGTGCTGCAGAGACGTCTTCAAGTCATCACTTGCTTGCTTCTCGACGCGCAGATTCCACACTGCTTGGCGCGCCTCATCCACGGTTGCGCGGATTTGCGTGGCGGCATAGTCGATCATGTGCGCTTTAGACTCCCTGTCTTCAACCTCGCCGCTTGACACTGCTTCAAGCAGCGCGGAAATACTGACGCAGCCCTGAATAAGCGTGTCATGCATCTCGCGCGCCAGCCGCGTCCGCTCGGCCAATACGGCATTGAAGCGATCGTGAATCTGCTTCATCCGCACCTGATACACAAAGATGGAAAGCAGTACAATGAGCAGTACGCATAGAGCGATAAACCACGGCGTCCGGTAAAAATAGGGTTTCTTGATGAAATCAATCGAGGCGTGTGACGCATGTTCCGGATGATCCGTCTCCCAGGTTTCCACAAGAAATGTGTACTTCCCGGCAGGCAGATTGGTATAAGTTGCCAGTCGTTGTTGCGCGCCAGCGTAAGTCCAGTTGTGGTCATATCCATCGAGCTTATAACGAAAGCGAAGGCCGTCCTGCGAGCGCAGTAACACCGGCTCGTAGCCAATCTCCAATCTGCCGCTGCCTGCATCCAGGCTCAGCTGTTCGGTCAGCGGCTCCGGCCGGCCGTCCACCGTAATCGCGTCAATATTCAAGCTGGAGACGAGTTGCAGCTCCAACTCATCCGGGCGGATGCTCCACAGCCCCTGACTGGTGGGAAACCAAGCTTCGCCGCCGCTGGTCAAACTGCCGGCAGGCTGCGTCCCTCCATAAAACTGTGCTGATTTTCCGCTCTCATTGGCGCGGAAAATGCGCAACGAAAGCCGCTGCTGCGCGTCGTTGGCCTGGGCATCAAGTTCGCTGCGGTTGGCCAGCATCACGCCCGAAGGGCCGCTGCACCAAAAATGACCCTGCTTATCTTCGAGGATGGAATAAATGCTGTCACTAGCCAGTCCGTTCGCCGTGGTGTAGTGAGTTAGCTGGTCGTTGCGATAGCGATAAAGTCCGTGAGCACGAGTGCCGATCCAGATTCCCCCATCCATATCCTGATGGAGCGCCCACACCTTCTCATCGCCCAGTGCGGCGGTCATCGCGTCGTGATAAAATCCTCCGTTCCTATACTGGCTCAGCCCACGTTCAGTGCCGATCCAGATGGTTCCATCACGGTCCTCAAGCAGTGACCGGATGCTGTTGTAAACCAATCCATTCTGCGCGGTGAAGTTATGAATGCCCGATGGATCGATATGACTGACGCCGTTATCGGTCCCAATCCAAAGAGTGCCATCTTTGGATTCGAGGAAGACGCGCACAAAATTGTTTACCAAGCCATTTTGCGTGGTAAAGTGCTGCATCCCCTGGGAAGAAAGATGATACGTGCCGCCTCCGTCCGTCCCGACCCACAGCGATCCATCATGGCTGCGCAGCACATTGCGAACTCGCACGTCGCCCAGTTCCGGAAATTTGACCGGTGCGGCGTGACCTCCCTGCACATGCACCAACTGGTTGGAAGCGGCCCACAGCGAACCATCCGTATCCAGGGCAACAGTGCCGAAATCCGAGTCAGCGGCTTCGGAGAGAGCCAGAACACGCACCGGCGTTCGGCTGAGGCGCATCATGCCGGCCTGGGTTCCTAACCATAAATCACGGTCGGAATCGGCAAAGATCGAGAGCACTGTGTTGCTGATCAGCGTCGAGGGCGACTTTAGGCGCGTAACGCGAGTACCGCGAATTCTGAAGATTCCTGCGCCGATTGAGCCCGCCCATAACTCGCCGCTGGGTGTCTCGCGCAACGATCGGATAGTGCCGGAAACGCCCGCGACCGGCTCAAAGTGATCCTGTCCGAGTCGCAGCCGGTACAGGCCGCCCACCGTCCCCACCCAGATCACTCCGTCAGAGGTCTGCAAAAAAGATTTCACTTTATTCTTGCTGTCATTGCCCGGCAAGGAGTACTCGTGAGACTGGCCGTCTTTCACGGAGTAGAGGCGCGATCCGCCTACCCAGATGCGGCCTGAGCGGTCTTCCAGCACGGCATGAACGTTGAAGACAGGCAAGCCCAGCGGCTTGTCGGCGCGTTCCAGGCGGCCGTTTTTGGCCCAGAACAGGCCATCGTCCGTAGCAACCCACAGCAAGCCTGTGTGGTCCTCTGCTATCGCTCTCACAAAATCGGCAGTCTGGCCTGTGGCAACGGGATAAGCTCGAAAAACACCATTTTGCCACTCGATCAAGCCGCTGCCGTCGGTGCCGATCCACAGGCGGCCATCGCGGGCTGCCAGCAGACAAAAGACACTATTCTCCCCGAATGCAGGCGTATTTTCATGGGCAAAGAGGTGGAAACGCGCTCCATCAAAGCGCAGCAGCCCGCCACTGGTTCCCACCCAAAGATAGCCATCCGGAGTCTGCGCAAAGGCTTGCACCGTCTCCTCCGGCAAGCCATCCTGAGACTGCCACGAGCGGATGGTGTAATTCCAGTCCTCGCTGCCCGACGTAGATGTCTCAACAGCCAATTGCTGAGCCTGCGCGCCTCCTGTAGCCAGCGCAAGCATCCCTAGGCCTGCCAGCATCAGCAAATGAAGCAGCAGCCTTGCAGCGTACGGAGCACTGTGCGGCCGAGAGGGCAAGTAAACCGGAGGTGAGACAGCGTTCATGCGTTCCCTATCATTCTCGCTCACTGTGCCGGGGAACGATCCCCCGGGTATTCATATACTGGCGGCTTTCAACCAATGTGATGCGAAAAAAGGCCCGGACGATTAACATCGCCCGGGCCTCAAGTAAATGCACGAAATCAGAAGGTCAAGCGAAGGGCGCCTTGGAAGACACGAGGCTGGCTGTTCGTGCCGGTGATGATTCCAAAAGTACCTGGGCCCTGATTAACGGTGGACGCCGGGTTGGCGAAGCTCGGATGGTTGGTGGCGTTAAATGCATCCCAGCGGAACTGGAAGGTCTTTCCGTGCGTCACAACCCAGTTCTTCATGATCGATGCATCGATGCCAAAGACGCCCGGTCCCCAGTAGGCGTTCTTGCCAGTATCGCCGAATCCGCACCATCCCGGAGTTTGGTCGGCACAGGAGGTGGGAAGCTGGAAGGCTGCCTCGTTGAAGTAGCCCTTGGACGGATTAACCCAATCCCAGTGGCTGCCGCTGCCCATGTTGTTGGCCACGCCCGGAGCGAAATCGGCGCGGTTATTCCACATGCCGACTCCGGGGTCCGTACCCCACTGGCCAATCGAGAACGGGTTGCCTTTCTGGAAGGTGATGATGCCGCTCAACTGCCAGCCGCCAACTGCCTCTTCCATCAGCCAGCCCTTTTCCTTGAACAAAGGGGCATGGTAGATGAAGTTGCTGATCCAGTTCCACGGCATATCCTGGTTGGAGTTGCCGCGGTTCCACTTGGCGCTGATCGGATTGCCCAGCGCCGGATTGCCGAAGGAGACATTGCTGCTGCTGGCGACGTCGATAGTATGCGACCAGGTGAAGCTGGACTGCACCTGGAGGCCGTGCCATACATGTTGATCCAGGCTCATTTGCAACGAGTTGTAGCTCGCCGTCGCCCAGCTCTGGTCATCGTAGATATCTCCTATGTTCGGGTTCACGTAAAACTTGATGGGAGAGAACTGCGCGCCATAGTTATTTGGATTCTTATTAGCATATGGCGGGTTCATATCGATGAGCACCGACAGGTGTTCGGTTTCGTTGCCCACGTAAGCCATGCGGAGAGCCGTCGTCGGCGTGAGCTGCTGCTCGATCGACACGTTCCAGGCATACGTCGTCGGCAGCTTGAAGTCGCGTGCGAAAACCTGGCCGATTTGCTGGCCACTGGGAATAGCAATGGTTTTTGCCGGCTTGTAGGAAAGCGTTGCCCAGGGGAATGTTCCTGGGAAGGGGCTTGACGTAAAGGGTGAGACAGAGCTGGACCAGGGGTTATCAAAGGGGATGATTCCGCCTTTGAGAGTTGCATCGGGACAGGCTGATGCGCCGCAGGAGCTGTCCCAATCCCATCCCGAGAAATTAAAGGTGGGGCTGAAGGGGGCGACGTCGGCGGCGTGGTTGTATTCCGAGTACTGCAGCGGACCGGTGAACATTCCGGCCCCGGCATGGAATACGGTGTGTGGAAGAATCTTGGGCTGGTAGGCCACGCCGATGCGAGGCTCCCAGTAATTGTAGTCGCTGTTCATCAGGGTATTGGGCACACCGGGGTCGCCGGGGAAGTTGAGTCCCGCGGGAGCGTTGGTATACACAGTGCTTTGCTGGCCGGGTACGCTATTCGCAAAACCGGCAAGGCTATTCGTGCCGGGTATCCAGGCCGCGCCGCGTCCGCCTTGGGAGACGGGAGGTGTGTTCGGATCCCAGCGTAAACCGAGGTTGATGGTCAGATTGGGAAGAATCTTCCAGTCATCCTGGATGAAGGGTCCAATCTGCCAGCCGGCCACATCGGCAATCTCGCCGGCGCCCTGCATGTAACCCGATGCGGCGCCCACCATATAATCGGCCAGGTATCCGCCCCATGGGGAACAGTCGGTTTGGGGACCAGTGCTGGGACAAGAAATGCCGGTATAGGAATTCCCGCCTGAGCCTGTTCCACTTCTTCCAAACCCGATCAACGGCTGAGTCGGATATGCTGTATTCTCGACTGCGTGCTGATGCATCAGATCGATGCCGGCGGTTAGAGAGTGCTTGCCCATCTGCTTGTTCAGCGTATCGACCAGGCCTAGGGAGGTGCGGAGTTCCTGCGAGGGCTCATCCCAGCCGCTCTCAAAGCCGTAGTTCGAGTTGATGCGCAGAGCGCCCATATAGCAACTGCCAGCGGGCTCGTTGACTCCAATACCCGCAAAATTTGTATCCCCGCTATTGTTGGAGAAGCATAGCGCCTTGCCGTCGCTACCCAGCTCCTGGGCGGCGCTGTGCGCGCTCATCTGGGTCATGAAGACCGAGATGGTGTTGACCGTCTTCGGATTGATTGTCCAGGTGTGCTGCACTAGGTTGTTAAAGTAGTACATCTGCTGCCAGAAGCTGGCAGTCCATGGCTTGTAGACGCTTTCCATGTTGCCCGCAACGTCAGTCGACGGAGCACCAAAGGCGTTGCTATACGAGCGCAGGGTGAGCCTCTGGGAGGGCGTGACGTTGTAGTCTACCTTGAGCGTGCCCTCTTCGTAGCTGTTGTGGACGGTGGGATAGACGTACATCATATCGCCGTTTGCCCTTTGCTCTCCGAGCGTCAGAGCCGAAGCGTTGGACACGATATTGGCGCTTCTGATCATGCCATATTTCGCAAAATAATTCGCGGCCGGCGATATGTGCTGAATGCTGGTATCGAGTTGGTTGGGCTTGCCCGCGATAGTCTTGAAGGGGCCATTCAGGTCTGTCGTGCCAGCGGCCAAATCGACCGCCGAGGCCAGGCCGCTGAAGTCGCCCGCCAGCATGGCGGCGGTCGGCGTGGAGGTCTTCGTGTCCGTCGAGTTCCAAATGATCTTGGTGCCCTGGTAGTTGCCAAAGATGAAGAGCTTATCCTTCTTGATCGGCCCTCCGGCATAAATCCCGAACTGATTGCGCCGCAGCGTATCGGTCTGGTGGCTGAACCAGTCGGTGGCGTTCAGGGCGTTGTTGCGGATGTACCAGAAGGCGCCGCCGTGGAACTGGTTGGTGCCGCTCTTGGTGGCGATGGAGACCACCGCTCCGGGCGCAAAGCCGAACTGCGCGCCGTAGTTGCTGGTGATGACCTTGAACTCCTGAGTGGCGTCGGCGTTCGGGAAGGGCGAGGTCAGCAGGTCGTAGTTGTCCATGTTGGTGACGCCGTCAAGCATATAGAACGTGCTGCCCTGGCGGCCGCCGGCGGCGCTGGCGCCGGTCTCGGTCGGGAAGGAGAAGCCGGTCTGGATGCCTTCGCCGCCGTGATTCAACACATTGACGATGCCGGGAGCCAGCAAAACCAGGCTCGATGGATCGCGTCCGTTGAGCGGCAGCTCGGAGATGGCGGCTTCATTGACCGTCGATCCTAGTTCGGCCGAGGAGGTATTGATCAGCTCAGCATCGGCCGTGACAGAGATTGTCTCCGCCTTGCCTGCGCCTACCTTCAGGCGCACATCCTGCGTCGCGGCCAGATTGACCGTCAGGACGATGCCCTTCTGCATATAGCGGGCAAAGCCGGCGGCCTCGATGGTTAGCGTGTAATTGCCGATCGGCAAGGGCCGGATCAGGTACGTTCCTGCACTGTCCGTTTTGGCGGACTGCGTCAAATTTGTGTCGATATTGGTGACGGTTACCGTCGCTCCGGCCACTGCCGCTCCGGATGGATCGGTGACGTTACCCGTCAAGCTGGCGCTGGTGCCTTGTCCATATGCGAAACCGGCAAGGCCAACGAGGATGACGAGCAGCAGTGTGCACAGATGCTTTGCATAAATGAATCTCACAACAGCCTCCTGAGTGTAAGTTACTGGCGTTGCATAGAGTGAGTAGCAGCGATTGTAAGCTCTCTGCTATACCTTTGATACCGTCTACAACCCCTCGCCCGCTCTACCCAGCCGTGAATGTTCAGAACTCTCCATTCCCCTCCCTTTGGCCATTGCCAAGTCGGTTGAAATGAAGATTTGTGAATCGAGGGAATCCTACGCTCGTGCGATATCAATATGAATCAGCCAAAAGTAGGATTGGTAGTTTTTTTGTTTAATCAGATGTTTTGCTAGTAATGTAGCCTTTTCAATAACTTCGTCCTGATGTGCAGCATGACCAGATGATGAATATTCGCGGTACGAAATCCCACTGTGTCTGATTACTTGTGGATAGGCCGTGTTTCCTGCGCATGGTGAGTTCTAAGCGTCTAATAATTTCAATAACTTGTTTAGAATCAGTGCGCATCGGTAGCTGGAATCTCTTTTCATTCGCCATGTAAGTCGTCATTTATCAATAACTTGCATTCATATTCAGTTTGACTTCATCCGTATTACGCTATTGTCAGCGCTCTTAGTCAGTCAGATGCAACCAATACCACAACTCTTCTGAATTTACTGCTGGGCAGGGCTCGTCCCCGGTGGGTACATTGGATTTGAGGTGTCTTATGAAGCAACCAGACAGCTGCATCGGCAATGTCACGATAAATTCAGGGCTCGTCGAAATGGCAATGGCATATTCCCGCAGCCGTGTGCTTTGCGCAGCGGCGCGTCTCGGCGTTGCCGATGCACTTGGAGACGAGGTGCGTAGCGTCAACTTCCTGGCCGAAAAGTGTCACGCAGATGCCAATGCTCTGTTCCGCCTGCTGCGCGCTCTCGCTAGCATCGGCGTCACGGAAGAGACGACGCCAGAACACTTTCGCCTGACTTCCTTAGGCAATCCCCTGCGCAGGGATGTGCCTCAGTCCGCCTGGCCAGCCGTCATCTTTTGGGCGGATCTGCTTGCTGACGACTGGTCTCTGCTTACAGAATGTATTCGCACCGGTAAGCCGGCCTCTCAGATCCGCGATCCGAAGATACCTTCCCGCTGGTCGCAGGATCCTGAAGCTGACTCAATCTTTCGAGCCGTCATGGGTACGGTGCCGGCAGAAGATTACGCGCCTATCGCTCACGCGTGGGATTTTTCCCGCGCCAAGGTGGTCGCCGATCTCGGCGGCGGCGGTGGATCGCTCATTCTTGCAGTATTAGGGCTCAACCCGCATCTGCGTGGCATGCTTGTGGACCTGGAACCCAGCGTGGATGCGGCCAAATCTCGCTTCGCGCAGGAAGATCCTTCCTCCCGTTGCCAACTGATCGTCGCAGATCTGACGCAATCGGTCCCGGCGGGCGCTGATGTATACATGCTCAAACATGTATTGCACGGAGATCAGGACGAGGATGCCATTCCTATTCTCAAGAACTGCCGCGCAGTCATCCCTCAGACCGGCAGTTTGTTGATCATCGAATTCATCCTTCCTCCGCTCGTCTCGCACGCAGACCCACAACTGGAAAGCCATCTGATGAGCGACCTCAACATGCTTGCGGTCACCGGCGGCAGAGAGCGCAGCGAGCGCGAATGGAAAACGCTTCTTGAGGCAGCGGGCTTCTCACTGAGCGGAGTATACCCGGTCGGAGGCGACAATCTGATGGTGGGCAACGTCGGCATACTCGAAGCAAAGCCGGCTTAGGAACATTCACGATCAGCGCATCCTACTGAGCAAGGCTTTGGGCCGGCGCAGGCCAAACACAATGAAGAAAGACCTTATCTAAAAAACGCGTCTTTGCCGCACGCGAAGAGGGTGCGGACATGTTTATCCTTCTACCGCACAATGTCAGCATCATTTGCCACTTGATTCACTACTTGCTGTATCGAGCCTTGGGTAATCCGGGTTAGCAGGCGCCCAGTCCTATGGACTGGACGCCTGTAACGGTTGAGGGAGGCTCCGCTCAACCTCGCTCGCCATGGGCTCAGAAGACGAGCTTAAGCGAGAATTGCGCGATGCGTGGATCGTTCGTTGTGTACGTGCCGGACCAGTTTTGAGGGTTCGTGCTTGTGATTTTGCCCAATGACCCGCCAACTGTAGTGCCGGGATCGCCAAGGTTGGTGTGGTTCATCAGGTTGAAGTACTCGGCTTTGAATTGCAAGTTAGCCCGATCCCTATAGACTGGGAACTTGCGCACAATACTCGCGTCCCAATCGACATAGCGCGGGCCTACAAAAGAACCCTTCTTCACGGATCCATAGGAGCTGGCAACCATAGAACCGGCATAAGTCGGATTCACAAAGCTACTCTGATTCAGCCACGACTTGCATTTTGTGGAAGCGCCGCAAGCTGTACTGGCATAGGGAGCTCCCGTTTGCACCGCGCGATCACGATCTTGTTCCGATCCGGAGACGTTGTTATTGCTTGACCAAATGGTCAGCGGATCGCCACTGCGGAACTGGAAGAGTCCTGAGGTTTCCCAGTTATTCACTAAGTAGCGCACCGCATATGGAGCATCGTTCAGAACCTTCGGTTCCTGGTACACGTACGACACAGCGCTTACAATCTTATGGTTGAAATCCGACGGCCCGTAGTCCAGGCTCTTGAAGTTCGGCATGTAATACGGGAAGACGTAAGAGTTGTTGTTGCCAATCGAGGTAGACGCTTGATTCCACGGCTGATTATCGAGCGACTTTGACCACGTTAAATTGGCTAGCAGCGTCAAGCCATAGCGCACCCGTTGCTCGGCCGAAAGCTGCAACGAGTTGTAGTTCATGTTGCCGCCGGTGTTAGCCGCCGTGATCGTCCCCGGGTAGCAACTTTTGCCAGTCGAGTCTACTACGCTGCTGCTTGAGCAGCCCGTTTGATAGTAAAGGCGCGTATTGGCGATGGCGGGATTCAGCTCGAATGGCACCCACTGGTGGCTGCCATGCGTGGCCACATAGGCGGCACGCGCGGACAGGCTCCTGGTCACCTGCTGTTCTAACGCCAGGTTCCAGGCGTACGTAAGCGGGTCCTGGAAACCATGGAACGGGTCGTAGGTCAGCCACGATTGGTTGTTGGAGATTGGTGCGGATGGCCCAGGAGGCGGTGAGTTTATCGGTAAGGTCGCCGGGAAGGGATCAGCAGCCCCGAAGCTGGTGTACGGATTCGTGAAATTCATACACACTCCACCCGTGACCGTGCAACTCGTTGTGGTAGGTGTACCCGGATTCACATTCTGAAAACTTACGCTAGTGATAAATGGAGCTAGGTTGGAGTAAATATTGAACAAAGTGCTGTTGATGCGGCTGTCGAAGAACATGCCGCCGCCGCCGCGCAGGCTGGTCTTACCGTTGCCGAAAACATCCCATGCAAATCCGGCTCTGGGCATGAAGTGCAGATATGAAGATGCTATCCCGTTCTTATTGAACCCCGGGTCTCCGGCAAACTCCATTCCCGCGGGCGCATTGGGATACATGGTGGACTTTGTATTACTCGCCCAAAGCGATGGGAAGAAGCTTCCCATCCGCCCCTGTATCTCATGCCAGGGAACAAACGGCTCATAGCGGACGCCAAAGTTCAGCGTCAGATTGCGAGAAGCCTTCCAACTGTCCTGAGCATATGCGCCCTGGAACTTGCCTCGTGGGTTGAAAAACTGCCCCGACGCCTGCACAAATTGTGCGACATACCCAAACAACAGGCTGGCGTTGTCGTCGCCGGTGTAGTTGGAATTGAAGGTGTACTGTCCCGGCTGTTCGTAGAGATTGTTGATGTCGATCTTGGACACCTCGCCGTGGTAGCCCAGGTCGATGTTATGCCTTCCCTGCAGGTAATGCAGATCGTCGGTCAGCGTATAGTTGCCCCTGACAAAGAACGCCTGCGGATTGGCGCCGATATTAAAGCTGCCGGCCCCACCTGTTACCTTGATTTGATTGATCTGATGGAACGCCGGCTGCGGGATGGTGGCGCCCAGGTCATCCACGGAGATGGCACTCGAACTCGGCCCGCGCGAATCTCTATCCCATTGATTGCTGAGGATAAAGTTGTTGACGATGTGATCGTTGAAGGTGTGCGTCTCAGAGAGCAGTGAGTTGTAGTAGTGGTTCGCTGCTCCGTCGGCATAGGTGAGCAAATCCGTTGGTTGGTACACGCCCGTGAGAATGTATGCATCGGAGAAGAAGCGCAGCGTCATCTTGTCCTTGGGCGTCAGCTCGGTATCGCCGCGAGCCGTGATCTCAGCCTGGGTATAGATGTTCGGCAGCTGGATGGTAACAGCACCTGATGCGGTTAACGCCGGAAGGTGTTGCAGCAGGTTTGCTGTCACCGGATCCAGTGCGGCGGGTTTCCAATGATCCGAATACCCCGTCGCGCAAGTGAGCACCGAAGTATCAATAGCCGTCGGATTCAGCCAATCTGTGACGCACGTCGGAAACACCAGGTCGTTTGTGCCTGCCGATGTGCCTGACGTGTTCGCGCCTGCCTCGGCAATGGTGGGCAAAATGTTACTAGAGCCTCCGGCTGCGCCATGATTGATCGTCCTTTGATATCCAAAGAAGAAGAATGTCTTATTGCCTTTGAGGACGTGTGGGATTTCCAGCGGCCCACCGATCGTGCCGCCAAACTGGTTCCGCTTGAGCGGGTCTACAGAGGTGGCAAAGTAATTCGCGGCATTGAAGTAGCGGTTGCGGACATATTCAAGCAGCTTGCCGTGATACTGGCTGGTTCCGCTCTTGGTGATGATATTCACTACGCCGCCGGCGTTCTGGCCGTATTGGGCGTTATAATTGCTGGTCTCGATGCTGAACTCCTGCACCGAATCGGGCATCGGAAATGGCATGTTGACGTTGGTGTATTCGTCCACGTTGTTGCCGCCGTCAAGCATGTAATTCGTTTGTCCGACTCTGGTGCCGTTGGCCGAAATGGTAAAGACCATGGGAAATGACTTGGTATTCCCTTGGTCCGCCTGGGCTGAAGGCGCCTGCACGATGCCGGCCACTTCCGCCGTTAGGGCGGCAGCATTGCGGCCGTTCAGGGGCAGTTCGTTGATCGACGCTCCTCCAATCACCTCCGAGAGCGTTCCGGTGGTTACGTCAACCTGGGCCGTTTCGGCGGTCACAGTAATGGACTCGGTCGCGGCGCCTGTCTTGAGAGTGATATTGGTCGTCACCGCCGCATCCGCGCGGACTTGGACGCCTTGCTGGGTGTACGTTGCAAAGCCGGCGTGACTAACGGATATGTTATAGTCCGATGGCGCTAATGTCGGAAAGACGTAAAGCCCTTCCCCGCCGGTGGTTGTTTTAATCGTCAGACCAGTGCCGGCTTGTGTTGCCGTTACCGAAGCCCCTGAGACCACGGCGCCGGTCGAGTCGGTCACCGTTCCTCGTATGCTGCCGTATCCTTGTGCCCATGC
>Ga0181535_10006040_pt1 | contig 12722 bp, 3 predicted proteins | sample PEATcosm2014_Bin_44_FD_119774 | JGI IMG/M metagenome (GOLD analysis project Ga0181535, IMG submission 119774) | Peatland microbial communities from MTU Mesocosm Facility, Houghton, MI, USA - PEATcosm2014_Bin17_30_metaG | ecosystem: Environmental > Terrestrial > Soil > Wetlands > Peat | place...
GTCCCGCCCTTGATAAGGGCGTGATCGTTTATTACCAATCGATTATGAGTGCCGGCGTGGAGCAGGCCACACGCTACAACCTCTGCTGGTCTTCGATCACCGGTGGCGGCGGCGACTCCGATTGCCAACTCTCCCACCCGACCAAGGGCGGAGCGCTCAGCATGAACAACAGCGATGCGTTCTGGGAAGACAGCGGCACCGGAAAGATCGTTATCCTGGACGGCGGCGACACCAGCAGTATCTTCTATACCAAGTCACCGACGTCGTACCGGCCGGCGGATGGGAGCCAATATTCCTTCTGTCTGCAGGGTGTGAATGGCAATGAAGTAGGCGGCAACTGGAACTGCCAACACGTGACGCTGGCGGCTCCGCCCACCAGTTCCCCCGCGGGGACGAGCACCCTGGTCATGTCGGTAAAAACCCCGGTCAAAGCCACCGGTGCTGTTTATGCAGGCTGCTATGACCCGGTGGGGAACGCCCTCTATGTGCACACCGACGAGAGCAAACCCGCCGCGGGGACCCATAGTTACACTGTCTACGGCATTCCCAGCACCGTTGCCAACTGCAACGTGGTGGCGGCCATCGACGAGAATAACGATGGTTTCCTCACCCCGTTGGATCCTGATGCCGGAAGCCTGTTCGGCGGGTTGTCGGGCGACATCTTCAATCTGGGCCGGAATAACACTCTGACGGCTCTTACCGTCGGTGGAAGCACCACCGCACCGCTGCTGGATTTGACTCCGTACCATCAGAACAGCAGCGCCACGCTGACCACGCAAAACAATCTGGACCCGACGGGTGTGCAGAGCTACAGTATCAACATCGACGTGCGGCCGCTGATGCGGATGCCCGTGGGAGTGGAACTGACCTCCGGACCCAATGTCCTGCAGCCCATCGACTTCGCCCCGGGCTGCACCACCTGCGGCCAGGGCGAGTTCAATGTGACTGTGAGCACCGCCAACCAGGCGCCTGGCGGCAGTTACACGCTGGCGGTTTCCGATGAGTCCACTGCCGCTGTTCCTGTAACGGACACCCCGACCCTGGCGGTCAGCAATGTGGTCGGCGACTTCGCGACCAACTTGTCGGCCACGGGCGGCACCACACCGACGTTTACCTGGTCCTATCCGGTCAACAATACTTCCGCTTACACCTATCAGTTCACGCTGTGGGATGCGAGCGGCAACGTGATTTCGCAGGTGCCGGCCCAAACCGGGACCGGCTTCGCCAGCACGACCGCAAACTCCATCACGTCCCCGGTCACTCTGACCAGCGGGACGACCTACACTTGGGCCGTCACCAGCATCGACGGCAACGGCAATACGGCCCAACAGAAGGCGACTTACCAACCGTAGTGTGCGCGTTGTTTCGAAGTAACCTGCGGCCCGGAGCCGTGCACCAGACTATCGGCTCCTGGCCTGGATTATTCGCGAAACCTGAGAGCTTCGGTTGCCTCATGGTGGAAGCACCGGGCTTTAGCCCGGTGCATTAAAGCCCACACGGGATGGGCTTTAGCCCCGGCAAGGAAAGACGAGCCCGGGGCTAAAGCCCGCAAAACCTTGTAGCTTATTTCGCTGGCCTAAAGGCCAGCGCTTCCACCGTTCCGTCGCGCTAAGATCCTTCATGAATAATTCAGGTAGCAGGCCAAAACGCTAGCCGGGACAACGGGCCATGTCCGGCGCAAGATGTTTCACCCGCTACTCCCGGCGCCCATTGCTCGCGCAGCGGTCCCGAACCTGGGCCAGCGTGGGTTTGGGCGACCAGGGGTGCGGTTAGAGCACTCCGATCCGGTGAAAGCGCCGGGCTTCAGCCCGGCGGCGATGCGGAGTTAGAGCACGGGCCTTTTGCCGTGGCGGGAAGCGCCATATCGTGGCGGCATCCGCTGTCGTCGGCCTAAAGGCGGACTTTCACCCTGTTTTCCCCCGGAGCGCCAAACTTCTCTTCAAAAAGGTTTAACCCTCAGAGTTCACACGAACCCCTAACCACCAGTCCGAGTCGGGGCTAGAGTTCGGCTCCGTTTATCCCGCGGCTGTCTCGGCATACAAAGGCAGCAAAAATTCGAGAAAGTTCCCCCGCTCATTCGATTTGTTGAAGCCGCCCCCGGAAGCGCACTAGCTAGCTTGCCTCATTAGACGCCTAGCCTGAGGCCGAACCTTTTAATTAACACGCTCTCGTCGCCCGCGGGACCCCCAGGGGCTTGGCGGGCGAGACACCCCAAACCGCAAATCTCCAAGAAGAAGCTACTGATGAAGTCAAATCCCCCCCGCCGCATTGCTCCGGCGTAACGAGTCCTCCCCAGACGTTTGAAAAAACCTTTGTGTAACACGGCTCTTTGTCTCAAGAGTCTCTGAAAGGATCACATGAAGAAGATTTTGCTTTCACTATCGGTGCTCCTGCTGCTTTTCGCAGGCATCGCTCCCCAAAATGCTATGGCAGCCAAGCTGCCAGCCACGGTAACGATTAACCAACTGAGCCTGACTCAGACCTACACCGGCCAACCGCTTACTCCGACGGTGACGACAACCCCTCCGGGATTGAGCGTGACCTGGACCAAGGCGCCGGACACTAACGCCGGCACCTATAACGTGTTGGTAACGATCAGCGATCCCAGCTACACTGCCGCGACGGCCACTGGATCGTTTAAGATTCTCCCGGCGTCAGCGTCAATATCGCTGAACTCGACATCCATGCAGCAGACGTACACGGGCTCGGGGCTGGCGCCTACCGCGGCGACTACCCCGGCCGGGCTCAGCTATTCGATCGCCGGGCCGACAACCAAACCGATGATCAACGCGAGCAGTTATGCGGTGACGGCAACCATCACCAATCCCAACTACACGGCCACGCCGGCCACCGGAAACTTCACGATCAACCCGGCGCCGGTAACATTTGCGTTCTCGAACCTGGAACCGACGTACACGGGCCATGCGCTGGCGCCTACCGTGACGCCCACAGCCACCCCGGCCGGGGTGACCTATACGGTCACCGGAGGAACCAACGCCGGCAGCTATACGGCGACTGCCACCAGCAGCAATCCCAACTACACTGGCACGGCCAGTGCGACGTTCATTATCGATCCGGCGCCGGTGACCGTGGCGCTCTCGAAGATGGAACAGACGTTCACGGGCTCGGCTCTGTCACCTACGGTGACGACCACCCCGGCCGGAGTGAGCGTTACGCTCACGCCCACCCTGCCAACGGGAGTCACCTCGATGACCAACGCCGGCAGCTATCAGGTGACGGCAACGAGCAGCAATTCCAACTACACCGGCTCGACCGATGGAACCTTCCTGATCACCCGGGCGGCAGCCAAGGTGGCGCTGAGCGGTCTGACTCTGAACTTCACCGGCAGTGCGCAGACGCCGATAGCCACGACAACTCCGCCAGGATTGAAGGTGGTCTGGACCAACGCGCCGGTTACCACCGTCGGCGAATATCAGGTCGAGGCGACAATCAGTGAGACCAACTACACTGGCTCGGCCACTGGAACGTTCAAGATCATGCCGTCGACGACCTTAGGGTCGATAACGCTGAGCAACATGTCTCAGGTCTACACCGGCAGCCCGCTGACGCCTACCGTGACGACCAGCCCGGCCGGGCTGGCGTATACCATCACCGGAGGCGCCGAAGGGGTGGGCATCGACGCCGGCACCTATAGGGTGAAGGCAACGATCACCGACCCCAACTACGTTGCCTCGACCAGTGGAACGTTCACCATCACCCCGCATCCGGCGACATTGACGCTGGAGAGAATGTCACTGACGTACACGGGCAAGGCCCTGTCACCTTATGCGACGACCAGCCCGGCCGGTCTGAGCTATTCGATCACCGGAGCGGGAAAGACCAACGTCGGCAGCTATCCGGTAACTGCGACAATCACAGACCCCAACTACTCTGGCACGACGGGAAGCAACTTCGTGATCACCCAGGCAACGGCGAACGTTACGTTGGTGAACATGGAACAGACGTACACGAAAAGTGCGCTGTTACCTACCGTGATGACCGATCCGCCGGGACTGAGCAATACGCTCACCCTGCCAACGGGAGTCACCTCGATGACCAACGTGGGCAGCTATCCGGGGGTGACGGCAACGATCACCAACCCGAACTACACTGGCTCGGCCAGTGGAACCTTCATTATCGATAAGGCGATCGCGACCGTGACGCTAACGGCGACGACCATGCCGTACACGCCGCTGACCTCGGGCGTGGGGGGCACCCCCCTGTACCCTTCCGTGTCGACCGTCCCGGCCGGACTGGCCTTAACCTGGACCGGAGCGCCGCAAGCCAACGCGGGCAGCTATAACGTGACGGCGACGGTCAATGACCCCAACTACACTGGCTCGGCCACTGGAACGTTCATCATCACTCAGGTGCCAGCCACAGTGGCGTTGAGCAATCTGAATCTTACCTATACCGGCCTCCCGCAGACGCCGGCGGCTACTACCACCCCGACAGGATTGAGTGTGGCCTTGACCGACGCGACGCAAACCAACGCGGGCAGCTATTGGGTGACGGCGACGATCACCGACCCCAACTACACGGGCTCGACCACGGGAACGTTCACCATCAACCCGGCGACCGCCACGGTGGCGCTGACGCCGGCCAGCCTGACTCAGACCTACACCGGCAGCCCGCTGCAGCCGACGGCCACGACAACTCCGGCGGGAGCGCATGTGATCTTGAGCAACGTGCCGGAAACCAACGCTGGCAGCTATCTGGTCGAGGCGAGAATCAGCGACCCGAACTACATCCCTAGCTCGACCTTTGGAACGTTCGTGATCAGCCCGGCGGCAGGCAATGTGACCCTGGGCAACATGACGCAGACCTACACCGGCCTGGCGCTGACGCCGACGGCCACGGTATCTCCCGCGGGAGCGACTGTGACCTGGACCGGAGTGACGGGTGATATCAACGCCGCCAGCTATCCGGTGACGGCGACGATCAGTGGCGCGAACTTCACCACTTACACAGCCACGGGAAACTTCGTGATCAACCAGGCCACGCCGATCTTAAGCGTGAGCTGCCCCGGTGGCGTATACAACGGCAGTCCGTATGCCTGCACAGGAACGGCAACGGGCATAGGCGGAGCGGCGGTAAGCGGATACTTCACCTTTGCTCCGGGAAGCGAAACCAATGCGGGAAGCTATCCGGAGACGGCCACCTTCACCAGTGCCGATCCCAATTACGTGAGCGGCGGAACCGCGAGCGCTACGCTGGCGATCACCGGTATCTACAACGTGAGCGGCCAGATTTCCATGGTTAACGGCGGTGGCATGCTGCAGGGAGCTACCGTCAGCCTCGGCGGCGGTCTCACGGCTACCACCGACGTAAACGGAAATTTCACATTCACCAGCGTCCCGGCCGGGACCTATACCCTTACTCCTTCGTACACGTTCCCCGCGGGGAGCGATCCGACGGACAGCTCGGTCTTCTATCCCGCCAGCCAGAGCCTCACGCTGGGTAGCAATCTCACCGGTCAAAACTTCACCGCCCAACTAGGCTACACGGTTTCCGGTATGGCCCTGTACACGGGCACGGCCGATCCCACTAATGTCAGCCAACTTTACGTCAACATGCAGAATACGGCGTGCAGCACCTGCTCGCCGAACGGGACCAGTTTAGTATTCGAAATGCCGGGGCCTTATCAGTTCACCATCCACGGTGTGACTCCGGGCGCGTACACGCTGCAATCCTGGTTTGACTTGTCCGGTTATGGCGCCCACAACATCGCCGATCCGATGTCGAGCGGCAATCCGGTTACCGTTTCCACCGCTAGCGGCGACGTGACCAATGTTTCCGTTACGCTAACCGATCCCGCGTCATGGGCGAATCTAGCCGCCCTGCCCGGTCCCACGATGACGGTAAGTCCCGCCATTGATAAGGGCGTGATCGTTTATTACCAATCGCTCAAGAGTGCTGGCGTGGAGCAGGCTACACAGTACAACCTGTGCTGGTCTTCGATCACCGGCGGCGGCAGCGACGCCGATTGCAAAAAGCCTCACCCGACCTACGGTGGAGCGCTTAGCATGAGCAACAGCGACGCGTTCTGGGAAGACAGCGGCTCCGGAAAGATCGTCATCCTGGACGGCGGCGACACCAGCAGTATCTTCTACACCAAGACACCGTCATCCGACAGACCTGCGGATGGGAATCTATTTTCCTTTTGTCTGCAGGGTGTGAATGGCAAAGGAGTAGGCGGCAACTGGACTTGCCAAGACGTTACGCTGGCGGCTCCGCCCACCCTTACCACCGCGGCCGCGGGGACGAGCACCCTGGCCATGTCGGTAAAAACCCCGGTCAAAGCCACCGGAGCTGTATATGCGGGTTGCTATGACCCGGCGGGCAACGCCCTCTATGTGGCCACCGACGACAGCAAACCCACCGCGGGCACCCATAGCTACACGGTTTATGGCATTCCCAGCACCGTTGCCAACTGCAACGTGGTGGCGGCCATGGACCAGAATAGCGACGGTTTCCTCACCCCGTTGGATCCCGATGCCGGAAGCCTCTTCGGCGGGTCGAGCGGCGACATCTTCAATCTGGGCCGGAATAGCACGCTGACGGCTCTGACCGTGGGTGGAACCACCACCGCATCGTTGCTGGATTTGACTCCGTTCCAGAAGAACAGCAGCGCCACGGTAACCACGCAAAACAATCTGGACCCCAATGGTGTTCAGAGCTACAGTGTCAACTTCGACGTGCGGCCGCTGATGCGGATGCCCGCGGGAGTGGAACTGACTTCCGGACCCAATGTCCTGCAACCCATCGACTTCGCCCCGGGATGCGCCACTTGCGGCCAGGGCGAATTCAACGTGAGTGTGAACACCTTCAACCAGGTGCCTAGCGGTACGTACACGCTCGCGGTTTCCGATGAATCCACTGCCGGTTCTCCGGTAACGGACAAACCGACTCTGACGGTGGGCAATGTGGTTGGCGACTTCGCGACCAACTTGTCGGCCACGGGCGGCAACACGCCGACCTTTACCTGGGCCTATCCGGCCAACAATACTTCCGCTTATACCTATCAGTTCACGCTGTTGGATGCGAGCGGCAATGTGATTTCGCAGGTGCCGGTCACCACGAGCACAAACTCAATTACCCCCTCGGTCACGCTGACCAGCGGGGCGGCCTATACTTGGTCCCTCACCACCATCGACAGCAACGGTAATAAGGCGCAGCAGAAGGCGACCTACGAATTCACCCCACAGGCGGCGACCATTACGCTGGGCAACATGTCCCAGACCTACACGGGCGGCGCCCTGGTACCTTCCGTAACCACGGTTCCGAGTGGGCTTAGCTATTCACTCACCGGAGCGACGTCGGATATCAACGCCGGCAGCTATTCGGTGACGGCAACGATCACCGACCCCAACTACACTGGCTCGGCCAGCGGAACGTTCACCATCAATCAGGCGACCGCCTCGGTGATGCTGAGCAATCTGACTCAGGCCTACAGCGGCAGCTCACTGGCGCCCGTTGTCACCACGATTCCGGCGGGATTGACTGTAATTTTGACCGGAGCGCCGGATATCAATGCCGGCAGCTATGCGGTGACCGCGACGATCAATGACCCGAACTACGTGGGCTCGGTTGGCGGCACTTTCGTCATTACCGTCCCCACCTACAACGTGAGCGGTCAGATTTCTCTGATTAACGGCGGCGGCATGCTGCAGGGAGCTACCGTCAGCCTCGGCGGCGGTCTCACGGCTACCACCGACGTAAACGGAGATTTCACCATCCCCAACGTCCCGGCCGGGAGCTATACTCTCACTCCGTCTTACACGTTCCCCACAGGGAGCGATCCGACGGATAGCTCGGTCTTCTATCCCGCCAGCCAGAGTCTTACGGTGAGCGGCAATGTCACGGGTCAAAACCTCACCGCCCAGCTTGGCTACACGGTTTCCGGTATGGCCCTGTACACGGGCTTGGCCGATCCTACCAATGTCAGCCAACTTTACGTCAACATGCAGAATACGGCGTGCAGCACCTGCTCGCCGAACGGAACCAGTTTAGTGTTCGAAATGCCGGGGCCTTATCAGTTCACCATCCACGGTGTGACTCCGGGCGCGTACACGCTGCAATCCTGGTTTGACTTGTCCGGCTATGGCGCCCACAACATCGCTGATCCGATGTCGAGCGGCAACCCGGTTACCGTTTCCACCGCTAACGGCGACGTGACCAATGTTTCCGTTACGCTAACCGATCCCACGTCATGGGCGAATCTAGCCGCCCTGCCCGGTCCCACGATGACGGTGAGTCCCGCTATCGATAAGGGCGTGATCGTTTATTACCAATCGATCATGAGTGCCGGCGTGGAGCAGGCTACACAGTACAACCTGTGCTGGTCTTCGATCACCGGCGGCGGCAGCGACGCCGATTGCGAAAAGAACCACCCGACCTACGGTGGAGCGCTTAGCATTAACAACAGCGACGCATTCTGGGAAAACAGCGGCACCGGAAAGATTGTTATCCTGGACGGCGGCGACACCAGCAGCATCTTCTACACCAAGTCACCCTCGGCCGACAGACCGGTGGATGGGAATCAATTTTCCTTCTGTCTGCAGGGTGTGAATGGCAAAGAAGTAGGTGGACCGTGGACTTGCCAAGACGTGACGCTGGCGGCTCCGCCCACCAGTTCCGCCGCGGGGACGAGTACCCTGGCCATGTCGGTAAAAACTCCGATCAAAGCCACCGGTGCTGTTTATTCAGGCTGCTATGATCCGGCGGGGAACGCCCTCTATGTTCACACCGACGAGAGCAAACCTTCCGCGGGCACCCATAGCTACACGGTTTATGGCATTCCCAGCACCGTTGCCAACTGCAACGTGGTGGCCGCCATGGACGAGAATAACGATGGTTTCCTCACCCCGTTGGATCCCGATGCCGGAAGCCTTTTCGGCGGAACGTCCGGCGACATCTTCAATCTGGGCCGGAATAGCACGCTGACGGCTCTTACCGTGGGTGGAACCCCTACCGCATCGTTGCTGGATTTGACTCCGTACCATCAGAACAGCAGCACCACGCTAACCACGCAAAACAATCTGGATCCGACAGGCGTTCAGAGCTACAGTGTCAACTTCGACGTGCGGCCGCTGATGCGGATGCCCGCGGGAGTGGAACTGACTTCCGGACTCAATGTCCTGCAAACCATCGACTTCGCCCCGGGATGCACAACTTGCGGCCAGGGCGAATTCAACGTGACCGTGAGCACCGCCAATCAGGCGCCTAGCGGTAATTACACGCTCGCGGTTTCCGATGAGTCCACTGCCGCTTCTCCGGTAACGGACACCCCAACCCTGGCGGTGAGCGCTGTGGTCGTCGACTTCGCTACCAACTTGTCGGCCACGGGCGGCACCACGCCGACCTTTACCTGGTCCTATCCGGTCAACAATACTTCCGCTTATACCTATCAGTTCACGCTGTTAGATGCGAGCGGCAACGTGATCTCGAAGGCTCCGGTCACAACGACCTCCGCCTCCATCACTCCCTCGGTCACCTTGACCCACGGGACGATCTACACTTGGGCCATCACCACCATCGACAGCAACGGCAATACGGCCCAACAGAAGGCGACTTACCAACCGTAGTTTGCGCCTTGTTTAGAGGTAAAACCTGCCGCCCGGAGCGCACTCGCGCTCCGGGCGTTTTTCGTTTGCGAGCATGTTCGACGGCTGGGAGGTGCAAGTCCTCTAATCTGTCAACCGCATGGGTTCCTGCTGCCGCTGTGCGGCGTACGATCTCGATTCGGGCTTCGAATGCAACTTTGCCATCGCGCATCGCGTCCTAAGCCTTACCGATTCCATGATTTCAGCCAGGACGATTGTCTGGAACACCGTTTTCCGCTTGCGGCGGCGTTCCTGATGCGAACGCGAGCAAGGAGAACAATGATGGCAAAGCTAAAAACGTCAACTCGTGATCGTATGCCCGCAACCAAGTTTGCTTTCCCGAAGCAGCGCAAGGAGCCGCTGGAAAATGCCTCGCACGTGCGCAATGCCGCTGCCCGCTTCAATCAGGTGGAGGGGGTGACGGAAGCGGAGCGTCAAGCAGCTTGGAAGAGAATACAGGCCGCCGCAAAACAGTTCGGAGTGGAATTGAAGGATGCTGCCTGACCGATAAGTCCAGAAATTGAACATCGGCGTGCACAATGTCACCTGGTCTTGGGCAGGGTTGAGTCAGGGCACGGCTTCAGCCGTGCCCTGGCACGAACCTCAACGTTTAAGCCCCGCCTGTGATCCATATTTATCAAGCACTTACCAACGACCAAGCCCGCATGGAAGCGTCTTAGATGGGCAAGCCGCAGCTTAGCTTTAACACGCCCTTCACCATCGTGTAACACTCCTTTCACACCCATCAGTTAGAAAAGATATCATCCCCAAACTATAAGCGACATTCGGCATCGTGTTTGCCGACCCGCGACGGACGGTGATAGGAGAAAGGCGGTATCATGAGGAGCTTTTTGAGATGGAGTGTGGTCGGTTTGCTGGGCGCCACCATGTGGGCGCAGACGGCAACGACGGAGAGCACGACGAAGGCAACAACAACGCACAAGAAACGTGCGGTAGTGGCCGAGGAGGAAGCGCCTAAGCCGAAAATGGCGACGGCCGAAGACGTCCAGGCAGTGCGGGACGCCCTGAACCAGCAGATTCAGAAGCTGCAAGAGCAACTGGACAAACTGCAGAGCGCCACCAGTCAAGCGCAACAGACCGCGCAAACGGCCGTTTCGCAGAGTGCCGAGCAGAAGCAGGACGAAGCTGCGGTGCGCAGCGACGTAACGGACCTCAAAACGGCGCTGGGGACCACGACGGCCACGCTGCAAGAGACACAGAAGAAGATTGACGAGAGTCCGGTAGCTCTGCGCTACAAGGGAATCACGCTTACGCCCGGTGGCTTCCTCGCGGCGGAAAACGTCTGGCGGCAGCGCGCTCTCGCCTCCGACATCAATTCGGCCTTTAGCGCCGTTCCCTTTGCCGGTAATTCCCAAAGCCAAATGTCCGAGTTCTTCGCCTCTGGACGTCAGTCGCGCATCTCGCTGTTGGCGGAGGGAAAACTAAGCAACGTGAAGCTGACTGGCTACGTGGAAACCGACTTTTTGTCGGCCGGCGTCACTTCCAACAACAACCAAAGCAACAGCTACACCTTGCGCCAGCGCCAAGCCTGGGGACAAGCGGCGCTTTCCGGCTGGACTTTTACCGGTGGCCAGATGTGGAGCTTGGTCACGGAAACCAGAAAGGGCCTGGACAACCGGACGGAAGCCTTGCCCATGACGATCGATGCCCAGTATAACGTTGGTTTTAGCTGGGCACGGCAGTATGGCTTTCGCGTAACGAAAAACTTTGGCAACAAAGTCTGGCTGGGTGTTTCGGTGGAAGATCCCCAAACGATCTTCACCGCACACGGGCAGGCCGCCAATTTCCTGATTGGCTCGACCGGTACCGGCGGCGGTCTTTACAACTCGACGGCAAACTACTCTTTCAACCCCGCTCCCGATTTCGTGGTTAAGGCGGCCTTCGAGCCCGGTTGGGGCCACTATGAAGTCTTCGCGGTGGTCCGGCAGTTCCGGGATCGCGTCTTCCCCAATGCCCTCACGGGCACGCCTTCCGCGGCGGGGGCCTTCAACGACTCGAGAACCGGCGGCGGTGTAGGCGCCAACGCTCGCGTAGCTCTCCTGAACAAACATGTTGACCTGGGCGTTCACTTCTTAGGCGGCGATGGCATCGGCCGTTACGGAACCACCACCCTGCCAGATGCGACCGCGCGGCCCGACGGTACGCTGGCCCTGGTCCGCAGCGGCCAGGCGCTGGGTACGCTCGAGTTTCACTTCCCCAAATTCGACATTTACACCAACGCCGGCACGGAATATGCCGGCCGGACTGCCTACGTGAACGCGGCAGGCAAGGGTGTGGGATACGGATCTCCGCTGTTCTCCAATTTCGGGTGCACCACCGAACTGGTGGCCGGAAGTGGTGGCTTCGCCCCAACTGCGCCGGGAAATTGCACCGGCGATACGCGCGTCTTCGTCGAGGGCACGGTGGGCTTTTGGTATCGCTTCTACAAGGGAGCGAAGGGCACCCTGCAGGTGGGGCCCCAATATTCCCATGTCGTCCGCAATACCTGGTCCGGGACTGGCGGCGAGCCGCAAGGCACCGACAATATGGTCTTCACTTCGTTCCGCTATTACTTGCCGTAGCATTCCAATCCCTCGCCTTCGGGTGGCATGACGCCACCCAAAGGCGAGGGAATTCAAGCGGCAACGGACTTGGATCGAGCTGAATGATCCTCTTGAAACCTCCGAAACCTTGCCTTGTGAAACCTCCGAAACCCCGCCTCTTGAAATCTCCGAAACCCTGCCCTGTGGCACAATGGATTCTGTGAACACAACATCGAATATGCCAACTAAGACGTTCCTCGCGATTTGGAAACGCATGGATCAGGAACGGCGGCGCCAAGGCGCCACCGCATTGCTCACCAGCCCAGATAGCGCCGGCGATCCGAGGCTAATCGCGGGAATGATCGCCAAGAAGTTAAACTTGCGGCCGCAAAAAGCCGCAAAGCTGCCCCCCGAGAAGGCTGCTGCCTATCTTGCGACCATTGTTTCGATTGATGAGCCCCTGGCCGCCTCGCTGGTACGCAACTACCTTTTTGCTCACCAAAAACCGATGCTGGTCATGTTCCTGGAGGAACTCCAGATTCCGCATGAAGATGGCCTGATTCCCGACGGCAAC
>Ga0181535_10006041_pt1 | contig 12720 bp, 12 predicted proteins | sample PEATcosm2014_Bin_44_FD_119774 | JGI IMG/M metagenome (GOLD analysis project Ga0181535, IMG submission 119774) | Peatland microbial communities from MTU Mesocosm Facility, Houghton, MI, USA - PEATcosm2014_Bin17_30_metaG | ecosystem: Environmental > Terrestrial > Soil > Wetlands > Peat | place...
CTCTATGACCGCGACGCCATGCTGCTCTATTCCATCGACGGCTGGCGGCGGCCAGGCGATGATGTGGTCCATTCGCTGATGGGTTGCTACAAGGCGCTCGACCGTTCCCACGTGCCGGTCGATTTCCTGGACACCAGCGAACTGGAAGCCGGCGTGGCCGGGCGCTACAAGGTGCTTTACCTTCCGTATTGCTATGCCTTGAGTGGCAAGGCGGTGGATGCGATCCGCGGGTTTGTCCGCGCGGGCGGCACGCTATGGGCCGACGGACTGGTGGGCTGGAAGGACGAGCAGGGCGTCACCCGGCAAATGCCGCCCGGGCCGCTCTCCGATGTTTTCGGCTTCACCCTGGAGGATATCGACGCGGTATGGGAGCCGTTCCTACTGGCTCAAGGCGGAACGGGTAAGGATGGCGAGCTGTGGCGCTGCGTGATTCCCGAAGGGCGCGGGAAGGTTTTGGTTGCAGGCGCGGACGGGCGCCCCGCTGCCATCGAAAATCGCTTCGGAGCCGGCCGGGCGATTTATTTTGGCACGGCCCTTACGCTGGGATACCTGCGGCGAGACAGTGCAGTGGTGCGGGAGTGGGTTGCCGGGGCTGCACGTGAAGCTTCCCGCGATCTCCCGGTAGCGCTTCTGGAGAGTCCTGGGAAAGTTAGCTTCCGGGCATTGACCGCGCCGGGAAGGGCTGCGGCGGTGCTGTGCAACTGGGGTGAATCCGGGACGGCCACGGTACGGTTACCGGCGGCTGCTTCGGCATTGGATATCGTCTCGGGCGTAGCATTGGAACTGCGTCTAGTGGACGGATCGAGTCAGGTGACCATGCCGTTGCCAGCGGGCGGATGCGCGGTGGTCTTGGCCGAACTGAGAAAGGACGGATAGCGAAAGGGTGCGACGGAGCCGTGCTGCACTCGTTTTCGCCAGCGTGCTGGCTCTGGCAGCCGTCGCATGCCGGGTCGCGCGCGCGCCCGCCAGCGTTCCGCAAGTGATTGTGCTGGGCATCGACGGCATGGACCCAAACTTCGTCGAGCGCCACTGGGACGCCCTGCCGAACCTGGCCCGGCTTCGGCAGCAGGGCAGCTTCAGCCGGCTGGGCACCACCATGCCGCCGCAGAGCCCGGTAGCCTGGTCCACCTTCATCACCGGCCTGGAGCCGGACCAGCACGGCATCTTCGATTTCGTGCATCGCGATCCGGCCACGCTGGAGCCTTTCTCTTCCATGGGGCGCACCGAGGAACCGCGCTTCACGCTGCCCCTGGGGCCGTACCTTCTGCCGCTTTCCAGCTCGCGGCTGGTTTCCTTTCGCCACGGCACGGCCTTCTGGCAGACGCTGGCGGCCCGCGGCATTCCTGTCACGGTGGTGCGCATGCCCACCAACTATCCGCCGCTCCCGGTGGGCCGCGCGCTCTCCGGCATGGGCACTCCGGATCTGCGGGGCACCCTCGGCACCTTTACGCTTTACTCCGACGACCCCGCGGAAACTTCGCGTCCGGTTTCGGGCGGCCGGGTGGTGAAGGTGGACCTGGCGGCCGGCCATGCGGTGCTGCCTTTGGAAGGCCCACCTAACTCGCTCCGCAAGGACCACGCCTATGCGACCGTGGACCTGGTGGTGGATGTGGACCCCGTGAATCCCGTAGCCCGCATCCGCGCCGGCGGCGAGTCGGCCGTGACCAGGCAGGGCGAATGGTCCGATTGGCTGGCGGCGGATTTCCCTTTGATTCCGCACCTCGCGTCGGCGCGCGGCATGTTCCGCCTCTTCGTCAAACAGCTCCACCCGCAATTCGAGCTGTATGTTTCGCCCGTCAACATCGATCCGGAATCCCCCGCCCTACCGGTGGCGGCGCCCGCCTCCTTCGGCCGCGACGTTTCCCGCCGCACCGGCCGCTACTACACGCTGGGCATCCCCGAAGACACCTCCGCGCTCCGTCAGGATGTGTTCAGCCTGCCGCAGTTCCTCGAACAGACCCGCCTGGTCTTTGAAGACGAACGCCGCCTGCTGCGGGATGCGCTGGGCAGCTTCCGCCAGGGCCTGCTGTTCTTCTATTTCTCGACCATCGACCAGAACGCGCACATCCTTTGGGGCCGCCACGAGGCGGAGTTGCTGGATGTCTATCGCGAGGTGGATGAATGCGTCGGCGAAGCCATGCGGAGCGCGCCCTCGGCCGAACTGGTCGTGCTCTCCGACCACGGCTTCGCCAGCTTCGACCGCGCCGTGCATTTGAACGCATGGCTGCGCGACCGGCGCTTGCTGGCGCTGAACGGTCCGCCCGGCGACGATACCATGCTGACCAATCTGGACTGGGGGGCCACCCAAGCTTATGCGCTCGGCCTGAATGGCCTGTATCTGAATCGGCGCGGCCGTGAGCCGCACGGGATTGTCGAGCATGGCCTGCAAAGCGCGGCCGTGGTCGAGACTCTGCGCGGGCAACTGCTGGCTTTCCGCGATCCGGCGAACGGCCGCCAGGTGGTCGAAGCGGTGTACGAGAGCAGGCCCTCAAGAGAGAATGCCGCCGTGGCGCCGGACCTGATCGTGGGCTACAGTCCGGGCTACCGGGGATCGTGGCAGACCGCGCTGGGCGGCGTTCCCGAGCCGGAGATCGAGGACAACAACGACGCCTGGATCGCCGACCACTGTATTGATCCCGCCGCCGTGCCTGGGGTGCTGTTCACCCGGCGCCCTATGCGGCTCGACCATCCTCGTCTCGAAGACGTGACGGGGCTGGTTCTGAAGCTGTTCGATCCGCCGCGTCGTGGGGCAGGCTTGTAGCCACGCGTAGCGCGCTTTCCGCTCATGCGGATACCTTCCGGATGCGCCGTGACCCAGGACTTGATCGTCCTGGGACCACGGGCTTTGCGCGTTACCGCCAGTGCCCGAACGGATACAATAACTGAACGTGCTGTTTTCCGACATCGCACTTTCGAGACGTTTGGAGCGCGCGGAAGGGCACGCATGCGCTCAGTTTGCAGAGGCGCGACGTCGTCTGTTCCCCGACAGCGGCGCCGAGTGGATTGAATGCGCCGGAGCATACGCGGTTTTCGACGGCATCAACTCTCCTGTCACTCAGACTTTCGGCCTCGGCATTTTTGAGGAACTGAGCGCGGCCTCGCTGGATGTGATCGAGCGCTTCTTTTTCGACCGCGGGGCGCACGTGCTTCACGAAGTGAGCCCGCTCGTGGGGGTTGCTGCGCTGGACTTGCTCTGTGCCCGCCAGTACAGACCGATTGAGATCAGCAACGTCATGTATCGGCCTGTTGAGATGCCCGCGGCTGAGGACCGCGGCAATACCAGAGTGCGCGTTACCGGTCCGGAAGAAGCTCAGCTCTGGGCCACGGTGAGCGCAAAGGGCTGGTCACACGAACATCCGGAACTTCTCGATTTTGTTCTGCAAGCCGCCGCCATTTCTGCAGCGCGCGAGCAGAGTCCGTGCTTTCTCGCCGAGTTTGAAGGCCAACCTGGCGCCGCAGGCGGGCTTTGTATCCATAACGGAGTCGCTCTGTTCGCAGGTGCGGCTACAATTCCGCAGATGCGTCGTCGAGGGTTGCAAGCGGCGCTCCTTCAAGAGCGTATGCGATACGCCTTCGACCATGGCTGTGATTTAGCCATGATGGTGGCCGAGGCGGGAAGCGAGTCCCAGCGCAATGCCGAGCGTAAAGGCTTTCGGATTGCCTACACGCGCATGAAATGGAGCTTGTCGTCTCAGGAACAGACGGGATGATCAGTAACGTGCAGTCGAACGCAGTTCCGTCCGAGTCGGGCAACCGGAAGGTATACCTCGCGCACCTGCGCCACGGGCGCGCACGCACATTGCTGTGCGGTCTTTATCCGGAGAAGTGCTGACGGTACGGAAGCGGACTGCGCTCCGAGGAATGCACCTTGGTCCCGCGAGGCCGTGGGGCGCCTATTTTAGCGCCTATGCCCAGCCTCCGCGGAACTACCCAGTACCGCCTAGAAAGTGACGCCGAAGCGCTTTTTTGCCAGCAACATCGTGAGCAGGCTCACGGCCACAAACCACAGCAGCCAATTTGCGCCGTAGCCGAAGACATCCACGGTGGCGCCCGGATACGACACGCCGATCCAGCGCACGGGGCCGCTGGGCAGGCGCGACTCGCCAGGATAACGCAGCCAATCGAACAGCGAGGCGACACGCCGTTCCGCAACCACGCCGGAGGGTGCGCCGGTCCGCACAGCCTTCGAAAAAGATGCCCCGGCTACGCGTAGAATCACACTGCCGGACGCGGCGCCCATGGCGCGCACGCGCCAACAGAACTGGCGGTCGCCCGGAATTCGCACGCATTGTGTTTCCACCGCGATGCCGCGCCCTTCGAGCGTCGGGGCCAGCGAACCTACGTCGCTCCCGCCGCTGAATTGCGCGGTGACGATGGCGGATTCGCCGGGCGACAGGGGGCGGTGTCCATACACGGCATCCAGTCCGAACATCAGCAGCGTGGCGGGGACCAGGAGCACAGCGCTAGGCCGCAGCATCGACGCCAGATACCGCGCATTCCAGAACAGCAGTTGTTTTTGCGCCCGGAAGATGAGCGCCGGCTCGTCGGCGTACAGCCGGAAAGCATACAGGTTGGCGCGTATCTTGCGCTTGGCAAGCGCCGCCTGTTCCGCGTTGGAGAAGCGTCCGAAGATCCACAGCATCGCGAGGCCGCTGGCGATGGCGATGGCGGCCAGGCTCCAGGTGTACGCCGCCGGGAGCATCAGTCGATGTAGCCCAGGCCTTTCAGCTTGCGGACGATTTCTTCGTCCGATTGCGCGTCTTCGAGCTTGGCGATTTCCCGCTCGAGCACGTGTTCGACAAACTCCTCGGGCGAACTGTATCCTCCCGCCGCCGCCACTCTCTTCACTTTCTGCAAGAGATCTTTCTTCAGCTTGATCGTGCTCATAGCAGAGCCTTGCCTTCCATCCATGGCGGAGGCGCGACGCCGAAAAGCTTCAGCGCCGTGGGCGCCAGATCTTCGATGCCGGGATCGTCCGCGGAGATTCTGCGATTCGAGAACAGGACCCCGGGGACCAGCACCGGATCGACGCAATGATCGCCGCTCCAGGCCTTTGGGTTATCCGTTAGCACGGCCGCCGCGACCTTGCCCACGGCGCCCTCCCACGAACAACGGTAACCCTCGTTGTAGCCCACGATGAAGTCCGGCGCGGCTTCCAGGTAGGGCCCGCGATAGAGCGTCGCCGTCTCGTAGACGGTGCGGATGGGCGTCGCACCGTCCTCGTCGCGCAGCGCGGCCAGCTTGCCCATGATTTCGTGCTTGAGTTCCTCGGCTTCCCGGCCGCCAGAGACCACGCCGCGCGCCTCCCGGTTTTTGATGTTCAGGTAGAAGCCACCCAGTCCCAATCCGTACGCGCGTGTGCGGCTCCAGTCCACGCCTTCGAAGAACGATCCGCTTTCGCGGTCCCCGTTCCTCAGATAAAGATAGCCGTTGTCGCGCAGCCACGAGTTGATGTTCACGCCCCGGCGGAAGGCGCAGAAGCCGTGGTCCGACAGCACGAACAGCGCCGTGCCGCTATCAGCGTAAGGCAAGGTTTTGGCGACAAGCGCGTCCATGCGCCGGTACATCTCCTCGATCACCATTGCGTGCCGGTCCGAGGCGCCCAAGTGGCGATAGAACATGTGCTGGATGCGGTCGCTGGTGTCGAACACGCACGCCACCACGCCGCGGCGAGTGCTTTCCAGCGCGTTCAGGAACATCGCCTCGCGTTCTTCAAAGATGCCGTAGGCCTGGTCCAGAAACGCGTCTTCGTCGATCACGCCTTCGTTGAGCGCCCAGGTATCTTCGGCCATCCCGACGGTGGCGAAGGAGCCCAGCAGGTTGGCCAGATATGCGGCATAGTAAGGCGGGTGGCTGATGGGCAGAGCGGGGCGTTCCGGATCGATGTTGATCGGCGACATATACACGCTGAAGTCAGGCTCGGTCTCAGTCAGCAGGAAACGGGCCATGCCGTTCACCTTGACGCCGATGGCGGTGCGAAAGGTCAGGCGCTGCCAACCGGTGTATTCGCCGGGATTGAGCCGGCAGCGGCGCCCCTCGACGCGCAACTCGAAGGCGCTGCCGCGCCGCACTACGCGGAAGGGGATGCGCAGCAGGGGGCTGCCTTCTACAAAGGTGTCTTCGGGCCCTTCGATTTCGCCGTCGAAGCCATCGGCGCCGCGCCGCAGGGGGTAACGGCTGCCATTTTCGTAAGTCGCTTTTTCGACGCGCGTGGTGAACTGCGAGAAGCTGCCCTGGGTGCCTTTGAGGTCGGGCGTAGCCATGGCGGATAGCAGCTTGCCATCGAACTTCTCGGGCGGAAAAGTGATGGGAACGCGCAGGATGGTGGAGCCGATTCCCAGTTTGCCGAGAATCTTCCAGAAGGGCTGGCTCTTGCGGCGCGACTCGATGGCGGGCCGGGAGAGCGGAATGCGGAATCGGCCCAGCCGCAGCACATGCTCGGGCTGGCCCACGCGCGCCGACGAGAGCCGCGGTTGATAGGACTTCAGGCTGCGGTCGAGAAAATCGAAAATGTTGTGGCGCGCCGGGCTGACGCCGGTGGCGAAAGTGGACCAGGCCACCGGCGAGAGCGCCGGGAAGGTGGTGCGTAGCCGCTGATAGCTGCCCTCGGCGGCCAGGCGCGCCAGGTTGGGCAGCTTGCCTTCCGCCATCATGCGCTCGGTGAGGCGGGGATCGAGGCCGTCGAGTCCCAGGAAGATAATCTTCTTCACGTGCGCATTGCGGAAGCTGTTGCGGTTACGCACGGCGCGCCAGGCCATGCGGAACGGCCACAGCAGGAGCGAGAGAGCGCTCATGAACAAGCCGGCCGCCAATGTCAGGAACGAGCCCAGGAACGCAAAGCCGGCGCCGGGACCGATGTAGGCGAGCTGGGTGGAGTGCGGGTGGGAATAGAGCGCGGCCAATCCCGCTACGGCCACGGCGCACTGGAGCACGGCGTTAAGGCGGCGGCTGCGCGCGGTATAGTGATTGCCTGTGGCTGCCACGCTTGAATCATTATAACGTCCGCGCTTGCTCGTCCCCCGCAGCGTGTGGCGCCGAAGCGTGGCACCTGCCGCTCTGCTATACTTTCCCTTTATGGCCTCCGCCGCCCGGCATCGTCATCATCACGGCCCAATCCACGTGCGGCGGGCGCTCTCCTGATTCGACCCATATCGAAATAAGAAAGGACGCCCGCCGCGGGAAGCCCTCTGGGCCCGGCGGGTTTTTTGTTGCTATTGGCATGCATCTCGATTTTTCCAAGTTCGACGGACTGATCCCGGCGGTCGTCCAGGATTACAGCTCAGGCCGCGTCCTGATGGTCGGCTACATGAACGGCGAGGCCTTCCGCCGCACCGTCGAGACCGGTTTCGCCACCTTCTACAGCCGTTCGCGCCAGAAGCTCTGGCTCAAGGGTGAGACTTCGGGCCACCGGCTGGCGGTCAAGGAAATCTCCACCGATTGCGACCAGGACTGCCTGCTGGTACGCGTCGAGCCGCAAGGCCCGGGCGTCTGCCACAACGGTTACCAGAGTTGCTTCTACCGCCGCCTCGAAGCCGGCCAATGGGTGGAATCCGAGCCGCGCGCCTACGATCCCGCCGCGGTCTACGGGAGCCAGGCATGAAGCTGACGCTCGGCATTCCCAAGGGCAGCCTTGAAAACGCCACCATCGATTTGTTCCGCCGCGCGGGCTACGCCATCACCACCAGCAGCCGGTCGTACTTCCCGGCCATCGACGATCCCGAAATCGAGTGCATGCTCATCCGCGCGCAGGAGATGGCGCGCTACGTGGAGGACGGCATTCTGGACGCGGGCCTCACTGGCCGCGACTGGGTCGCCGAAACCGAGGCCCAGGTGGAGGCGGTCGCCGACCTGATCTACTCGAAGCAGAGTTTCGGCAAGGTGCGCTGGGTGCTGGCCGTGCCGGAGTCGTCCGACTTTCAATCGGTCGGCGACTTGGAAGGCAAGATCATCGCCACCGAACTGGTGGGCACCACCAAACGCTACCTGGCGCAGCACGGCGTGCGTGCGCGCGTCGAATTCAGTTGGGGCGCGACGGAGGTGAAGCCGCCGGTGCTGGCCGATGCCATTGTGGAAGTGACGGAGACCGGCTCCTCGCTGCGCGCCAACAAGCTGAAGATCATCGATACGGTCATGGAATCAAACACCCAGCTCATCGCCAATCGCGCGTCGTGGCAGGACGCCTGGAAGCGCCGCAAGCTGGAAGACATGCGCATGCTGCTGGATGGCGCGATCAACGCGCTGGGCAAAGTGGGGCTCATGCTGAACGTCCACCAGAACGATCTGCGCGCCGTCCTGGAGGTGCTGCCCGCGCTGAAGCGTCCCACGATCTCGCACCTCAGCGACGAAGAATGGCTGGCGGTCAATACCATTCTGGACGAATCCACGGTGCGCGACATCATTCCGCGGCTGAAGCAGGCGGGAGCGCAGGGGATTGTGGAGTATCCGCTGAATAAGATTGTCTTATGAAGAAGAAGACAGAAGTCAGGAGTCAGAAGTCAGAAGGCGGAATTCTCTATTCTGACTTCTGTCTTCTGACTTCTGACTTCTGTCTTCCGTCTTCTGTCTCCTTTTTCTTATGATCCGCATCCTTTCCCCCACTTCTCTGCCCCGACTGCTGGCGCGGCGCACGGCCCGGCTGGCCGAGGCTGAGGGGGTGGTGCGGCCGATCCTGGAAGCTGTGCGCGTGCACGGCGATCGCGCGCTGCTCGAATACGCGCGCCAGTTCGATGCGCTCGACCGCAAAACGGTGGCGGTGCCCGCGGCCGATCTGCAGCGCGCCTGCGCCGGCCTTTCGACGGAGTTCCGCGATGCGGTCGAGGCCGCCGCCGCCAACATTCGCGCGTTCGCCCGGATGCAGGTTCCGGTCGAAACGCTGCGTGAAGTGAGTCCGGGCCTGCAACTGGGGCAGGTCGTGCGCCCGCTCGACACGGTGGCGGCCTACATTCCTGCGGGCCGCTATCCGCTGCCTTCCACGCTGATGATGACTGTAATTCCCGCGCAGGTTGCCGGCGTGCCCAACATCTGCGTGGCCTGCCCGCGCCGTGTGCCGGAGGTCCTTGGTACGGCGCGGCTTTTGGGTGTCGAGCGGGTGTTTCAGATGGGCGGCGCGCAAGCCATCGCGGCGTTCGCCTACGGCACGCGCACGGTGCCGCGCGCGGACCGCATCGTCGGGCCGGGCAGCATCTATGTGGCGGCGGCCAAGAAACTGCTCGCGGGCGATGTGGGCATCGACTTCGTGGCTGGCCCGACCGAAATCCTGATCATTTCCGCCGATGGCAATCCCCGGCACCTCGCAGCCGACATGCTCGCGCAGGCCGAGCACGATGTCGATGCGGCCGCCATCCTGCTCACCACTTCCAAACGGCTCGCCAATGCGGTGGCCCAGCAAATCGAGCGGCAGCTTGTGGATCTGCCAACCGCCGCCGTCGCACGCAAAGCCATCCAGCGCAACAGCGCCATTATACTGGTGCGGTCGCTTGAGGAGGCCGTCGAACTTTCCAACCGTTTCGCGCCCGAGCACCTGAGCATTCCGGACGACCGGCTGCTGGCGCGCGTGCAGCATGCGGGCAGCATCTTCATCGGCCCGTTCAGCACGGAGGCCGCGGGCGATTACGCATCCGGACCGAATCACGTGCTGCCCACCAGCGGCGTGGCGCGCTTGCGGGGCGGGCTGTCTGTCGGCGATTATTTGAAGGTGATTTCGGTGCAGCGCCTCAGCCGCGGGGCTCTTGCCGCGCTGGCTCCAGCCATCACCACGCTGGCCCGCGCCGAGGGGCTGGAAGCGCACGCGCGCTCCGTCGAGGTGCGGACGGGCGGCCTGAGAGGCCGCCGCAGGCCGAGGGCCTGCCCCACGGCGGACGGGTAATTCATGACGAAGCCTAAGCCAGCCCGACTGCCCAAAGGCGCCATCCGCCCGCGCGAGGCCGTGCTCCAGATGGCGCCCTACTCGCCGCCCACCGCCGGCCGCGCGGACAAGTTGCGCCTCGATTTCAACGAAAATACGGTGGGATGCTCGCCGCGCGTCATCGAGTTCTTGAAGCAGCAGCTCAACGCCGGCGGCCTCGCGGTCTATCCCGAATATGGCGCAGCCAAAGCCGCCGTGGCCGAGTTTTTCCGCGTCGCACAAGACCAATTCATCTTCACTAACGGCACCGATGAAGCCATCCAGGTCTTCATCAATACCTACGTGGACGATGGCCAGGAAGTGCTGCTGCTGCGCCCCGCCTACGCCATGTACCGCTTCTATGCGCAAGTGGCCGGTGCAGCGGTGCGCGAAATCGCTTACGACGGTCCCACGATGGAGTTTCCGCTCGCCAGCGTGCTCGACGCCATCACCCCGTCGACGCGCGCCGTGCTGATCGCGAACCCGAACAACCCCACCGGTACGGGCCTTTCGCTGCTGGCCATCGAGCGCATTCTGAAGCGCGCGCGCAAGGCCGTGGTGTTTATCGATGAAGCCTACTTCGAATTCTCCGGCATCACCGCGCTGGGCCAGATCGCGCGCTCGCCCAACCTGTTCGTCAGCCGCACCTTTTCCAAAGTGTACGGCATGGCGGCCATGCGTCTGGGCTGCTTGTTCTCGCATCGCGCAAACATCGCCTACCTGCACAAGGCGCAATCGCCTTACAGTGTGAACACGCTGGCCGTGCTGGCGGCGCAAGCGGCGATCCGCGACACCGCGTATATCGAGAATTACGTGGCCGAAGTGCTGGCCGCCCGCGAGTTGTTGTGCGTCGGCCTGGAGCGGCTGCAGATCGGCTATGTGCCCAGTTCCGCGAATTTCGTATTGATTCGGGCCGGCCGGCGCGCGGTCGAGGTCCGCGACCAATTGCGCGGCCAGGGTATCCTGGTGCGCGACCGCAGTTACGAAGCACCCGGCTGCGTGCGCATCACGGTGGGCACGCGCGAGCAGACGCGCCGCCTGCTCGGCGCGCTCGAGGAGATATGGCTGAAGCGTTGATCGTCTTCGATATGGACGGAGTGCTGGTGGACGTGAGCGAGTCCTACCGCGAAACCATCGTGCGCACGGTCGAGCATTTCGCCGGCGTTACGGTTACGCGCGCCCAAATCCAGGACTACAAGAACCAGGGCGGCTTCAACGACGATTGGAAACTGTCGCATCACATGATCGCGCAGCACGGCGTGGCCGTAGGGTTCCAGACCGTGGTGGATTACTTCCAGGGCCTGTTTCACGGCAATGGTACAGATGGCCTGATCCTACGCGAGCGGTGGATGGCGCGCGACGGCCTGTTCGATCGCCTCGCCGCGCGCTTCGATTTGGCCCTCTTTACCGGGCGGCTGCACTGGGAAGCGGAAGTCACACTGCACCGCTTCGCGCCGGAGCTGCGCTTCGATCCCATCATCGGCATGGAAGACGTGACCGCATTGAAGCCCGCGCCGGAAGGTCTGCTGAAGATCGCAGCAACGGCCGGCGGCCGCAAGATCTGGTACGTCGGCGACACGGTGGATGACGCGCGCTCGGCCAAGGCGGCGGGTGTGCCGTTCATCGGCATCGCCTCGCCCGACAACGTGCGGCGCGCGGAGGTGGCTTCGCTGTTCCAAGCCGAAAAGGCCGCGGCTGTCCTGGACGACATCAATCAACTGGAGAGTGTACTGATCTGATGCGCACTGCCACCATCCAACGCGATACCAAGGAAACGCGGATCAAAGCCTCGCTCAAGATCGAAGGCCGCGGTATGTACCAGATCTCCACCGGCATCCGTTTCTTCGATCACATGCTGGAGCTGTTCGCCAAACATGGCGGCTTCGACCTGAGGCTCGAAGCGAAAGGCGACCTGGACGTGGACCAGCATCATACCGTTGAAGACGTGGGCATCGTGCTGGGCCAGTTGTTCGCGAAGGCGCTGGGCGACCGGCGCGGCATCAACCGCGCGGGCTACTTCGTGCTGCCCATGGACGAGACGCTCGCCGTGGTGGCGCTCGACCTGGGCGGGCGGCCCGCGCTGGTCTACCGCGACCTGGTGCGTGTGCGCCTGGTCGGCGATCTGCAAACCGAATTGGTGGAAGATTTCTTCGGCGGCTTCGTGAATCATGCCGGCGCCAACCTGCATGCGCGCGTGATGTACGGCCGGTCCAACCACCACAAGATCGAGGCGATCTTCAAGTGCTTCGCGCGCGCTTTGAAATACGCGTGCTCCACGGACCGGCGGCTGCGCGGCCAGTTGCCTTCGACCAAGGGACTGCTATGATCGCCATTCTGGATTACGGCGCCGGCAACCTGCGTTCGGTCGAAAACACGCTGGCGGAAATCGGCGCGGCTTATACGCTGGTTCGCGATGCGGCCGGCTTGCGAGAGGCGCGGAAGATCATCCTGCCCGGCGTGGGTCATTTCGGCCAGATGATGCGCGCGCTCGACCAGATGCAGGTGCGCGACGCATTGATCGAGCGCATCCGCGCCGGTGTGCCGTTTCTGGGCATCTGCCTCGGCTTGCAGGCGCTGTTCGAGCGTAGCGAAGAAGCGCCCGAGGCGCGCGGCCTGGGACTGTATGAAGGCACCGTGCGGCGCTTTCCCGCCGATGCGCGCGTGCCGCACATGGGATGGAACCAGATTGATCGGTGCGGTGCTTCGCGGCTGCTCGACGGCCTCGACGCGCATGCCTTCGTCTATTTCGCGCACAGCTTTTACGCGCCCGCGGTCCCGCAGACCGCGGCGACCTGTACCTACTCGCTGCCTTACACGGCCGTGCTCGAATCGGGCAA
>Ga0181535_10006047_pt1 | contig 12711 bp, 7 predicted proteins | sample PEATcosm2014_Bin_44_FD_119774 | JGI IMG/M metagenome (GOLD analysis project Ga0181535, IMG submission 119774) | Peatland microbial communities from MTU Mesocosm Facility, Houghton, MI, USA - PEATcosm2014_Bin17_30_metaG | ecosystem: Environmental > Terrestrial > Soil > Wetlands > Peat | place...
GCAGGGGCGGCAGGCAAGCCGTCCCCACCGAAGGTGGAACGGACGTTCACAACCCTTACAGCTTACCACGAGCCTAGGTTCGTTGTCAAGTAGGGACGGAGTACCGTTACTTCGTTGCCACCCACGGGTAGGGCAAGCCCTACCCCTACAAGCTGTAGGGGGACGGCTTGCCGTCCCCTGATCGTGTGTGTGGCTGGGCTTTGATAGGCGCGGTTCGTGAACCGCCCCTGCCGAGGCTGGCGTCGGGCGATGCCCTGTGTTGCGTGGAGCCGGAATGAACAGAAACCGCAGAGCTGCGCTGTGCGTGTTGCCGAACTCACCGGCCAACTCCTCCTCACTTCCCAGCCTGGACGTAGATGCTCGAGCTGCGCCCCGGCAGGGTGGCGCTGAGCCTGCCGTTGTAAATCTGCGCAGGGGGGCCGTCCCCTAGGCGATCAGCAAGGGTAGTTCCGTTAAAGAGGCGTGCAGGAGCGGCGTCGAATTCGAGGGTGGCGCGGTCAACCGCGTTGTTGATGATCACGACCACGGACTGGCGGTCCGTGGGCCGGGCGTAGGCGTAAACCTGATCGCTGACAAACAGGTCGACAAGCTTGCCGTGCCGCAAGGGCTCGAGTTCGCGGCGCAGATGGGCGAGTTTCACGACCCGCGCGAAGACTGCCTCCTGGTCCGGCGAGCGGCCTGAAGCTTCGAAGGCATTGTGCGGGTCGCCCGGCCAGCCGCCCTCCACCAGCCACTAACCACTAGCCACTCGTCACTGCTTCCGGGCCCGGTCGTAGATCGCGGTCAATTCGCGCAAGCGTTTTCCAATTTCGGGTGTTAGCTGGCCTGCGGTAAACCGCCAACGCCAATTGCCGCTCGAGGTGCCTGGCAGGTTCATCCGTGCCCGGCCGTCCAAGCCCAGGAGATCCTGGAGAGGAATGATCGCCACATCGGCCACTGAAGCCAGGAGTGTGCGGATGAAGACCCAGTTCATTTCCCGGCCGTCCGTGCCCAGGTACTTGAGCGCGAACTCTCTTTCCGCCCGGATGTTCTCCGCCGTCCGTGTACTGTCGCCGGTGCCGCTCGAGGTCCACCAGCCGATCGTCGTGTCATTGTCATGCGTCCCGGTGTAGACCACAAAGTGACGGCGGAAGTTGTGCGGCCTGAACCCGGACGCCTGAGGATCCGAGCCGAAAGCGAACTGGAGAATCCCCATGCCCGGGAAACCGAATCGCTCGCGCAGGGCTTCGACTTCAGGCGTGATCACGCCCAGGGTCTCGGCAACGATGGGCAACTCGCCCAGGGTTTTCTTCACGGCCTCGAGCATCTCGCCGCCCGGCGCCTTCACCCATCGTCCATTAACCGCGGTTTTCTCGCTGCCGGGAACCTCCCAGTACGCTTCAAATCCGCGGAAGTGGTCGAGCCGCACGATATCGACCAACCTCAGAATTGATCGAAAGCGCTCGATCCACCACGCATAGCCCGCCTCGGCGAGCGCTTCCCAGCGATAAAGCGGGTTACCCCACAGTTGCCCGGTGGCGCTGAAGTAGTCGGGCGGAACCCCGGCCTGTACCGTAGGGTTGCCATCCGCGTCAAGGTGGAACAGGTCCGGGTGGGCCCACACATCGGCACTGTCGTGGGCGACGAAGATCGGGATGTCGCCCATCATCTGAATTCCTCGCTCGTGACAGTAGGCCTTGAGCTCCGACCACTGCTTGAAGAACTGGTATTGGACGTACTTCTGGGTGTCGACCGGTTCCGACAGTCTTGCTGCCCAACCCGCCATCGCCTCCGGCCGGCGCGCCGCCATGTCGCGCTCCCATTTGTTCCACACCGCTTCCCCGCCGTGCGCTTCTTTCAAGGCCATAAACAGTGCGAAGTTGTCGAGCCACGAGGCGTTTTGCCGGCAGAAATCCTGGAAGTCCTCGCGCCGCGCTGCGGTTGCGGCGGTAAGAAAATTTCTTGCCGCCTTGAGGAGGAGCGGGAGTCTGTGGCGCTCCACTCTGCCGAAGTCAACTAGTTGATTCGGAAATGCCGGGAGATCGTCTGCCAGGTCGTCCGGCGAGAGATCGCCCTCTGCGACCAGTTTCTCAAGGCTCACCAACAGCGGGTTCCCGGCAAACGCCGAGAAACACTGGTAAGGTGAATCGCCGTAACCTGTGGGCCCCAGAGGGAGCACTTGCCAGATCCGCTGGCCCGCACCGGCCAGGAAATCCGCGAACCAATAAGCACCCAGGCCGAGGTCGCCAATGCCGAATCTGCCCGGCAGCGAGGTTGGATGGAGGAGTATGCCGCTAGAACGGGGAAATTCCATGCCCGGATTCTACGCTGTTTCGTGAATTCGGGCCAAGGGGAATCTATTCCCGTGAGCTGCCTCACCTGGATGCACCCAGGCGGTGTAGGGGTAGGGCTTGCCCTACCCTCGTCGGCCTCGTAGCCGTCCGGGGACGGCAAGCCGTCCCCCTACTTCTCCCTGGCGGGAGAAAGTTGTAATATACCGCCGGGTTTTCCTAAGAGGAGGTTACGAACATGAAGAGTCGAGGGTTGATGCGCAAGGCTTCATTCCAGTTGGTGATCTCCGTGGTGGCCGCTTGTGCTCTTGTGAAAATGCTCTCTGCCCAGAGTGCGGGTGGGGAAGCGCCGCCGGCCTATCTCAATCCATCCCTGCCGGTAGAGCAGCGGGCGGCTGACCTGGTACACCGTATGACGCTGGAAGAGAAGGCTTCGCAGTTGGTGAATCAGGCGCGTGCGATTCCGCGGTTGAACGTCCCGGCTTACGACTGGTGGAGCGAGGCCCTGCATGGAGTGGCCGTGGACGGGACCACCGAGTATCCCGAACCGATAGGCCTGGCGGCTACTTTTGACGTCCCGGGGATCCACGAGATGGCGGTGGCCATCGGTATCGAAGGGCGGATCAAGCACGCCCAGGACGTGCGAGCCGGCCATAGCAACATCTTCGAGGGGTTGGACTTCTGGTCGCCCAACATCAACATCTTCCGCGACCCGCGTTGGGGGCGTGGGCAGGAGACGTACGGCGAGGACCCGTTCCTGACCGCGCGCATGGGGGTGGCCTTCGTAACGGGCATGCAGGGCGATGACCCGAAGTACTACCGCGTGATCTCGACGCCCAAGCACTACGCCGTGCACAGCGGCCCGGAGCCGACGCGACACTTTGCCGACGTGGATGTGAGCAAGCACGACATGCTCGACACCTACGAGCCGGCGTTTCGCGCCACGGTCGTGGAGGGCCATGCGGGCTCTGTGATGTGCGCTTACAACGCCATCAACGGACAGCCGGCCTGCGCCAACGAATTCCTGCTGCAGAACCAGTTACGTGGAAAATGGGGCTTTCAGGGCTACGTGGTCTCGGATTGCGGCGCCGTTCTCGATATCTTCGACGGCCACCGCTACCGCCCCTCGCAGCCACAGGCAACGGCGATCTCTCTCGAACGAGGCATGGACAATGAATGCGTCGACTTTATTGCGAAGGTGAAGGACGACCACGATTACAAGCCGTACATCGAAGCCGTCCAGCAGGGCTACCTCAGCGAGAATGCGATGGACACGGCGCTCATTCGCCTCTTCACGGCGCGAATCAGGCTGGGCATGTTTGACCCGCCCGAAATGGTCCCGTATTCGAAGATCGATGAAAAGGAACTCGACAGCCCCGAACACCGCGCGCTGGCCCGCAAGCTTGCCAATGAGTCCATGGTGCTGCTGAAGAACGATGGCACGCTGCCGCTCAAATCAGGAATCACCAAGATCGCTGTGGTGGGCCCACTCGCCGATCAGACGAAGGTCCTGCTGGGGAATTACAACGGAACGCCGACGCATAGCGTCTCCATGCTGGAGGGACTCAAAGCGGAGTTCCCGCAAGCCAAGATCACGTTCGTTCCGGGAACCCAGTTCCTGCGCAACGACGGCAATCCGGTGCCGGGCAATCTGCTGACGACCGCCGATGGCAAACCCGGTCTCAAGGCGGAATACAACAACGGGCAGGGAGAAGAACTGGCGGCGGGAGCGAAGCAGGCGCCGCTCGTGAGCCGGGTCGAGCCGAATGTGGACCTCAGCGGGAGCAACCTGCCGGCGGAGGCTGCGGGGAAAAAGTCGATTGGCGTGCAGTGGACGGGCCTCCTGACGCCCCCCGTTTCTGGCGACTACCTCATCGGCATGCGCGCCGCCGGTTTTGCCAATGTCGTGGTTGACGGCAAAACGGTCGCGGAGGAGTGGGGGACCAAAGGGGTGGAAGCGCAGGTAGGGCGCGTGCACCTGGACAAAGGGCAAAAAGCCGCGCTGACCATCAACTACTCGGACATGGGTGGAGGCCAGCCTCTCGCGCAACTGATCTGGGCGCAGGCGAACAACGCCCCTTCGCCCCAGGCCGTTGGGGCGGCAAGGAATGCCGATGTGGTGATTGCCGTCGTCGGGATCACCAGCCAGCTCGAAGGCGAAGAGATGCCGGTGAACGAACCCGGTTTTCTCGGCGGGGATCGCACCAGCATCGATCTGCCTGAGCCGGAAGAAGCTCTGATCGAAGCCGTCGCGGCGAGCGGCAAACCCCTGGTGATCGTGCTGATGAATGGCAGCGCGCTGGCCGTCAACTGGGCCAGTGAACATGCCAATGCGATTCTCGAGGCGTGGTATTCCGGCGAGGAGGGCGGCGCGGCGATCGCCGAGACTCTAAGCGGGAAGAACAATCCTGCGGGCCGTCTGCCGGTTACTTTCTACAGAAACCTCAGCCAACTGCCCAATTTTGAAGACTACTCCATGGAAGGCCGCACCTACCGATACTTCCGGGAAAAGCCGCTCTATCCCTTCGGCTATGGCCTGAGTTACGCGAACTTCAGTTACAGCGATCTGAGCTTGCCGCGGGCAACAGTGAATGCGGGCGATCCGGTTGGTGCTGAGGTGACGGTGACCAATACCGGAAAGGTGGCGGGGGATGAGGCGGTGCAACTCTATCTGAGGTTTCCATCAGTGAAAGGGGCGCCGCTCGTAGCTCTGCGTGGGTTCCAGCGCGTTCACCTCGACGCCGGCGCGAGTCAGAAGGTGCATTTTGAGCTGAAGGACCGGGACCTCGGCGTGGTGACGGAGGACGGCCGTCCGATCATCGCCGGCGGTGATTACACCCTCAGCATCGGCGGCGGCCAGCCTGATAGTGGAGCGCCGGGAGTCACCGGACACTTCCGCGTTGAAGGCCAGATCGATTTGCCGGAATAGCCCGCGACGGCGCTCCTGCGCCGCATAAGTCAATCCGACGTGTGGTTCTAATACTTGAGCGCAGTAGAGTCCAGCGTGTCGTTGGAAGTCGTGGGCGCACGCCGGACTTTCTGGTTTAGTCCAGCTTCTGGGAATGGTTGTTGGGGGGCAACTAATCTGCTGATCGCCGTTCAGGAGGAGCCTGCCTCATCGCCAGGTGCGGCACCAGCATTCCCCGCCTTCGCGGATCCTGGGTCAGCCCTGCACTGAAAGGCTCTGCTCTAATGCGCCAGCGGTCGAACTCCTGGCAGTATTTGACCAATTCCCTGGCAGCAATCTTATGAGCAATGAAGTACTGGGGAGATAAATCAGGAAAAGCATTAAACTCCATATCAACCTCCACGCAGACCTGCAATTATACCACATTGGCCCAGAGTCAAAAGCTCCGCACACCGCGAGCTATTTGGGCGTCCGAAATGAAGCAGTCTTGGGGAGAAAGTGCACGTGCGAGGAAAAGTGATAGGGAAGTAAGTACTTAACGCAACGGTGTTCACTTTCACAACTATCTGAGGTTAAGAACCGGTGAGGCGCCGTTTTGGATGAATGTACAAGTGGCTTTGCCCTTTTCCCCGCAGACCTCTGCCTCCATGTGGATTCTTTCGAGCGCAATAAACTGCTCGGGAGACAGGCCCATGTGCTCACGGTATGCGTTGTCGGCGGCAGCCCGGCTGGTTTCTGCCATGAGCCTCTGGTCTTCAGCGAGCTTGCGCTGATTCTCGGTTTGAATTCTCTGCTCCTGAGTAGCCGTTTCGATTCTCTGATGCTTCACTGAGTCGGGCGGATTGGCCTTGCCTACCGTCATTGTCACCAATCTGACCGGTAGATTCTTCTCCTTCAAAAAGGCCACAAGCACATCGTGGATCTCATTATCGATTGCGTCCAGGGCCGTAGTGGAGATAGCCGTTTCGTTCATTCCGTGCTTTCTCACTGCCTGCCTCACCATGGTCTTGAACTGCTCTTCGATGTTATTTTGGTACCAGTCTGGACCGAAGTTCTTGATGAGTTGCACGGAATCTGTCACCTGGAGAATGGCGATAGCGTGGAAAGTAATCGGGACACCATCCGAGGTCATCATATCGGCCATTTCGGTTTCGTACTTCCTGGGCTGCATGTAAACGTCCACGCCTTCCGTGGACAGCGCCGCATAGGTCCTGCCTGTCTTGACGGGTTCGGGATCCACTCCACCGTGACCGATGAAATACGGCTTCTCGACCAGAACGACTTCATGGCCAGCATCGGGTGTGTAAACGCTGCATGCAGTCTGTAGTGTCAAGAGGAATATCAATCCGATCAGCGAAAATCGTTTCATGTGAATCCTCCTTTAGCTTTCTTTGACAGCATGTTTCTCGATCACCATCAAGAGGCGTCCCTCTGCCAGGTGCTAATCATTCCACACCCCCAAGGCTTGCGTAAAGTGCACAGTGCCGTAATAGAAAGTCGTGGATCGACCCTATCGATCCGCAGGTTCACGGGCTGCGGAGTTCGGACTCTTGGCTTGGTTCATCAGATCGTTCAGCAAACGCCGGGCTTGCGCGGAGTCAGGTTTGATGCGCAGGGCCACGGAGCACTGTCTGATGGCCTCGTCGACCCTTCCTTGGCGGGCCAGGGCGATCCCCAGATTGAGGCGCGCCTCGAGGAAGTCAGGTTTGATGCGCAGGGCCTGGGAATACTGAGTGATGGCCTCGTCGATTCTTCCTTGGCTGGCCAAGGCAATCCCCAGATTGTTGTATGCCTCAAGGAAGTCGGGCTTGATGCGCACGGCCTCGGAGTAGTGTGCCATGGCCTCGTCGATTCTTCCTTGGCGGGCCAGGGCAATGCCCAGATTGTTGTGCGCCTCAGGGAAGTCAGGCTTGATGCGCAGGGCCTCGAAGTACTGTGCAATGGCTTCGTCGATTCTTCCTTGGCCGGCCAGCGCAGCCCCCATATTGATGTGCGCCCCGGGGAAGTCCGGTTTGATGCGCAGGGCCTCGGAGTACTGCGCCATGGCCTCGTCGATTCTTCCTTGGGCGGCCAGGGCAGTCCCCAGATTGAGGTGCGCTTCAGCGAAGTCCGGTTTGATGCGCAGGGCATCGGTGTACTGAGTGATGGCCTCGTCGATTTTCCCTTGGCCGGCCAAAGCGAGCCCTAGGTCTAAGAAGATCTGGGGCGCCGGTTCGAATTCGAGATTCCGGGTGAATAACACGACATCATTGCACCACTCGCGGTCGCGGATTACGATGCGAGCGGCATACAGCATCGCCACCGTCACGCCGGCGAGCGCCAGGGCCCATCGCTGCGCGGGTCGCCCACCGGCGCGCGCCCACAACCTCGTGGCAAGGAGACCGACCAGCCACGCCACCCCGACGGAGGGCAAATAGAGGTAGTGTTCGGTAAAAACGTTCTCCCCCACCCAGTGAGCGTTGAGGACGGGAGCGAGCGTGGCCAAAAACCACAAGATGGCGAAGGAGGCGAAGCGGACGTTGCGCTCGCGGCTACGCCAGCAAACCAAGAAAAAAGCAGCCAGCGCCAAAAGGACCGCCAGGCCGGCGAGAACCCGAAGATCTAACGGGCTCGTGCTGGGGTGGAACACGTAATAGACGCAAAGCCGAACCGGCCAAACCAGCTTCCAAACGTACTGGCCGACCAGCGCAATGGCGGAGAGCACGATTTGCGACGAGGTGACTTGGCCAAACCTCTCTTTTGGCGCCAGCGCTCCCAGAAAGTGGAAGCGGAGGACCACATAGGCTGCGCCGACGAGCCACAGCACGCCATAGCGGGCCAGTTTCTGGGAGGTACTTGTTTCGCGGCGGTCCTCGCGGTAAAAATGCTCATAGACCGTGGCCAGGGCCGGCAGAGTCATGGCCTGTTCCTTCGAGAGCAGGGCTAGAAGAAACGTCGCCCCCATCACGGCCAACAGGCGCCCGGAGAGCCTGCCCCCAGGCCTCGCCATAGCGAGAAACAGCCCGAAAGTAACGAGATAAAAGACAGTAAGTTCAAGGTCTGTAGCCCCGGCAATCCAGGCCACCGACTCGGTGTGAATCGGCTGCAAAGCGAACCAAGCGCCGGCCACGAAGGCCCACCCGCGGTCCCCGGTCAGACGTTTGGTAAGCGCAAACACGAGGCAAACGACGACCGCATGGAGTAGAAGACTAACGAGATGAAAGCCGTAAGGCCGCAAGCCAAAGATCTTATAGCTGGTGAGAAAGCCCAGAGTCACCAGCGGGCGGTAATAATTGGAGACGGTGGGGCCTTGGAAAGACCAGACGTTGGCGGCAAAGATCTCTTTGAGGTGCTGCAAACTTCGGACGTAGGGATTCTGCACGATGAGTACGTCGTCGTCATACACGAAACCGTTGAACAGAATGTTTAGATACGGCAGGGTGGCGCAGGCCAGCAGGGCCGCAACAAGGAGGACGGTGCCGCGGTCCAGCCGAAACGCGGCCCCCCTGGGCAGGGGCGGCGCTTGGGTAGTTCTTCCGGCCTTGGCTGCCTGCGCGGAGCCAGCACGGCGGATTGCCGGCCTCGACCCACGCCCTGGCGGACGCGCCAAACCGAAGCCCCTCGACCGAGTTTTTCGCCCGCGGGTCTCCCGCAACGAAAACATGCCGATACTATACATCGAGTCGGCGGCAAAAAGGGTGCGTCAGCGAAGTTCACAGAACGTGGCGGAGAATCCGCTGCCGCAACATCCGCGCGCCTCACCGCCACGTGGGGACTGGCTTCCCTTCGATTCTCAATATGGCCTCCTGCCCTGCTGCGCTGACGCGGTGCATCGCGATGGCCTGCTGGAGTGCGGGGATTGCATCTTTCGCCTCGGGTCCGATGTCTCCCAGAGCGGTGGCGATGCTGCTCAGCACGAGCCCTTGCTCATCCTTGGCCAGCAGCCTCTCTGCCATGGGGCCTACCGCCGACCGCGCGGCCGGGCCGATGGCGCCCAGCGCGTCGGCGACCGGGGATCGCACGTATGCGACGGGGTCCCTCAGAGCCGCGATTAGCTCCGGCACTGCCGGAGCAGCCGCAGGCCCCATGGCCTTCAAGGCGAGGGCAGCCAGGTCGCGCACCCGGGGGTTGGAATCCGCCAGGGTTTTGCCTAGGGCAGGAACTGCCGCCGCGGCGCCGTTCCGCCCGATCTGCGAGAGCGCCCACGCCGCGGCTGCTCGAACCTGAACCTCCGGATCACCGAGGGCTGCTGATAGCTCTCCGGCGGCCGGCGCTGCGTCTTCACCAAAAGCGCCGATGGCGCGAATCGCGGCGGCCCGGCCAGCCGGGTCTGCCTGCTTGAGCTTGTCGCGATAAGCCGCAAGCGGGAGCCCGCGGTAAACGGCCACTCCCGCAGGGGCCGAGGGAGCCACGGATGGCGGTTCCGGATTCAAACGTGGTATCGTCTCCGCCTCCGGTTCTCCCGCAGATTCCGGGACCTTCTCCAATACCACATCATTGATTCCCAAGTTGTATCCGGCGGAGCGTTCGTCCTTCCCCGTACAAACGAAGGTGAGTGTGTGCCGTCCTCCGGTTAAAGAAAACCAGCCGAGCGGCCTGTCTTGTGCAACGTAGACTTCCGCAAGATAGTTGTGGAAGACCTCCGGACCCGGCGCCGGAACCTCGGAGGTTGCGGGCTGGCGTTTGTCCAGATTAGCCGGCTCGTCGTCCACCAAGGCCGTGTAATCTCCATAATCAGGTCCCTTCGCAAGCAGGGCTACAAGCTCGTAGCGGCCCGCCTCCGCGATGTCGATGGGCACGTTGATTCTGGCCCCCTTGCCTTGGGCCTGGAAGAAGAGCAAGTCCTTCGCCCAATCGACCTCGCGCTGTACGGACGCTTTCCCACTCTCCGCAGTCACGTCCTTTATTGAGTCCTCCACCGCGAGTTGTCTGGCGTTGCCGAGCGGCAGGCGCTCCTCACCGTAAGGGGGTTCCGGCAGATCTTCATTCGCGCCCTTCTGGTACCAGAAAGCGACGCTGGAATAATAGTCAGGGCGTTCTTCGAAGCCGGAGCGAACCGTCCCATCTGCGTTGTAGGTCCACCCGGCGTGCTCGATGCCCGCCCAGATCGACTTGGTGAATGGTATGGGGTCGGGAACATGCCATCGGTAAGCGCCCAGCCTTTGCCCGGGCAACTCCCCTCCCGAAATCGGACTGCCGCTCCAGGGACCTGTGAAGTCGCGCAGGCCCCAGCCTTCACTGAAATAATCCTCGGCGCCGGTCCCATAAATCTGCGGGTGCTTCGCCCCATCAACATAAAACAAGTCATCGCCTTCGCCAAACCAACCCACGCCAGTCTCGATCACGTTGAGTACGGTGCCGATGTAATGTCCTGTTCCCTGGATATTGAGGAATTCATAATTCCGGCCCGGGGTTGCAGGACGCTCCTGCCGGTAGTAGGCGTGGAAGTACGCGAGATCATTCCGCCAGGCCGGCCACTTTTGAAAGTCGACGTGGTAGTAAAACGAACGAACGGGCCGATTCCCCTCGTTGGTCACCGTGATTTTGCATGATCTTTGAAAGGGCATCGGCCAGTAGCTGTTTCTCGCTCGACCCAGCGAGCTGTCCTCCACCATCATGGAATTGAGATCCATCTCCATGCCGTGCCCGACGCCGAAAAAATCACCCAGAGGCGAGTCCACGCTCGGCGTCTTCTTCCCGTCGTAGTAAGCACGCAGGCGAAGCAGGCGGGGCCAGCCGTACTCGTTGTCCGCCACCGTCACCCAGATGTGGGTCACCGCGCCGGGACCGGCGAGATCAGCCATCACCAGTGTCTGGCCCGGCATGATGTGTTTGCTGTCATCGTTGCTGAAGACGTATCGGTTGTCGCTGGAGACGCGTCCTGCCGAGAAGTTCTTCAAGCGCGCGAGGCCGAGAGAATCAAGGAAATCATTCGTGGGCGCCTGCGCTGAAGCCATGCCCACGCAGAACAGAATAATAACAAGCAGCAGTGTCCTCATGATGTTCCCTTCGACGTAGGGGGGATGTCCTTCCTCGCTCCGTTCTCTCGAAAGTCTGTCATTCTGAGCGAAGCGGAGAATCTGCATTAGTTCGCTTCGGACCGGAACTGCAGATCCTTCGCTTCGCTCAGGATGACAGCGAAGGGGTCGGATTGAGATCCATATTACGAAACTGGTTCGACACTTCGAGCTACATGTTGATCTCTGAATACGCCGTTTCAGTGATAGTCCGCTGCATGGCCAGGAAGTTCTCCATGGGCGTATCGAGTTGAACGTGATGGGTCGGGGCCAGAATCAGCCCGCCGTTCTTGCCAATCGTTTTGAGCCTTTCCTTAACCTCCCGGCGAATCTCGTCCGGACTTCCGAACGGAAGGGTGTATTGCTCGTCGATGGATCCCCAGAAACTCAACTTGTCTCCGAATTCACGTTTGATCTCCGCCGGATCCATGGAGGCCGGTTGAATTGGATTCAAAACATCTACTCCAATCTCGATCAATTCGGGAATTATGGGAGCAATCATCCCGTCGGAATGATACGCGACTTTCACCTGCGGGTTGATGGCCTTGAGTTCGGCGATGAAATTCGCCATGCGGGGCTTAAGGAATCTCCGCCAGCAAGCCGGGGAAATGATCATGGCCTTTTGCCCGCCCACATCGTCGCCCGTCCAGATCATGTCCACGCCCATTTGCACCAGTCGTTTGGCGGCGGCGAGATGATACTGGTAGGGAATCTCGAGAATCCTCTCCGCCAGTTCGGGATTTAGCGCGAAGTCCATCAACATCTGCTCCAGCCCGCGCAGGGCCCAGGCGGTTTCAAAGATCGTGGTCACCGTCACACCCACGATCCAATATTCGTCTTTGAAGTTCCTGATGGTTCGCGCTGCGTCTTCATAAAGTTCTGCGCGGCCGGGATCCGGGGGGCGGTAAGTCTCCAGAGCCTGCGCATCGGCGAGAGGATGAATACACATCTCCGTGTAGCTGCCCTTGCCGAATCGCGTGGTGTACTCGCACTGCTTCCACCCCACGCCCCATTCGTCCACATAGTCGCCCGGGTGCTGGTAGTAGCAGTTTGCCCAGCCCACGGAGGTCAGCAGCAGGTCTTCGCCGAGCGAGCGCTCAAGCGCGTAGGTGTTGCCTCCGCCATGCGGGTTGTGGACTGAGCCCTCTTGGAAACGCAGTTCCGCTCGCAGCCGGTTTGCGAACTCCGGGGTGAAACTGATCTGCATCGGACATCTGTCCGCTTCCTCGTGCTCGAGGGCCATGCATACCCTATCGCGATGTTTCATTCGCCTCCCTTCCCACGCTTGGCGCCAATTGCCAGCTCCGCAGAACCCTCCGATCGGCACAGCGACGACTTGCGAGGGTTATACCCGAGAGTTGTGATTGCAGTCTAGCCGATCCGTTTCGTTGTACGCAACCCACGAGGAGGTAGGGCAGCAACTTCGGAAACCTGGCGGGCAGGGGCGTAGGGGAGACGGAAACGGCGCGGTTTGGACGCTGAGAGTGGGGCGAGGCAAAGAGGGTGGCATTTTCGAGAGCACTTCGCCGGTGGGGCC
>Ga0181535_10006048_pt1 | contig 12709 bp, 6 predicted proteins | sample PEATcosm2014_Bin_44_FD_119774 | JGI IMG/M metagenome (GOLD analysis project Ga0181535, IMG submission 119774) | Peatland microbial communities from MTU Mesocosm Facility, Houghton, MI, USA - PEATcosm2014_Bin17_30_metaG | ecosystem: Environmental > Terrestrial > Soil > Wetlands > Peat | place...
CCCCAATCCCGCTTCCATGGTTGGCTCCATCGTACCTGCCTCAGAGGTCTCGCTCCTCCTGCTTGTACCAACCTCCAAAGAATAAAACCGAAATCAAATGTGCGAAAAATATCGTACGTCATCCGCAAGTGCCGCGATGAACGGTCGCGGCGTCAAAGCGGACCATACTCCACCGCCGCCGAGCGAAGAGTAGAACGAACAGAACCTTTGAGAGTCATAGCCAAGGTCCCTGTATAGCTTAATGATGGCCAGAGAAGGCGGCCCTTGACACTCACCTTGATCTCGATGCGTTATCTTCCTGGAGCCTCAACGGCGTTCCTTGAACTTCACGACGAGTGCAATAACGCTTGCAGGCGTTGTGCGTTCAAAATGCGAGCGTGGGGAAATCACCCGGAGCCCAAGATCACATCGCGGCCAGCGACACGATGCAGCCGTGGAGGTCATCTCATCGATTCTCCAATCCGGGTACGAAAGATCGGCTAGGCCACAACCAACGGAGTCTCTTGCTTGCATCGCAGACGTTCTGCTTTCAACGATTCGCATCTCAACGGGGAGGTTCCACCTGCGAGTCGATTGCCAAAGCCGCCTTCATCCAGCCTTCGCCAGCCCATCTGAAATAAAATGAACAGCACCGCGATTGACTGGAAATTCATTGAAATTTGAACGAAAGTAAACCTTGACGGCGAAAGCTAGTCTTCGCTCGCCAATCCACGTTTGGCTTCTCAACCACACTGAGAGGGGCATGCGAAGGAACACCTCGCATGCGCGGCAATCATGAGAATGTACTCGGACGCGCCGGGGGCCAGGTCAGGATTAGTCAGGGGCCGGTGGCGCTGCCAGCTGCGGCTACGCCGGTCCCGTTCTTCGAACAATGCATTGCGGACGGAGTCTCGCAATTTCGCCGAATCGTTGCAGTCATCCTCAACCGGTCTAAAGGCAGGCGAGAACTCGGCTTGCCCTCTCTCGCTCCCCCGTGGTGCAGTTTGTTTTTGGAGAGGCCAAGATGCGTACGAATTATCCGCCAACTCGCCGACCATCCTGAATACACAGCCGGGCTGGCCGTCATGATAGCCGTCTTCAAGTCCACTTCGAGGTGAAGCATGCTGCAAGGAGCCAAGATCAGATTTCCACTTCGTGAGGGGCTGGCCGTTCGGCGAGCCGGTCGGTCTCTCAGGGACCTTTTGGGAGCGGGGTTGAGGAGCGATTCCTGCGTTATGCCGGGGCGAAAACTGCGCGCCGTGGCCACTTGCTTATCGGCCTGTGGCCTTTCGATCGTGTTGGCTCATGGCGTCCTGGCTGCCGCCCAGAACGCGGTCTCAAACGGGGCACTGGGCGGTCGGGTCACCGACCAAACGGGCGCCGTGGTGCAGGGAGCATCGGTTGATGTGCGGAGCCTGGAGACCGGTGTAACGCTTCATGCCGTAACCAACCATGCGGGCCTTTACCGGTTTCCGGTGGTCGCCCCGGGCGCCTATTCGATGACGGTAAGTTGCGAAAGTTTCCGCGATGCCCAGGTTTTGGTGCGTGTGCTGGTGGGAAACACCACCTCGGAGGACTTCAGGCTGCAGGTGGGGGCCGGCGCGGACACGGTTCGAGTGGCCGGGGCCACACCGCTTCTGCGGCCGGAGGAATCCTCCTCCAGCACAGTGATCGAGCGTTCTCTGATCGAAGCCTTGCCGCTGAACGGACGGAAATACACCGACTTCATGGTGCTCTCGCCGAACACCAGCTACGACGGCGACACCGGCCTGGTGAGCATCGCCGGTCAGCAGGGCGGCGAGGACTCGGGATACGCCAACGGAAATGGCTCCAACGCCTTTACCGTGGATGGATCCAATGCGACCAGCAACTACTTCGACGACATTGTGGGCCGCTATCGGGTTCCGTATTTGTATGGCGAGGAAGCGATCCAGGAATTCCAGGTCTCGGTGAGCCCGTACACGGCCATTTACGGGGGCGGAGCGGGCTTCGTCAATGCGGTAACCCGGTCCGGCAGCAACACCTTCCACGGCAGTGCGTTCTATTACAACCGCAACTCCGCTACCGGAGCCAACGACGCTCTCGACAAGGCCGCCGGCAATCCCAAGCCGGAAGATGCCTTGCAGCAATTCGGCGCTGGGCTGGGCGGGCCTGTCCTGCGCAACCGCCTGTGGTTCTTCGTCGATTACGAGCAGCAACTGCGCAACAATCCGATTTCCGTCGTCAATGCAGTCATGACAACGACGCCGGCGAACCTGGCTTCCTTCCTGAGCGCCAACTTCGGAATCCCGGCCGGGACCTCGCTGCCCACGCCGAACGGGCCTCTGCCGGTTCCGGGCAGCGACACCGCCCCGGACCCGGGCAATCCGGTATATCTGCAGCAGGTGGCGAACGCCGTGAACGCACTGAACGCCAATCTGGGCCTCAAAGCGAGACAGCGCAACGATTGGGTGCTCACGCCCCGGCTGGACTATCAGGCCAGCTCCCGCGATGGCCTGTTTCTCAGCCTCAATGTGAACCGCTTCGACTCGCCCGGGGGCGTCATCACGGACCCAACCGTGGCAAATTACGGCAAGCAGATCCTGGCCAACGCCTATGTGCATACCTTCCAGGCCGGCCTGGGATGGACGCACACGTTTTCCCCGAGGCTACTGAACGAATTTCATGCGGCGACATCGGACGACAACGAAATCTCGACGCCCACCGGCCTGGCTCCGGGCACTCCCACGTTGATCCTGGATAGCCCTGCCCCCTTCATTCTGGGCAACGCGCCTTTCTCGGTGGGGAGAGTCTTTGAAAGGCAGTATTCTTTCGCCGACCGTGTCGATTACCAGTTTGGCAAGCACACCCTGCAATTCGGCATCGACATCAACCGCGCCTGGGACTCGGACAACAACGATGGCGGAGCGGATCCGAACGAGGCCGTCGATTTCGGGTCCTTCCTCGGCAGTTACGAATTCTCCAACCTCGAGGATTTTGCGCTCGGGGAATACAACGTCTTCAGCCAGTCTTCGGGGAATCCGACATTTTCCTTTGTGGTGCCGTACTACGGGTTTTATCTGCAGGACACCTTCCGCGCCTTGCCGAAGCTGACCCTCGAAATGGGTCTGCGCGAGGACTTTCAGGTTTATCCGCAGCCAATGGAAAACCCAGCCTTTCCGCTCACCGGGCAGTATCCAAACCAGTTCCGGCGTCTGGCTCCGCGCTTCGGACTTGCCCTGCAACCCACGGGAAGGACCGTGGTCCGCGGAGGATTCGGTCTGTTCTACACCAACATGAATGGCCTGAATTACCGCAACGCGACGGTCTCGAACGGACTGGCGTCGCAGCAGTCCTCGGCAAGTGTCAGTTATGCCTCAGGTCCGCCGAACCAGCAGTTGCCGACCTTCCCCAACATTCTTCCGGCGAACTCACCGCTCTTCTCGGCTTCCGAAGACATCTCCCTGGTTTCACCCGGCTTTCGAGCGCCCTCCATCATGCAGTCGAGCTTGCAGATCGAATGGGAGATGCTCCCCTCTGCCACGGTTAGCATCGGCACCATGTGGAATCACGGAGTCCATCTGCTCTCCGGCAGCGCTTACGACTTAAACCTGAATCCGTTGCAAGGCACAACAAGTTACGTGGTCTGCCCCGCGAATACGCCCGTGGCAGCGGTCTCTTGCAGTGGAAGAACGATCGTGTTGCCGAACATGGACAATGGCCTGCTGAACGAAGGTCGCATCAATTCGAACCTGGGCCAGATCAACGAACTGATCAGCCCCGGACAGAACGATTACAACTCCATGTTCCTCCAGGTCCAGCGCCGTGTCTCGCAGGGCCTCTCCTTGCAGGCCTCCTATACCTTCGCCAAAAGCGTCATGCGCGATGGGATGGACTTCAACAATCAATTCGACTTCAGCGATACCCATGGACCCACGCTGCTCGACCAGCGGCACCGCATCTCCCTTGCAGGCACTTACCGACCGAGGCTGGAAAGCCTGACGCACATGGGCGCCGGACGCCTCCTGCTTAAGGACTGGACGCTGAGCAGCGTGATGGAATTCTCTTCCGGACGCCCGTACGCGGCGCTGCTCGGTCCCGCATCGGGCGGCGACAACTTGAACGACACCGCTTTCAATGAGGACACAGCGAATACCGCCGCGGGAATCAATGGCGGCGGCCCTGTACCGGGGGTCGGCCTGAACTCTTTTTACGGGCCGTGGCTGGAGAGAATCGATGCCGGTTTGACACGCAGTTTTACCCTTCGGGAAGGAAAGGACCTGCAAGTGCAGGCGCAGGCCTTCAACCTGTTCAACCACGCGAATTACTACGTGCAGAACGGCAACGGGATCAACCCGCTCGAATACAACCCGGTCGGCCCCAACTGCGGGGACGGCGTTACGCTGAACCAGGCCTGCTATCTGGTGCCCAATTCCGGGCCAGGCAATTTCGGCACCTTCGGGGAGATCAGCCCCAACGGACTTCCCAGGGTATTGCAGTTTTCCATGAGATTCTCGTTCTAGGCTGGCTTATCGTGAAGATCCTAGTCGTTGAAGATGAAGCCAAGACCGCCAAGTTCCTGCAGAAGGGACTTGGGGAGGCCGGGTTTGTTGTCGATGTCGCCACAGATGGATTGGATGGACTGCACCTGGCACAGGAATTCGAATTCGATCTTGTCATTCTCGACGTGATGCTGCCGGGGCTGGATGGATGGCAGATTCTGACCCGCCTGCGCCAGGGAGGCCGGAGGGCGCTGGTGCTTTTCCTCACTGCTCGCGATGCTGTACACGAGCGGGTGCGGGGCTTCGAACTGGGCGCCGACGACTATCTGGTCAAGCCCTTCGCCTTTTCCGAATTGCTGGCCCGCGTGCGGTCTCTGCTGCGCCGCGGGCCGCCGCGCGTGCAAGAGACGCTGTGCCTGGCCGATCTGGAAATCGACCTGTTGCGCCAGCGCGCCACGCGCGCCGGCCAACGGCTGGATCTCACATCCAAGGAGTTCCTTCTCTTATCCCTACTGGCGCGGCGCACAGGCGAAGTGCTTTCGCGAACCCTGATCGCCGAAGCAGTCTGGGACATGAACTTCGACAGCGACACCAATGTGGTGGACGTCAATGTGCGCAGGCTGCGCAGCAAGGTGGACGATCCTTTCCCGCTCAAGTTGATCCATACTGTTCGCGGCGCCGGCTATGTCCTGGAATCTGACTAGCGGCCCCGCTCCCGTCTCGCGCCTATGGAGAACCCTGGCCTTCCGGTTGACGGCCGGCTATGCGCTTGCAGGCTTGTTTCTGGTTTTCTTCTCCATCGTCGCTCTTTACCTGGTGCTGGTGCGCGAACTGGATAAAAGCACCGATTTGTTCCTCGCCGACAAGGTGCACGTGCTGCGCGCGATGTTGCGGGAGAGACCCGGCGACGAGGACGCGCTGCGGGAGGAAGTCGAGTTGGAATCGGCCGCGCGGCAATACGAGCAGTTCTATATCCGTCTGCTGGACGATCGAAACACACAGTTGTTGATCACGCCAGGCATGGCGGATCAATTAGACCTGGCGCAATTGGCCAGTCAAACTCGAGACCGCCCCAGCCGCACCATTCGGATGAAAGGCAGGGACGGCAAAGCCTTCCGCGTCAATAGCGCCTCAGCGCCGGTCGGCTCCCCCGCAACTCAAACCGACACCGTCCAGATTGCAGTCGATGTCTCGCAAAAGGAAGCGCTGCTGGCGCGCTTTCGGTTTTGGTTCTGGGCCATTCTGCTGGCCACCTTCGCCATCTTTCCATTGGTCGGATACCGGATTGCACAGCAGGGCATCCGCCCGGTGGAGGAAATGGCAACGACCGCACGCCACATCAGTTCGACGAACCTGCGGGAGCGCATCCATTCGGAGGGATTTCCGTTCGAGCTGGCATCGCTGGCCGGTACCTTCAACCAGATGCTGGACCGCCTGGAGGATTCCTTCGAGCGCATTTCGAGATTCTCGGCCGATATTGCGCACGACCTGCGGACGCCGGTGAATAACATCCGCGGCGAAGCAGAAGTTGCGCTGGCCCGTGCGCGAAGCGCCGGCGAATACCGCGATGTGATCGAATCCTGCCTCGAAGAAGCCGAGCGGCTATCGGATCTCATCGGCGACCTCCTCTTCCTGGCGCGCGCAGAGAGCCCATTGACACATCTGCGCCGCGAGCGGGTCGATGTGGGTGAATTGGTTGCCGGTGTGCGGGAGTATTACGAGGCATCGGCCGCCGATGGCGCCGTCTCGCTCACTGCTGCCGTCGCCGCCGGACCGGTCATTGCCGAACTGGACCGCACGCTCCTGCAAAGGGCAGTGGGCAACCTGGTCTCCAATGCCCTGGCAAACACACCGACCGGCGGAGCGGTTGCTCTGGAGACCTGCGCCGATTCATCCACGATTCAGATCAAGGTCTCCGATACAGGGATCGGTATTCCCGCCGAAGCCCTGCCCAGGGTATTCGATCGCTTCTTCCGTGTCGATTCGTCGCGTTCGCAGGATTCGGGAGGCACCGGATTGGGGCTGGCCATCGTCAAGAGCATCGTTGAGTTGCATGACGGCCATGTCGAAATCGCCAGCGAACCCGGGCACGGCACGCAGGTTACCCTGCACATTCCCATTCTCTCCGCCACATGACAGAACTGCGATTCTTGCATCATCGTGGCCTCTGGGACCGGTGCCTGAACTCCAACCGGTTGGCGCAGGCACCGCGGTGCGTCTTTTGGGTCGGTGGGGACTTTGCGTTTGAGGCGCACATGAAAAGCCCCCTCCCCGGTGACCGGGGAGAGGGCGGTTGCAGTTGGAACGTGCTTTAGTCGTCCAGGTCAGCGCTAGCGGCGGGCGCCTTGCGGTTGAAGTCGCTCGCGGGGCGAACCTTGCTCTCGCCGGGATACGGCCGCGTAAACCCGGTTGCCTCGTACCAGTCCAGGTGGTTGACGGTGTCCGGGTCTTCGGAGTCGGGCTTGTGATATTTGCCGGCGAAGATCTGCGTCTTCTTCTTCATCCAGCCAGCCCTCAGGACCTTGACCGCGGCGCTGTCGTTTTTGTAGAGCGCCTCAATCGGTGTAACGCCCAGGTCCAGCGGGATCGCGTTCGGCACGTGCGTCCACGGCAGGAAGTAATCCGGGGGCGGATCGTTGACGAAGAGCGTCTTCATCGGCGAGGCCACCAGGTCGTTCTGGTTCATGGGCGTCAGACCGAGAATCTGCTCGATCGTGCGGGTCATGTTGACCTGAGTGTAGTAAGTGCTATCTGCCCTGACTCCACTCCCGGTGCCGTCCTTCTTGACCATCTGCCTGACGTACGGGCTGATGACATAGCCCGGGCTGCGGTGACCGTCGACGTGGTCGACGCCGGTCTGCGCGTCGTCTTCCTCGACGAAGATCGCCGAAGAGGACCAGATGGGGCTGTGGCTGATGATGTCGACAAAGCGGCCAAGGGCCAGGTCGTTATCGGCCTGCATGGCCTGCCCGGTCGGCTGGCCGCCGGTGTGGTCGGAGCTGATCCACATGATTTCCAATTGGGGCACCGTACCGGCCGCCACGTCCTTGGCGAAGTCCTGCTTCCAAATATCGACGCGGTACTGATCGGGGATGCCCAGATCGAACTGCGGGTAGTTGGGGACCACGTGATTCATCACGTTCGGGAGCGGGGAGTACGAGGATATCGCGTTGTAATAGGTAAGCTGCGGTTCCGCGCCATACTCGTAGTCCACCGTGTCCTGGTAGAACTGGCTCCAGGTTGGCTCGCAGCTAAGCGTAATGATTGTCGGGGTGCAACCCGGCACGTTGAAGGTATTCTCCTCGACATACTCGCCGTAGATCTTCATGCTGATGCCAGCCGCGGCCGCCACGTCGAACAGGTGGCCCTTGTTCTGATAAGCAATTGCATCGCCGCCGTTGGAGGGGTAGTCACGGACCCAGTCGGGCGACTGGATGTCGTCGGCGTAGGGCGCCATGGCCTGGAGGATCCAGTTGTGACCGTCGGCCGACTGGCGGCTCGGATCGTAGAAGTTGTCCAGAAGCGGGAAGCGCTGCACCAGCGTGTGCGCGTTGGGCGTGACGCTACCGTAGGTCGCGTTGTCACCGAAGACTGCCAGTGAGGGGTCGCCATTGCCGCCGGCCACGTCGCCCAGGATCTGATCGTAGGTGCGGTTTTCACGGATGATGAGGAACACGTGCTTGATCAGCGAGGGATCCCCGATGTGGACCGGGATTGCGACCGGCGCGGTCTTCGGGCTGCCACCGGCGGCTGCCTTGATGTTTACCGTCAGATCCCAGTGGTTGTTCAAGCGAACCTGCTTGGTCATCGCCGCCAGGGTAGTGGCGTTCGGCACGGGAATGATGCTGACGGTGCCCAGGTCCTGGTGGGTATTGAGGCCGGTCACACCCCATTCGGCCGCGGTCGAATTTGATGTATCCGGCGCGCCGCTCACGGTTTCGAAGGGATTCGGGTTGCCCGTGGTTCCCCAGCCCTTGTCGTTGGCCACCAGCAGCGCGCCGTCCGCAGCGTCCAGCACAACCGAGCTCGGCGCATAGCCGACGGGGATCATGCCCACGACGGGAGTGCTCGCGCCGAAGGCAAGGTTGACCACCGCGATCGCGTTGGCGTTGTACAACGCGACATAGGCTATGTCGTTCACGTTGTCGACGGCGATCGAGTTCGGCCCGGCGCCGTAGGCAGGCGTCGTTGCGCCCGGCACCGAGATCGGGAGTCCAAGGTTGATCGTCCGCACCGGTGCCTGTAAGGTCGTGTCAATCTCGGTAATGGTGTCGTCATAGACGTTGGCGACCAACAGGTCGTCCCCCCAGAAAGCCATCCCGGTCGGGTGCAGACCGGTCGGGATGCTGCCCGTGACCGTAAACGTGGAGAGGTTGACCACGGAAACGGTGCCGGTGGCCGTGGCACCAGTCGGGTTTTGGGCGACGACCGGGGTGCCATCGGAGTAGAGTTGAAAGTCAGCTTTTGTAGCAATTCGGCCGGCCTCGTTGGAGACGAAGGCGGTGGTGCCATCCGGCGAGATCACGACGCTGTGCGGGACGTTTCCGACGCGAATATCTGTGACCTCGACCGGCGGCGTCTTGGTCAGATCGATCTTGGCCAGCGTATTGTTGACGTCCAGCACGGCGTAGGCGGTCTTGACATCCGGCGAGATTGCGACGCCAGTGGGATAGGAAGTGCCGAACGAGTAGGTCCAGCCGCAGGGGAGCGCCAAGCTGCCCGTGGTCCCCACAGGGCTGGGGAGCTTAACGTTCGTCCCTGGCGTCATGATGGTCTGAGTGCACTTGACGGTGCTTAGAATATCCGTCGAGCCTACACCAGGGACGGTGTAGGTCTTGCCGTCCACCGGGACCGCGACCTGCGCGTTGTCCGTGAGCAAGCCTGTCTTCGGATCGACGTTGGCGACGGTAACGTGGCTGCTGTCCTGGCTGAAAATCAGGTACTTGCCGTCCGGCGAATAGCTGATGCCGGTAATGCTGCCGCTCGAGTCCTTACCATTGAAGTTGTAGCTCTGCAGGACCGCTCCGGTTTGGGTGTTGAACACCTCGACTGCTCCGTTGCCGTTGGACGCTGACGTACCCAGGGTGAGGACGGCCGCAGTGTGATTGCCAGTGGGGTTGAGCGCGATCGCCTTGGCGCGGACCCGGATGCCGAGGTTGACCTGGGTGCCGGCGGGGGTGATGACTGTGCCGTCGCTGACGATGAAACTGCCGTTCGTCTGCGGGCCCGGGGTGTAGGTCGGAAACTGCTTGGACTGGCCAAAGACCGCCGGGACACACAGCCCCGCCGCCAGCAGGCCGACGAGCGGAAGCAGACGGTTGAACCGAGAACTAATTCGAGACGCCTTGCGGAACATATGTCGCTCTCCTCTTTGGTTTTCTCATCACGCAACCCGGAATCGGCCGCGCATCATGGGGCCGCTTCAGGAAACGGAAACTCGTGGGGGAAAGAGAGACGATGGCACGTCGAATCAATCACTTGCGGTGTCTTCGACTGTTCGGAGTCATCATCGGCCTTTGACCCGCGCAAGTCATTTATCTGCAACGCGCATTTCCTCTAAACGCACGTTGCGTTCCGCTTTCTGAAACGACCCCGGCTTGCCCTTCGACAGGCCGTCCTGTTGAGCCTTGGAACGAAAAGCATGAAACCGTTCCGTGTTTTTTCCCTCGCTTGCAGAACGTGGCTCAGTTGGCTGGGGCAGTACCAACGAGGAGAGTCTAGCGGAGGGAAAAGTACACCGGCATGACGCGAAGATTACAGTCATGTCATCTTGTTGCGAGGGCCGGCACGCGCAAACTGACACCGGTTGCCTGGCCGAGTTCGCTGTTGAACTCTGCGCTCCCGTCGTCGAGAGTCATGATGCTCTGCACGATTGCCAGACCCAATCCAGTGCCGCCCGAAGTCTTAGAGCATTTTCCAAATTTACGAGAACTTTCTTAGAGAGGTGCAAGGTGGCTATTCCTTCAGGAAAAGGCCACTTGAGTGCGCGGTCCCGGTTGACAGCATTCGGAAAATGCTATGGAGCGCGACGGGGCGACGCGGAAGCAAAGGCTGCGTTCCGCTTCCTGAAACGTCCCCAACATCGGGGTTGAAATACGACGAGCCCCCTGCGCGTCGTGGCGCCAGCTTTTTGCAATCGACATGTAACGGGCTGATGACGATCGGATGAGATTTCCGCTACCTGCACGCAGTTCCACGTTAAGCAGAGTCTGTTTCGTGAACGGAGTCTTTGTGTCTTTCCGGTCAGGTGGGCTGCTTCATCCCAATCACGTTCGGGCGATACTGGCGTCCAGTTCCGGCCCGTCGTTGACGAGCCGTTGGTAGCTGCGGAAATACGCGACCAGTTCGGCGCCTCCGGTTGGAAACACTAGGCCCGGATGGAAGCAGCTCAGAGCGCGGTTGTACGCAACGATGGGCCGCCGATATTGCCCAGTTTCTCCAAAGCGATTCCGAGACGGAAATAAGCATCGGTGTAGCGCGGGTTCCTGGAGATAGCCCGCTCGAATCTCGCGATGGCATCCGGTACGTGGCCAACATCGAGGCAGGCGAGGCCGACGTCGTGCTGGATGATGGAATTGGGCGGCTGCAGCAGCGCTGCATCACGCAATGGCCCGATCGCCTCGGCTGGCCGCCCGGCCCTGGGCAACTTCGTGGCCAACGCAAGCAGAGGTGCCAACTGCTGCGGAGCGGCTGGGTCTGGAGACTGGGAAATGGCACGAACCGAGCGTGGAATCTGTAGCGCGGCCATCGGAATCGCGAGCGCGATTGCCTCCCAACCATGTGAATCTTGCGATAAGGCCCTGGAAAAGTCGGGCAGCGCAGGATTTGTACCCGGAAACGCCGTAGGGTTCTGCCTCGTTTTTTTTGGTCTGCATCGGTCGGATTTCAGGCGTCTCTTTGCGCTGCTTTCGGTTCGACGAAGGCCCACTCCAGCGCTGTTCGCCAAGTCCGGCGCTTACCACGCTGCCGAGACCACTGCCAGTAGCTCCTCGCTCGTTAGCGGAAGCGGATTGGCCTGCATGCTGCTGGCGCGCGCTGCCTTCTCCACCACGGCGGGCAGATCGGCTTGCGCGATTCCCCAGGCGCGCAGCCCAGGAACGTTGAGATCGGCGCAAAGCGCGCGCACCCACTCGACGCCGTCCTCCGCGGTTGCTTCCTTGCGGCCGGTCAGCAGGCGCGCAAGGACGGCGTAGCGTTCCAGGGACGGATGGAGCGGCGCGCGGTTTCGCAAGGCGGCTAAGTTGGCGGCCATGCCGTGCGGCAGCAGTGCCGCGCAGAGCGCTCCATGCGGCGCATTGCACGAGCCTCCCAGCGGCGCGGCAAAACCGTGAATCACGCCCAGCCCGGCGTTGGCCAGCGCCAGGCCTCCGAACAGGCTCGCCAGTGCCATGTCGCGGCGCGCCTCGCGGTCCATACCGTCGCGATAGACGCGGTCCAGCGCTCCGGCGGCGCGCCCGATCCCCTCGACGCAAAGCGCATCCGTCAGTGGATTGGCGCGTGCGCTCACGTACGGCTCAATCAACTGCGTCAGGGCGTCCAGTCCCGCGTAAGCTGTTACCGCGGGTGGCAGCGCGTAGGTCAGCTCGGGATCGACCAGAGCTACTCTCGGCAGCATCATTGGGCTCCGCAAGCTCGCCTTAACGCCATGCTCTGGCGATGCGAGCACGGCATTGCGCGTGACTTCGCTGCCGGTCCCGGCAGTGGTCGGCACCGCAATAAAGGGCAGCGGTGCCTCCTCAATGGCGCGCCCCTTTCCCACCACTTCAAGAAACTCCAGCGGCTCGCCGCCGTTGGTTGCGACGCAGGCAATCGCCTTTCCGGCGTCGATCGCGCTGCCGCCTCCCAGCGCAACAACCACATCGCAAGCAGCTTCCCGGACGCGCCGGGCGCCGTCGCGGACCAGATCGACCGTCGGCTCGCCGGAGACGGCAAGGGTTTCCGCCGTGAGCGCCGAGACAAGCCACGCCGCGCGCTCGCGTGAAGAGCCGGTGACCACGAACGGACGCGCGCCGAAACTGCGAACCAATTCGGGCAGAGTGGCGGCGGCGCCCTCGCCGAAGACGATGCGTGTTGCAGTGGCAAACTCGAAGCGCATGGTTTCAGCCTTGAGAATCGAGGAAAACGGAGTTGTACTTCACGCTCGAGCGCGGCTCGGCCATCATGGGCGCAACCGCATCGCGCCACTTTGCGTAGTGAGCGGTCTGTTTATGCGCGGCTGCCGCCTCCGCATCGCGGTAGATTTCGATCAG
>Ga0181535_10006049_pt1 | contig 12708 bp, 4 predicted proteins | sample PEATcosm2014_Bin_44_FD_119774 | JGI IMG/M metagenome (GOLD analysis project Ga0181535, IMG submission 119774) | Peatland microbial communities from MTU Mesocosm Facility, Houghton, MI, USA - PEATcosm2014_Bin17_30_metaG | ecosystem: Environmental > Terrestrial > Soil > Wetlands > Peat | place...
ACAATCTGTTCCTGCTCAATGGGATCGAATACACCGGCGCGTCACTCATCAACGTCACTCCTGGCGGTACCAGCGGGCAGCTGCTGGGAGTCGATGCAGTCCGCGAGTTCAATGTCTCAACAGATACATATGGCGCCGCCTATGGCAAACGCGATGGGGCGCAGGTCAGCATCGTCACCACCTCCGGCACGAACCAGCTGCATGGGTCCGCCTTCGAATTTGTCCGCAACAGCGCACTCGATGCCCGCAACTACTTCGACGCCGGATCGATTCCGGAGTTCCAGCGCAATCAGTTCGGTGGTTCGCTCGGCGGGCCGCTCCACAAAGATAAGTTTTTTCTCTTCGGCAACTATGAAGGATTTCGCCAGAACTGGGGCCTGAGCGCCGTCACACTCGTTCCCGACAATGCATCGCGAGCGGCTGCCGTACCGTCGGTGCAACCGTTGCTGGCTCTTTGGCCAGTGGCGAACGGGCCGGAGCTTGGCAGCGGCATCGCGGAAGCCTTCAGCCATCCCGAGCAGCACATCCGCGAAGACTTTGGCACGACGCGTTTCGACGCCAATCTGAATTCGCGCGATCAGATCGTTGCCGTCTACACGATCGACGACAGCGACGCCGACACACCCACGCAGAACCCCCTCAGCCGGGTTGCCGAGAGCTTGCGCGAACAGGTTGCCAGCGTGCAGGAGCAGCATGTCTTTTCACCCGCGCTGCTCAACACCGCGCGCTTCGGCTTCTCGCGCGCAGGATACGTCTTCAACGGCGCCACGCCCATCGATCTGCCGGGATGGGTTGTGGGCAAGCCTGTCGGCGCTATCGTAATCAGCGGCAGCACCGCCTCGAACGGAGCCTCGCAGATCACCCAGGCGGGCACCAACGTCGGCAGCAACAATACCGCCGCACGCAATCTCTTTACTGTCGACGATCACCTCTACCAGTCGAAAGGCCGGCATCAGTTCGAGGCCGGCGCATGGCTTGAGCGCGTCCAGTCGAACGATCTTCTGGCCCAGGATCAGTACGGGCAGGCTTCCTTCAGCACGCTCGCCTCCTTTCTTCAGGGAACCGTGGCCACTTTCACCGTCGTCCCCTCTCCCACCGAACTTGGCTGGCGTTCTCTCGAAGGAGCGTGGTTCGTGGAAGACACAGTGAAAGTCACACCGCACTTCGAACTCCGCGCCGGGTTCCGCGCCGAATCCACCAACGGATGGAACGAAGCGCAGGGACGAGCCTCCAACTATGCCATCGTGAATGGCGTGCTGCAGACGCAGCCTGTCATCGGTGGCTCTGCGCTGGCGACCAATCGCGCCGTCTTCCTGCCGAATCCGCGCATCGGTTTCGCGTGGGATGTTTTTGGAAACGGAAAAACCGCTGTCCGTGGCGGCTTCGGCCTCTACCACAGCCTGCTGGACACGCTGGACTACCGCCTCGATCAGACAGCTCCATTCAACACGGCGGAGTCGATCAAAAATATCTCCGTGTCAAAACTGAGCATTACCCCCGGAACTCCGCCACCTGCCGGCACGCTGGTTTCACCCAGCAACGTGCAGCCGGACATCTCCACGCCGGCGGTCCTTAACTGGAGCCTGCGCATCGAGCAGGCCATCGCCCCACACACGACGCTGACCGCCGGATACATAGGCTCGCATAGCTATCACCAGATCCTGTCCGAAGACATGAATGAACCGGTGCCGCAGTTCCAGCCGGATGGATCGCCGTACTATCCGGCCGGCTCAAAGAACGCCAATCCCAGCCTCGCCAATTCCACCTCGTGGGTTTCCCAGGGCGTCGGCTCCTACAACGCGCTCGAGGTCGATGTCCGGCGCTCCTTCGCCAACGGCCTCCAGTTTCGCGGCGACTACACCTTCTCAAAGAACCTCGACGACGGATCGGCGTGGAATACCAGCGTCAGCGGCAACACTCCTGCGTTCGTCGAATTTCCTCTGGATCCAAAACTGGACTGGGGCCCAGCCGCGACCGACGTGCGCCACGCCGGGGCCATCAACGCCAGCTATGATCTCCCCTTTGGCAGCAACCGCCGCTTCCTTAGCCGTGCCCCGCAACCGGCACGCTTCCTGGCGGGCGGATGGAGCGCCAGCGGCATCCTGAACGTCAATTCCGGGTTCCCGTTTTCACCCCAGCTCGGCTACAACCCCACCGGCAACGGCGATACGCGCAACCCGGTCCGCCCCAACTGGAATCCCGCGTTTCACGGTCAGCTCTATCCTCGCACCGCGGGCCACTTCTTCAACCCCAATGCATTTCTTCCACCAGCCACGGGGACCTACGGCAACGTCCGCCGTGATTCGCTGACCGGCCCCGGTCTTTCGGAATTGGATTTCTCGGCGGCAAAGTCCTCGAACCTAACCGAGCACCTGCATCTTCAATTTCGCGCCGAGTTCTTCAACATCCTGAATCGCGCAAACTTCTTAACACCCAACGAGGTCGTGTACTCCTCGGCCACGAGCGGAGTTTCTCCAACCGGTGGCGTGGTGACTGCAACATCCACAACCTCACGCCAGATTCAGTTCGGCGCGAAGTTGCTTTTCTAGCCCGGTTCGCCCAAGGGATCGACTGCCCGCGAGGTTTCCTGTCCGGATCAGGAGGGGTCTTCGTCGCCCGCAGTCAACTGCCCACCAACCGTTCCCCACACTTGCCCCTGCAAGCCCGAGGCTTTGCCCGCCAATCGGGTGTATATGGGTGTAAGGTTGGTGTCCGCGAGAATCAACGCACCCTGGCGGCGAAGAGAGCGTGATGCGCCAGGATGAAGAGCGTTTTTCGATCTGCGCCGCCGAAGATGAGTTGCAATGGACGCTCGGGCACGTCGATCTGCGCGATCAACTTCCCGGTTGGCGAGTAGACGAAGATCTGTCCATTCGCCACATAGACATTTCCGTTGCTGTCAACGGCGACACTTTCGCCTGCACGCTGTGCGAAGGGTTTTAGATCGGAGAGGGTGCCGTCGGCGTTCACCCGGGCGCTGTAGGTGATGTCTTCCGACTCGCTGCTGACATAGACGCGCTGGCCGGGCGCGGCGCTGAGGAACCCGTAGGTGTCGAGGTTGTCGCTGAAGCGCCAGCCTGAGGTATCCGCCGCAGGGCCCTGCTGAAAGACGCGGCTGGCGGGCAAAAATACGCTGGCATCGGCCGATACGTACTCGCGCGCTTTTGGCGTGGTCACATCCGCCGCGAACATCTCGGCCAGTGTTGTAAACCGCATCGTCTCCAGATCGAGCTGGTCTTTGAACTCGCCGTTGTTCCACCAATTCACGGGGAGAATGACGGATGCATTGACGTGAGGCCGGGAGGCCTGGGGGTTCAGGACGCTGAGTTCTTCGGCGGAATTGCCTGGCCGGAAGGTATAAACCGTGCTCTCCGGGCCGGCGGAGGAGAGCACGAGCAAGTTACCGGATTTGTCGAAAGCGAGATTGACGGGATCGAGGGGATTGTCGCGCTCTATAGCGAGCCCTTCTCTCTCCGACCAGGCGTAGATGCGCTGGTTGTGACGATCGACGAAGTAAAGCTTGCCTGCCGCGTCGACGGCTGCGCCGGAGATGGAGAAGAAGCCGTCTTCAAGGTTCTTCACTCCTGCTCCCGGAGCGAGAACGGCAGATGCGTCAGGCGGCCGGGGCTGGTGCGGATCGCCCGGGACGTCCAGAACAGCGAACTCGCGCTCGCGTACTTCGAGATGATGCGTGACATCTTCGATGGCGTTTTCGTAGGGAAACTTGCTTAAGCGCAGGAAGGTGCCGCAACCGTTGTTGTCGCAGATGGCGTAACCGCTCTCGGCATTTACATGAACGTTGCGGAAATGAATGTCCGATGAGTTAGAGATGAGGACAGCGGTGGGAAACGGCGCGCGCGAACGAGTGACACGATAAGCGTGGTAATTGGCAAAGGTGAGATTGCGGGAGAAGTCGATTTCGAGCGAAAGCGACTCGGGACTTTCGCCGGCTTCTTCCTCGGTCTGCGGGGCGTTGATGTCCCAGTTCTCTACGTGATCGAACTTGATCTCGTTACGGACATGATGCTCGTTGGACAGTTCGTAGACATGGCCTGGCGTCTTTGTGTTGGACACGACAAAACCAGCCTGCGCGAAGGTGTCGGGTGTCCAGATGTCGGCGAAGGTGCCGCCGCCGCCGTCGGCGATCCAGAGGCTGGGGTACTGGCTGTCCCAGCGTTTGCGCAGATCGGGGTCGGCGGTGTGGTTGTTGTTGTAGGGGTTGGTGCCGCTGCCGTGGCCGCCAAGGATACGCACATCGTCGATGAGCGACTGCTCGCCAGCTTTCCAGAGCACCCCTGCGGCGCGCGGATTGATTCCTCCTGTAAAGACGCCGAGACCGCTCAGGATGTTCGCGCCTCCGGCCGGAGCCAGGATCACGGGTTTGGGTGCGCCGATGCCATCATAGCCGGGAGTTTCGTCGAGCAAATCGATCTGCGTGAGCGTGGGATGGAGGCCGATGAGCACGGTTTCGGGTCCGAGGGTAAGTGTGTTGCGTACGACATAATGGCCGCTGGGGAAGTAGAGCACGCGATGCACGTCGATGGCCTGTTGAATGGCGGCCGTGTCGTCGCTGGCGCCGTCGCCTTTCACGCCGAGCGTGTGTACGTTGACCCATTCGCTGCTGGGCGGAAGGGCGCGGATGGCCGGTGAAAGTGGAGCGGGCATCGAAGCCAGCGGAACGGCTTCATATTGCATACCCATTGTGCCTATCTGGCCTTCCCCGGGGACGATGAGTCCGTAATTGAAAGTCTTGACCAGATAGAGTGTGCCCTTGCCGGGAACGGTTTTGCCGCTTTCGCGCAGTTGGGCGAAAAGCGGTGCATTGCTCAGGATCGCGTTCTCAAATCCGATTTCGGTCAGGGGGCTTTGCTCCAGACTGATCATGACGGTGGGGCCGGAGATGTTCTCGAATCGCGAGTCCTTAACCCAGAGCTGGTCGGGATACCCAGGATCGAGATCGATGGCCGTGGGCACGTTCCGGAAGCTGTCACGGATGAGAGTGAGGCCGGCTTCGTGTTCGCGGATGGCGGATTCACGCTGGCCCTCGAAGGTGGAATCGATGAGGGTGAACTGCCATGCGGGCGAGGTCTTTTCGGTGAGGATGGCGTAGCGGCCACCGTAGAAGTGCAGGTCCTCGGCTTCGTTGCCGACCTGGTAGAGCGCAGCCAGGCCGGAGCCGATGTGGAAGTCCATATGAGCGAGAAAGGCGTGCTGGGCTACATGGAAGCGGACCGCCACGGCAGCCGGATTGCCATTGCCGATTTCGAAGTCTATGTTGGCGATCGCCGAGTAAAACGTGCTGGAGTTTGCGTCGGCGACATGGTCGTTGGGGGGAACGGAACCGGGCGGCGGGAAGGCGATACGGCCGCCGGCGCGGGTGAGTTCGCCGGGCGCCAGGCCGCTGAACATGACCATGACGCCCATGCCCTTCTGGAAGCCTGCCGTCCGGGGCGGCAATACGAAGACAGGACGCTCGGAACCATAGCCGATGAGGCGCACACCGGGCCAGAGGTAGATGGTGCGCGTGAGCGTATAGCGGTCTGCCGCGACAAAGACGATGCCTTCGCGCCCCGTACCCGCGGCCTTGTCGATAGCCGCCTGGAGTGCAGCAGAACTGTCGGCGTTCGCTGCAGGCGCGTCGAGATAGATGGCCCGGGAATCCTCCGGACGCGTGGTGATAACGGATTCACCGAAGGCCGCAGAGCAGAGACAGAACATAAGAGCGGAGAGAAGAGGCTTCATCGGTTTCGTCGTAAGGCGGCGTGCAGCCGGATCGAGGAATCCAGCATACCCGACGGTAAAGAGGCGGTGGCCTGAGGCAAAAGGCGCCGCAACCTGTTGCCAGGAAATGATTGCTTAAGCTATCGATGTTTGATGTTTGCTTTGGTGCCGGGAGGGGGGGTCGAACCCCCATGGCCGCGAGGGCCGGCGGATTTTGAGTCCGCTGCGTCTGCCAGTTCCGCCATCCCGGCGAGTGTGGGGCAGTGGTTAGTATAGCGCTCGCGTGGTTAATGGGAGCCGTCGTGCGTTGTCGCTGTAACTTCGCTGACGGGCGCTCCTGATGTTTCAGAATCGATGGGTTGTGTGCGTATTTCTTCCGCGGATATGGCATCGGGCTTGAGCATTTCATCGAGACGGTAGCCGGCTTTTGCTGCTGCTGCGATTGCCAATTCGGCTTCGTGCTCGAAGGTACGCAGGACCTTTTGCGTGGCGGGAGATTTGGCTGTCGGGTCTTTTTCCGCAGTGGCGATGAGATCGGGGAGCGCCGACCACCAGAGCAGTTGCTCGTAGGCTTCCTTATTGAAGTAGCGGTGGCCCTGGGCTTCGTGGAGGCCGGTGAGCCAGACGATGTCGGGTTCGTCCCAGGCGCGGGCCTGCCGGACGGTGGCCGGTTCCTGTGGCTGCGTTCGAGTGATCAGGATGCGCACGCGAGCGGCTGCGCGGTAGGCTTGGTCGCCTTCGAGGCCGAGAGGGTGGAAGGCGTCGGCGAGGGCGGAGCGGAGGTAGAGGCGGTCGAAGACTTCGCCGGTGTTTCGATCCGCGGGAAGAATGTTTGCGAAGGCGCGCAGCAGACACCAGGCGACGACCGGGGCCCATACGATGACGGCGGTGGTTTGCGGGCTATAGCTGGGGAGGACGACGCGCGCGTCAGCGGGCCAGCTGTGTGTGAAGGCGGGCTCGAGGGCGGGCAGTTTGCTTGCGGCGAGGAGAAGCGCATGGTATTTCCCGGCGGCTGAGCGGGCGGCTTCTGCGGGAGTTGGGGGCGCGGTGGTTTTGATGGTTGCGGTTTCAAGTGGGCTTGCGGATGGACTCGGTGCGATGTGGCCATTGTGCTCGGGCGCGAGCTGCTCCTGGGGTTTTTCGGTCTGGCGCGATCTGTAGATGGATTCGAGGGCGGTCTGGAAGAAGCGCTGGGCGTTTTTCTCCAGCGTGGCCAGAGTTTCTTCGCGGCTGCAGGGTGCCTGATGGGCGCGGGGGTGGGAGACCCCGTGGTCGAGGCTGTCCGCTTCGATGAGATCGGAGAAGCAGCGCAGGACATCGGCACGAAGAGCGGCGCGTAGAGCTTCGTGCACGGGGCGGAGTTTGAATTTCGCGAGGGCTTCGTCGAGGCTCCAGACGCCGGTGCCATTGAGGTCGGCGCAGAGGGCGTCCCACGGGTAGTCGGCGGTGGGGACCATTTCGCGCCAGTTCTGGAAGAGGTGATATTGATACGCGCCAAGGTTGAGACGCAGGCCACCCTCGCGAATTTCGCTGAGCCGGTGGAGATAGTGGAGGCCGGTGGCGTTGTCCTGATAGGCGAGGATGGCGTTGAGATCGCCGGGAAGCGCGAGGGCTTCGTGAATCTGGACGCTGTAGAGAGCGCCCGAGTTTTTATCAGTGCGGGATGACGAGTGGTGCAGCGTGCCGGCGGTGCTGGAGAACTTGTTGTGGTAGACGGCAATGGCGCGCTGATCGCCGGAGCGATTGGACCAGGCGAAAACGTTTTCGTCGACGGTGCCGTTGTCGAGCCAGAAATCGAAGAGGGCGAAGTTGGCGCTTTCGGCGAAGACGTGGCGGTTCTTGAGGAGCGGGGCGATCTCGCGCATGTGGCGCTCGACGAGATGCTGGTTAGGAGTTTCGTCGTAGCGGGGGCGCTTGTACTCCATGCCGTACTTTTCGGTGAAGGCTTCGATCTGGCCGTGGCCGAACATGGGAAGGCCGGGGAGGGTGGCCAGCATGGTGCAGACGCCGAAGTATTTGTCGCCGGTTCCGAACTGGTCAATCGCCGTGCGTTCATCGGGATTCGACATGAAGTTAACGTAACGCTTGAGGATGTCAGGATCGAACTCGACGGTGTTCTTGATGACGGAGCGATACTTGGCGTTCTCTTCGTCGCGGAGCATGTTCATGAAGGCGCTGTTGTAGACGCGATGCATGCCAAGAGTGCGGACGAAGTAGCCTTCGAGAAGCCAGAAGGCTTCAGCAAGGAGCAAAGTGCCGGGAACTTCGGCGGCGACGCGGTCGACGACTTCGCGCCAGAATTCGTGGGGCATGGCGTAGTCGAACTGCTCCTGGCTGAGGGCGAATTCGGCGCGCGAGGGGATGGAGCCGCCCGAGCCGGGGAGCGGGAACCAGAGGCGCTGGACGTGGCGGCGGGCCAGGGTCATGGCGGCGTCGAAACGGATGATGGGGAAGAGACGCGCGACGTGAAGGATGGTCTGGATGACCTGTTCGCGGACGTCGGCGCGGAGGTAGTTGAGCTGCGCGGTGTCGTTCCAGGGGAAGCTGGTGCCGTCGTTGCCGTGGTAGATGTACTCGGTGTGGCCTGAAGAGTTGTCGCGGCGCTGGAAGACGACGGCGGCGTCGGACTGATCGTAGTAGTGATCTTCGATTTTGATTTCAACGCGGCCGTCGGAGGACAGGTCGGGACCGTTGAAATTGTAGGAGGGCCAGGGACGGTCGGGACGGGAGAGGAACCACTCGGGGTGCTCGACGACCCACGGGGAGTCGATGCCCATGTGGTTGGGAACCATGTCGGAGGCGAGGCGAATGCCGTAGCGGGCGGCGCGTTCGCGGAGATTGCGATAGGCGTGGTCGCCGCCGAGATCGTGGGCGATGCTGTATTCGAAGAGGGAGTAGGCGGAGGCAACAGCATCCTGCTGACCCCGCATGTGCTTGATGCGCTCCGAGGCGCGGCTGCGCTCCCAGAGTCCGATGAGCCAGAGGGCATTGAGGCCGCGGTTCGCCAGGGTCTGCAACTCTTCGTCCGGAACCTGGTCGAGGCGCTCGATGGCGCGGCCGTGCTGGCGGGAGAGCTGCGCGAGCCAGACGTAAGTGCTCTTCGCGATCATCACGACGTTGGGCATCCACTCCTGATCGGGGCTGAAGCGCTCGTACTCGATGTCGCCGGGATGACGGCGGAAGTCGGGGACTTCGGAGTGGGGCGTGTCGCTGAGGGGGTCGTGCCAGCGATGGCGGGAGGTGGGATGGAAGCGCATCCAGATGGCGAGTTCCTCTTCTTTGAGGACATCGACGGCGAGCAGAACTTTGCGCAGGTTGCCACCGAGATAGTCAGCCCAGTTTTCACGAATCCAGGCGAGCTGGCCGCTGAGGGAGTCAGGCGCGGCCTGCATAGGGGCGATGAGCAGGTCGATGAGATTGCCGCGGCCCATGCCGGTGGCAGGGCGCGTGGCGAAGTAGCTGCCGAGTTGCGCGGTGACCTGTTTGTAGGCAGTGCTCTGGGCGAGTTTCGTGTCGTCGAACAGCTCGCGGAAGGGACGGAAGGCGGGGTTTTGATTCGCGAGCCAGAGGAGCATCAGCTCTTCGAGGACGGCTTCGCGATGGGCGAGGCCTTCGGTGGAGTTGTCGAGCCACTGGTCGAGGTTGACCTGGCCGCGGTAGATGTCGACGTTGGGGAATTCCTGAACGAAGGTGCGGAGGAGTTTTTCGACGTTGTCTTCGCCGACGCGCGCGGAGAACCACTGCAGTGCGGCCTGGGAGACCTGGGGGTCGCGGCTGCTGCGATAGCGCGCGACGATGGCGTGGCTGATCTCGTCGATCAGGCCCATAGCAAAGAGCGCACCGGGGTTGACGGGATCGAGGCCGGAGGCGGCGCGAACCTCGGTCATGCGGAAAGCGAGCTGGCGGCAGGTGGCGAGGTCCGCAAAGATTACGTTGCCGACGAAGTTGAAGAGCGTATCGCTGACCTGGTAGCGGTCGCGAACTTCACGCGAAATGTGAAATTCCATCATTGGTTCTCTTAGACGCGAACCAGAGGCGGGGCTTTGCCAGTGGGGTTGGGATGAGGTGCGAAATGCGGATGGATGCGAGATACCATACGAAGCGATGCCCGAATTGCCCGACATCACAGCGTACCTGAGAGCGCTCGAAAAGCGCATCCTGGGCCAGAAGCTGGAGCGTGTCCGGCTGGCGAGTTTTACGCTTTTGCGGACGGCGCAGCCACCCCTCGAGAGTGCAGAAGGCCGCGTGGTGCGCGAGTTGCGGCGCGTTGGGAAACGGATTGCGATTGCCGTCGAAGGCGATCTACCATCCCAACGACCTAAATCCGTCGCTGGGGACCCCGGGGTGATTTGGCTGGTTCTGCATCTGATGATTGCGGGGCGGCTGCACTGGAAGGCTCCGGGGGCAAAGCTGGCGGGGCGGAATGCGCTGGCGGCTTTTGATTTTGCGTCGGGATCGCTGGTGCTGACGGAAGCGGGGTCGAAACGGCGGGCGTCGCTGCATGTTTTTGCGGGAGAAGAGGCGCTGCGGGCGGCCGATCCGGGAGGGATTGACGTTCTGAGTGCGAGTCTTGGGGAGTTTCGGGCGGCGCTGACGGCGGAGAATCGCACGCTGAAGCGGGCTCTGACCGATCCGCGGCTGGTGAGCGGGATTGGGAATGCGTATTCGGATGAAATTCTGCACGCGGCGGAGCTTTCGCCGGTGACGCTGACGCATCGGCTGAGCGATGAGGAATGGAAGACGCTGCACGAGGCGACACAGACGACGTTGCAGCTATGGATCAGGCGGTTGAGCGATGAGGCCGGGGACGGATTTCCGGAGAAGGTGACGGCGTTTCGCAGGGAGATGGCAGTGCACGGGAAATTCGGAGAGCCGTGCCCGCGATGCGGAGAGAAGATTCAGCGGATCCGGTACGCGGACAACGAGACAGATTATTGCGCGCGCTGTCAGACGGGCGGCAAGCTGCTGGCGGATCGCGGATTGTCGCGGCTGCTGAAGCAGGACTGGCCGAAGACGCTCGACGAACTGGAAGCGCTGAAGCGGCGCTGATGTTTTTGGGAGTGCCTGGGGTTATGGCGGATTCTCCACGGAGATTTTTGCAAGCTGGGGAGGAGGTCGGCTAATGTGGAATCATCCCCCGCAGGCGCGGCCGGAACGAGCGGCGCGCTTCCGCTTTCGACAACCTGAAGAAAGGCGGCCACGTGAAGAAAATCGGCGTTCTGTTTGGCATGGAGAATACTTTCCCGGGCGCGCTCGTAGAGAAGATCAACAGCAAGAGTATTGATGGGATCAGCGCGGAGTTTGTCGAGATTGGCGCCATCCGGCTGGACAAGCCGCCGGCGTGGTCGGTGATCGTGGATCGGATATCGCACGATATTCCGTTTTATCGGGCGTTTCTGAAACACGCGGTGCTGCACGGGACGACGGTGATTAACAATCCGTTCTGGTGGTCGGCGGATGATAAGTTTTTCAACTACTCACTAGCGGCGAAGCTGGGTGTGGCTGCGCCGGCGACGGTGATTCTGCCGCACAAAAACTATCCGCCCGGGACGACGGATCGTTCGATGCGGAATTTGCAATTTCCACTGGATTGGGAGGCGGTGTTTTCGTATATCGGCTTTCCTTCGTTTTTGAAGCCGGTGAATGGCGGCGGGTGGAGGGATGTGTATCACGTGCATACTCGCGAGGAATTCTTTGCCGCGTACGACCAAAGCCGCGATTTGTGCATGATGCTGCAGCGGGCGGTGAACTTCACGGAGTATTTCCGGTGCTATGTGGTGGGGCAGGAGAAGGTGCGAATCATGTATTATGATCCGCGGCGGCCGCATGCGGAGCGGTATTTGCTGAACCCGAAGCCTGCGGAGACGAAGCTGCTGGAGAAGGTGGAACGGGATGCGCTGACGCTTTGCCGGGCGCTGGGGTACGACCTGAACACGGTGGAGTTTGCGGTGGAGGATGGGGTTCCCTACGCGATCGACTTCATGAATCCGGCGCCGGATGCCGATTTGCATTCGGTGGGGAAAGCGAACTTTGAGTGGATTGTGGAGGCGGTGGCGGACCTGGCAATCACGAAAGTGAAGACGGCGAAGCCGAAGGTGCCGGAGTTCCACTGGAGCGCGTATCTGGGCGGGGGTCCGCAGGGACAGGCGAAGGCTGAGCCGAGCAAGCCTGCGCCGACCAAGCCCGCGCCGAAAGGACCTGCGGTGGTGAAGAAGCCCGACGCGAAGAAAGCAGCGGCTAAGCCGGGGCCGACGGGAAAGAGCGCAGCGAAGAAACCTGGAAAGGCTGCCAAGGCTGCGGGGCAGCCGGTCGCCACGATCTCTGCGAGCGAGTAGCCCGAAAAGACCCACGGAGAGCGCAGAGCAGGCGGAGAAATGTTTGTCTTGATTCCTGGTGGGCTTCCGTCATACAACGGTAGGCACGATGCGGCCTTCGTTCACTCTGGGTATTGAAGAGGAGTACCAGACCGTCGATCCGGTGACGCGCGATCTGCGTTCGCACATTGCGACCGAGATGCTGGCGCAGGGCAAAATGCGCCTCGAAGAGCGGGTGAAGGCCGAGATGCATACCTCGGTGGTAGAGGTGGGCACGAGGGTCTGTCGCACGATCAGCGAGGCTCGCGAAGAGATTTACGAGTTGCGCCGCGAGATGATCAAGCTCGCCCGGGAGCATGATCTGGTGCTGGTGGCGGGAGCGACGCATCCATTTGCGGACTGGCGCACGCAGGAGATTTATCCCGATCCCCGCTATCACCAGGTAGTGAAGGATCTGCAACTGGTGGCGCGGGCGAATCTGATCTTCGGGCTGCATGTGCACGTGGGCATCGAGGACCGCGAAGCGGCGATTCGCATTATGAACTCGATGCGTTATTTCTTGCCGCACATCATGGCGTTGGCTACAAATTCGCCTTTCTGGCTGGGGCTGAACACCGGTTACAAAGGATATCGCGCGAAGGTGTTCGAGAATTTTCCGCGGACCGGAATACCG
>Ga0181535_10006050_pt1 | contig 12707 bp, 9 predicted proteins | sample PEATcosm2014_Bin_44_FD_119774 | JGI IMG/M metagenome (GOLD analysis project Ga0181535, IMG submission 119774) | Peatland microbial communities from MTU Mesocosm Facility, Houghton, MI, USA - PEATcosm2014_Bin17_30_metaG | ecosystem: Environmental > Terrestrial > Soil > Wetlands > Peat | place...
CCATCCATCGCGGGTGCGCCACCGCACCGCACTCGACGGCGACGGAAAGCTGCTGGCTATCGAGATCGATCTCGCAACCGATGGTGGCGCATATGCGACCCTCTCATCCACCGTGCTGTCGCGTGCAGTGCTTCACTCAACCGGCCCTTACTTGTGCCCGAACGTGCGGGTACGCGCAAGCTCCTGGGCCACTAACTACATTCCCTATGGCGCATTTCGCGGCTTCGGCGCTCCGCAGGCCATCTTCGCGATGGAGCGGCATATGGACGAAATTGCCGCGGCGCTTGGAATCGATCCCGTGGAACTTCGGCGCAGGAATTTTCTTCATGTGGGCGACACAAACGCGACTGAACAGGAGATGCGCGAGCCGGTGATTCTGGGCCAACTCCTCGATCGCGCACTTAAGGAGAGCGACTACTACGCGAAGCGCGCAAAGTTTGCTCGCGAGAATGCGACGAGCTCCGTCAAGCGGGGCATGGGGCTGGCGGCTTTTTATCACGGCTCGGGTTTCACCGGTTCGGGCGAAGTCTATTTGAATTCTCAGGCGGGTATCGACGTCACGCCTGAAGGCAAAGTTCGGGTGCTCGTCTCGAATACGGAGTTTGGCCAGGGCACGAACACGGTCCTCACTCAGGTTGCGGCAGAGGCGCTTGGAGTGGACTACGCCGATGTGGTGATGGCCGCGCCCGACACCGGCATCGTGCCCAACAGCGGCCCAACGGTAGCCTCACGTACATCCATGGTCGTTGGCCGCATCATTGAGCGCGCGGCCTTGCAGTTGCTTGCGCTTCTCCGCGAACACGCAGGCCTTGGCGCAACTTACACCAAGAAGGAATTCCTCGCCGCCTGCGAACGCTATCGTTCAGAGCACGGCGAGGTCGTTTCGCTATGCCGCTACGAAGCGCCGCCGGGAATTGTCTGGGACGATCAGAAGTATCACGGCGAGGCCTACGGGGCGTATGCGTGGGCGATCTACGTCGCGCAGGTCGCAGTCGATACGGTCACTTACTCTGCTGAAGTCGAAGATTTCTGGGCCGTGCAGGAAGCGGGCCGAGTGATTCACCCGGTGATGGCGGCTGGTCAGGTCGAAGGCGGAATCGCGCAGGGCATCGGCTTTGCACTTTATGAGAAGGTCGTCTGGCACGATGGCCGCATGGCCAACAATCAGATGACCAACTACATCATGCCCACCGCGGAGGACGTCCCGCCGATTCACGTGTACTTCGAGCAGATTCCATTCAGATACGGCGGATTCGGCGCGAAAGGCATCGGCGAATTGCCTCACGACGGGCCTGCGCCCGCGATTCTCAATGCCATTCGCGATGCGACAGGAGTTGCATTCAACGCAATTCCGCTTCTCCCTGAAGATCTTTACTTGGGCCTCGCCGCAGCCCAGCCGGCGGAAGAGATGGCGATGCGATGAACAAATCCGAACGTGCAAGTCCGAACCAGCACTGGCCTGCAATTCGGTTCTCTGTCAATGGCCGCGCGGAACAATTGAAGGTCCCGCCGATGAAGCGCCTTCTCGACGTGCTTCGTGAAGATCTGCATTTGACCGGAACCAAGGAGGGATGCGGCGAAGGCGAGTGCGGCTCCTGTTCCGTGCGCATGGATGGTGAGCTTGTGAATAGCTGCCTGGTCCCGGTGTTGCAGGCTGAAGGCGCCGAGATACAGACGGTCGAAGGCCTGGCCCTCGATGGTGAACTCCATCCATTGCAGAAAGCATTTCTCGAGCACGGAGGCGCGCAGTGCGGTATCTGCACGCCGGGAATGTTGATGGCCTCAGCGCAGCTTCTCGAATTGAATCCTCACCCCAGCTTGCCTCAGATTCGCGAAGCGCTCGCCGGCAATCTCTGCCGCTGCACAGGATTCATTCGTATTTTTGAATCGATCGCAGCGACGATCGCACCGGATTGCGCCGGACACGCGGCGGAATCTACCCTGGAGCCCACACCTCATGCGCGGTAATGCAGAGATGCACAATCTCGTCGCGCCGGGCGAACTCGGCGCGGTGCTCCAGTTGCTGGCTGACGAACCGGGAGAATGGACGCCGATCGCCGGCGGCACGGAACTGATGGTCGCGTTTTCGGCCGGCCGGCTCGCCGCTCCAAAGCTTGTCAGTCTCTGGGGCATTCCCGATTTGCGCGCCATTGAGGTGACGCCGCAGAGCGTTATCGTCGGCGCCGCTGCAACGTTCCTCGACCTGCGCAGGAACGCTGTCATTTCCTCCGAACTGCCGTTACTGGCCAGAGCCGCAGGGTGGATTGGCTCCATCGCCAATCAGAGCCGCGCGACACTCGGCGGCAATCTCGTCAATGGCTCGCCTGCAGCGGACTCTTCTCCGGCGTTGCTGGCCTACGACGCGGAAATCGAGATCATCTCCGTGCGCGGACGGCGCCGAGTTCCCTACTCTGGATTCCATACCGGCTACAAGCGCAACGTCCTTTCGCCCGACGAATTGCTCTACGCGATCCATGTTCCGCGCCGTTTTGCCGATCATGCTCGATATTTGCGAAAAGTTGGCACACGCCGAGCCATGGCCATCACCAAGGTCGCCCTCGGCGCAACCGCTCTGCTTGAGAACGGCATGATCAGAGAGATTCGGATCGGGGCAGCGAGCCTGGCGCCCATTCCGATGCGCCTATGGCAAACTGAAGCCGCGCTTCTCGGTCGATCCGTCACGCGCGAAGCGATGCAATCAGCCCACCGAGCGCTCCTCAAAGAAATCAAGCCTATTGACGACATTCGTTCCACGGCCGAATACCGGCGCCGCGTCGCTATGAATCTCCTCGACGAATTTGTGCTTTCACTTCGCCCGGAGGGATCCCAATCATGAATGCAACGCTTGCAGCGTGGAATGCAGCCGAAGAATCCGCCGCGATCGAATCCATGCTGGCATGCTGCGGATCGAGAAGATGGGCTCAGGCCATGGCAGCGCAGCGCCCTCTCGCGAGCGTGTGGGCGCTTAGCGATGCTGCCGACAGGGCGTGGGGCAACATGCAAGAGCCGGATTGGCTGGAGGCGTTCGCATGTCATCCACGCATTGGCGAGCGCACGCCTGCGCCCGTTACTGAACCCCAGTCCTACGACCCTGTGGAGCGCTCAGCTGCATGGTCCCGCAAGGAACAACTCGCTGCCCGCGCAGCCAATGAAATGGTGTTGGCCGAACTCGCGGACGAGAATCAACGCTATGAGCAACGTTTCGGCTTCACGTATATTGTCTGCGCGACTGGAAAGAGCGCCTCCGAGATGCTTACCATTCTCAAACGGCGACTGGGAAACGATCGAGAGTCCGAGTTGCGCGAAGCCGCCGAACAGCAACGACAGATCATGCAAATACGTTTGGGAAAGTGGTTGGTAGAATGAGCAACATTTCAACTCATGTCTTGGATTCTGCGCTGGGCAAGCCGGCCGCAGGAGTCTCTGTGCGCCTGGAACAGTTTGCCGGCGGCGGATGGATTGAGATCTCAGCAAACGGCACTGCCGAACGCGCACATGATGCACCCGGCGATTGGATTGAAGTCGCTACCGGAGTGACCGATTCCGACGGCCGTTGCCGCGACCTGGCGCGCGACGCTGCTTCCGGCCCGTATCGCCTTGTTTTCGACACGGGACCGTATTTCGCACGATTGAACCGGGCCAGCATTTACCCCGAGGTTACGATTACATTCACCTGCGACGGCAATGCACACTATCACTTGCCGCTGCTTTTGAGCGACAACAGTTACACAACCTACAGAGGAAGCTGACGAATGGCAAGACTGGGTGACAATCGCTATGGCAAATCCCGCGTGCGTCTCTCGCGGATCACGCGCCTGGAGGACCGGCACGAGTTCAACGAGTGGACCGTCCACGTGATGCTGAAGGGAGACTTTGAGGCCAGCTTTACGAAAGCCGATAACAGCAAAGTGCTGCCGACCGACACAATGAAGAATACCGTGTATTCCGTGGCGCGCCGCTCGAACGCGGCGACCATCGAATCTTTCGCCATGGAACTCGGCGATTATTTTCTCGCCAACAACGCGCAAGTCTCCGGCGTTTCAATTGAGATCGAAGAGCGCGCCTGGGAGCGAATGGCGATTGGCGGTGCGCCCGAACCCACAACATTCAGGCTCAGCGGGCCTGAGCTTCAGACCGCGCACGTGACGCGCGAACGCGGCGGCGTATGGGCTGTGACCTCCGGCGTGGATGGACTAACTATTCTGAAAACCACAAGATCGGCCTTCACCGGCTACGTTGTCGACAAATTGACCACGCTCAAGCCGGCTACCGATCGCATTTTCGGTACTCGGGTCACGGCCACGTGGGATTATGCGGTTGCGGCGCCGGACTTCGCGCAGGCTCGAGGACGCATCGTCGCCGCGCTGCTCACAACTTTTGCCGCGCACGATAGTAAGAGCGTGCAGCACACGCTGTTCGATATGGGCAGCGCCGCCCTGGAGGCAGCGCCTGAGATTGCGCGAATTCATCTTTCCATGCCCAACCTTCATCACCTGCTCGCGGATCTCAGTCCCTTCGGAGAGGACAATCCCAACCACATCTTCGTGCCCATCGACGAACCGCATGGTACGATCGAGGCCACCGTCGAGCGCTAACTTACCAGCAAGGGCCATCGCGTGTCCGAGTCCATGACCACAGAGCGAAACGTGTATGCGGAGGACAACGCCGCGGGAAGTTACGGCTTGCGCAAGGGCGTCCTCGGCCCAATCGAAACTCTGGCTCAGTCCGTTTCCGCCATGGCGCCGAGCACGTCTGCGTGTCTCACCATTCCTCTGGTCTTTGCAGATGCCGGCAGCGCCACCTGGTTCGTCTACCTCCTCGCCACAATTTCCATGCTGCTTGTCGGTTTCTGTATCAGCCGATTTGCGCGTCTGAGCGCGTCGCCAGGTTCGCTTTACACCTACACCGCGAATACGCTGCCGCCGGCATTTGGAGTAGCCGCCGCATGGGGGTTGCTGCTCGCTTACATTGCCACTGGCGCATCGGTGGCGGGCGGAGCGCTGTACTACGCGACTGTTCTCTCCGAACAGTTCTTCCACTGGGCGCCACCTGCGATTCCCACGCTGGCGGTGGTTTGCACCGTCGCCGGATTTATCGCCTACCGCGACGTCAAACTTTCCGCCGAAGTCATGCTTTGGATTGAAGCAGTCTCCCTCGGCCTCATCGTGATCGTGCTCGTTTTGTTGCCGGTGCACATCGGATTTCAACTCGACACGAGTCAGTTCCGCCTCAGGAGCCTTTCCTTCAGCGGCCTTGGGCCTGCTCTGGTGCTATCCATCTTCAGTTTTGTCGGCTTCGAGGGCGCCACCACGCTGGGCGGCGAGGTGCGCGATCCCCTGCGAACGATTCCGCGCGCGGTGTTGCAGTGCGCGCTCCTGGCCGGTGGTTTCTTCATGCTATGCGCGTATTCCGAGGTACTCGGATTCAGAGGCCAGGCAGCGGCGCTGTCGAGTTCAACGAGTCCCCTGCATATGCTTGCCGTGAAGGCTCACGTCTCGCCCCTGGGAATCGCCATCGATTGCGGAGCATTCATTAGCATGTTCGCCTGCGTTCTGGCCTGCGCCACCGCAGCCGCGCGAGTATTGCTTCGAATGGCGCACGACGGATTGCTGCCCGCCGTGTTGCAACGCACCAGCCCTCGCCATGGAACCCCTGGAGCCTCCGTCGCACTCTCCATCGCGCTCATGTTTGCCGCGACCACCGTCATGGCCGTCCTCGGCAATACCGGATCGACGATGTATGACCTGCTGGGATCGCTTTCCGTCTTTGGCTTTCTCACCGCGTATGCGCTGGTCGCTCTTGCACTTCCTTTCGCGCGGCGTGCAGTTGGCCAACATTCACATCTCATCGCGGCAGTCAGCGTCCTTACAGTTGCGGTCATCTTGATCATCACGATCTTCGACCTGAACTCCGCCGAAGACGCCGTTCACGCGCGAATTCCCTATCTCTATCTCGCCTACATCACTGCTGGTCTCGCGTGGTATGCACTGCGGCGAAGAAAAATCCAAATTGTGTGATGTGTTGTGGAAAAGCCGTGACTTATCCCGCGTTTCGCACCGGAATTCCTTACGTGAACTTTATGCCGCGGCAATTAATATTTCTTTAACCTGCAGCGCGAGCAGGAAAGACCATTCAACCATCGCGGCTCGCGTTGGAAAGCACTCTACCGCGTAACAGTTCAACGCTCAAGAAACTCGAGATTTCAAAACTATTTCAGTGGTCATTGAATCCCCCAGGTTTCAGGGGGAAATTTCTATTTCGAGGTCAGTCCTTTGAAGCGTTTCATGCCTATGTCTTCTTTCTCGTTCTCCTGCCTCTTCGCGATCGTGGCAGCCGGCGTGTTGTGTACCAGCTTTCTTCATGCTCAACAAACACTCGGCGGTATTACCGGCGAAGTTACAGACGCCTCCGGCGGTGTGATTCCCAACGTCACGGTCTCTCTTACGCATGAAGGGACTTCATTGGCTCGCACCACCAAAACCAACGATCAAGGCGAATACACGTTCGTGAATCTGCCCATCGGCGCTTATACGCTCACTTACACGGCCGACGGATACCAGGCGCAGAAGACCCCGCACATCACGGTCGAGGCCGACCGCACGGCCACGCTGAATGTTTCGCTCAAGGTCGGGGAGGCGAGCACCACTGTGGAAGTGGAAGCCGCGCCGCTGATGAACGCCGTCGACACCACCAACGGCTACGTGATGGAGCAGCAGCAAATCGACAATGTTCCTCTTCCCACTGGAAGTTTCACCGGGCTGGCCATCCTCTCGCCGGGTGTCGATGCGGAGCTGCCCGGCGGCACCGGCGCGAATTCCGGATTGGGCAATGCGCCCATCTGGGCCAACGGACAGCGCGACACTTCAAACGCATTTCTTCTGAATGGCGTCGACGCCAGCAATCTCTTCAATGGCAAGAGTACGAGCCAGGTGGACTCTTTCCGGATCGTGAATAATACCGGCCAGGCCAACAACGCAGCTGGAGGCGTGATTCCCAGCGCCTCGTCTGTTTATTTGGCCATCGGCAACGCCATTCCGACGCCCGCGCCTGAGACGATTGCCGAAGTCCGCGTGAACGCCTCGATGTACGACGCGCAGCAAGGCTCCGACAGCGGCGCGCACATCGACATGAGCACCAAGTCGGGAACCAATCAGATCCACGGCTCGCTCTATGGACACCGCGGCACCAACTTTCTCAACGCCGCGCCGTTCTTCTTCAAAAAGGACGACAATATTCCCTCCGCATACAAGAATCCCCAGTTGCACCGCTACGCTGCAGGCGGTACTTTTGGCGGACCGATCATCAAAGACAAACTCTTTGGGTTCGTCAGCTATCAGCACCTGCATATCTCCGATCAGGAGACCGGCGATGAACTGCTTGTCGTCCCACCCGGATTGAGCGACACCAACCGCACTCCCGGCGGGCTCACCGACATTGCAAACAATAACTGGACTACGAACGAAGGCTATTCTGCCAACGTTCAGTATCCAACGAATCCAGCAGCGACGACTGTCACATCCGCGGACTGGTCGAGTAACCCTGTCGCCCTAGCCCTATTTCAATACCAACTTCCCGGCGGCAGCACCGCCCATCCGAACTGGCTCATTCCGAACCAGAATGCACCAGGAACTCCCAACGTCTATTCGCCCTACAACGCATTTCTGCCGGGCACCGCGCGCTTTACCTCCGATCAGGCGGTCGCCGATCTCGACTGGAACGTCGGCGCCAAGGACATCCTGGCCGCCAAGTACTACTACCAGCACGATCCCAACTCATCTCCCTACGGCTACTCGAATGTTCCCGGCTTTACTGCACACATGGATACCGGCTCGCAGGTGGGTTCTATCAACAATGTGCAGACCATCGGAAACAGTCTCAGCGTTGCTGAAACCGTCGGCATTCTCCGCGAGAAGGCGTATGCGACGAACGATCAGTTGTTCACGCCCGCGCAAATCGGCATGAGTTCGGCGTTTGGCAATTATTTCCCCGGCATCACGATCAACGATGCCATCGGCGATCAGTATGATTCGCCAACCGGACCGCTGTACGGCCTTGTCTTCCCGTCGCTGGCCATCGGTCCGGATTCCGAATATCAAGGGGCAAACACCGGCATGTTCCAGAACCGGATCATGCCCTCCGGAACCGCTATCTGGGCGAAAGGACGCCACTCGGTTAGTTTCGGCGCCAGTTACTCTTACACGCAGTTGAATACGCGGGATCGTCGCACTGGCACGGGCAACGTGGACACGCCAGACTTCGTTACCCTTGCCAATAACTGGATCACGCCCTACACCACGCAATTGTTCACGGCAAGTTCGTTCCTTCAGGGCAACGCCGACCGCTTTTATCGCGCCAATGAACTAGGTATGTTCGTTCAGGACAAATTCCAAGCGACCCCAACCCTGAGCATCACACTCGGCGTGCGCTACGACTGGGATGGAGGACTGACGGAAAAGCACGGCAACATCTTCAACTTCGATCCCAAGCAATACGGCTACGATGCCGCATCGGACACCATCACGGGCTCCGGATTTATCATCGCCGGCAACAACCCCAACGGGACCTCAGGCGTGAGCAAGACCACGCTCACGGGTCGCCAGTGGGGTATCGCGCCACGCCTCGGCATCGCCTGGCAACCATCCATCTTTCATTCAAAACTCGTTGTCCGCACGGGCGGGGGTTTCTACTATGATCGCGGCGAGCTCTTCACCTACCTCTCGCCGGGCTATGCGGCAGGCGAAATTGACGGAGGTCCTTACGGCTCGTCGCAGACAGAACCTTTTGTCTCTCAGCAGCATTGCCCGTACAGTTCCTCCTTCAATGCGGAAAATCCAACTTACCTCTATCTCAACTATGTTCCGATCTGTGGTGGCAACGGACTTTCTGCAACCGTCGATAACACTGACTACAACCTGACCACGCCCTGGGGGCCGACGCGATCTTCGCCGCCGTCGAATCCCAAAGCTTCCGATATTGTCAATTATCTTCCGAATGCCGCGGCACTCATCGATGGCACTGTCGGCGCCAACAACAGCGGCCAGCCGTACACGCTGGGCGTTTACAACCGCGCCAACAAGTTGCCTTATAGCATGAACTTCACGCTTAACCTTCAGTACCAGCCGCGCAACGACCTGATGATCGAAATCGGATACGTAGGCAATCTCGGCCGCCATCAGGTGATTCCGATTCCCTTTAATCAGGCCCAGATCGCCACGACGGGCAATCCCACGCATCCAGGCGGCATTGCCACGCAGTCTTTCAGCTACGGTTACACGGTGCTCGATCCGAACACCTTTTTCCCTGAATGTGTGAACGATCCCACGGAAACCAATTGCAGTTACGGCACCATGCTGAACAACTATGAGGGCGGCAATGTGGATCTTCGGGTGCCCTATATCGGTTATTCGTCAGAGTCTGAGGCGTACACCGCGGCCGGCATTGCAATGTACAACGCACTCGAGACCCATCTCGAACAGAGGTTAAGCCATGGCATCACAGCGGGAGTTTCTTACACCTATTCGCACGCCACCGACGAACAGAGCGGCATGGGATTGTTCTACAACGGCAATAACCCAGATAATCTGCGCAGCGGATACGGCTCATCCGACTTCGACCGCACTCACGTTTTGAATTTCACCTACGGTTACACGTTCCCGAAGTTCATGAGCGAGGATACGTTGGCGGGGAAAGTAGTGGACGGTTGGGCCATTCATGGCATTGCGGTCATTCAGAGTGGCCAACCTTACAGCATGATCGATTATTCCGGAGCAGTCGGCAGCATTTACTACAGCACGTTCAATGGAATTACCAACCCGATCGTGCCGCTGGCTCCCGGATGCAATCGCAAAAACGCGCTGACCGGCCAGAATGGCGCGTTCTACAACATCAATACCGGTCAGGGCGCGGCGCTCAAAGCCAGTTGCTTTACGCTTCCGCTTGTCGCGCAAGGCACAATGGGCGTTCCGAACGGCGACACCTACGAGACCAACTTCATCAGCGGCGAACGAAACATCTTCCGTCAGTCATGGCAGCGGCGGGCCGATGCCTCTCTGGTGAAGGACCTGATGATTCACGAACCCTTTACTCTGCACTACACATTCGATGTCTACAACCTGACCAACACATCCAGTTTCGACATTCCGCAAAACAATGTGAACCAGAACGCCGGTTTCAACAACGTACCCGTGGGAGGAGAACCGCTCTACAATCCTCCATCCGGCCTCGGCATCACCAAGCACACCATCGGTAGCGCGCGCCAGGTTCAGATGTCGCTACATCTGGATTTCTAAGCTGCGCCTTCAGGCAGATTGGTTAGGGCGGCCCGCAACGGTCGCCCTTCTGTTTTACAAGGTTGCGATCTTTGCGGCATAGCGCCCGCTCGTCGAGGCTTCTAAAATGGCCTTATGACCGCCCCCTCGTGGAACGTTCGTAGTCTCCGCGCCGCGCTTGCCGCCGGATCGTTAAGCCCATCTCAACTCGCCGAATCCGCGCTCGCGAATAGCAACCGAAACGCCGGTCGCAATACATATATCTGGCAGGACTCTGCGTGGACGCGCGGCGAAGCGGCCCGCGCTGAATCGATGCCCCCTTCAGCCGCCGGCCCCTTCGGCGACGGTCGTTCCGCGCTCTGGGGTCTGCCGATATCGGTGAAAGACTGCTTCGCCCTGGCCGGCTCGCCGACAAGCTGCGGTGTGCATTTCTACCGCGACCGCGATGGCAAAGCCGCGTGCGACTCGTGGCTCGTGGAGCGGCTTCGCGCTTCCGGGGCCGTAATCGTCGGCAAAACTCATCTTCACCCGCTGGCCTACGGGATTACGGGCGAGAACCCCGAATACGGCGACTGCGCGCAGCCTCGCGATCCTGGCGCGCTCACCGGCGGCTCGTCAAGCGGCGCTGCGGCCAGCGTGCAGGAAGGCTCGGCGGTAGTTGCCATCGGCACGGATACCGGTGGCTCGGTGCGCGCACCAGCCGCGCTCTGCGGGCTAGCCGGTTACCGCGCCACGCTTGGCCGCGGGGATTGGCGCGGCGGCTCGCATCTAGCCGAATCGTTTGACACTTTCGGCTGGCTTTTTCGCGATCTCGGGGATGCTCCATTTCTAGGCGCGCTCTTTGCCCCCGTGCAAACCACTCCCGCCCGTCGCTTCTCGAGCTTCGCTTACGTCGACGACAGTTTCCTTCACGATTGCGAGCCGGAGGTAGTCGCGAGCTTTCGCGCCGTCATTCACACTTTGCAGCCTCTCGGACTGGAGGGTCGAATCATCGACACAACATGGTGGACGGAGGCCGTCGAAATCTTCGCGCCCATCCAGGCTTCCGAGGCTGCGCGCCTGCATGCCGGCAACTTCGATCGCTTTGAACCTGCCATTCGTGACCGTCTCAAATGGGGCGCAGGCCTGAGTGCCAGCGAAGTTTCGACCCTCCGCCAGCGTCACGCAGCGTTTCGCGCGCGCATGGACGAGCTCCTTGCCGAGCACCAGCTCATTTTGTTGCCATCAATTCCCGTGGCGCGTCTGGCAGTCGGTGCCGATCACAGCCAGACGCGCGCACGCCTCTTGCGCTACACCGCACCCTTCAGCTCTGCCGGTGTGCCCACCATCGCCATCCCTTGCGGGCACGGCGGCATGCAACTAGCTGCTGCTCGCGGTGACGACGAGTCGCTGCTCGCTCTCGCGGCGGAGATCGGCGCGCGCACGAAGACCGCGACGTCCGATTGAACGTGGATTGCAATTGAAAAGATGGCCTAGAAGGATTTGTCCGTCAGGAACGGCTCCGGCTTCACCGATCCGTCGCGCTGCTTCACAAGCATCTGTACTTTACCCTCGGCCGCATCCAGCTCCTGCTTGCAGGCCGTCGACAATCCTACGCCCTCTTCAAAGAGCTTGAGCGAGTCTTCGAGCGCCAGATCGCCCTTTTCCAGTTGCTCGACAATTGTTTCCAGCTTCTTGAGCGATTCTTCAAATGACGGCACGGCGCTCACCTCTTCTCGCTTGATCCCGCCGGCAGCGCGCTGGCGATCACCTCGGCCGCCGTTTCATAGTTTCCAAACGGCGCGCTCACCTGCACGCCCTGCACCAACGGCCGCACCGCCGCCAGCATCTCCTGCGCGATCTTGATTCCTTCCGCCCGCGCGGCTTCCGGCGTATCCGCTTGCGCCATGCGCAGCATAATCTCCTCGGGCATCGCGACCCGCAGATCGTTCTTCATGTACTCCGCGTTGCGCAGGCTGGTCAGGGGCCAAATGCCCGCGATTGCCGGAATATGATGCTCCTTGATCCGCTCCAAAAACGTTGCCAACAGCCGCAGGTCGAAGACTGCCTGCGTGATCACGTACTCGGCGCCTGCCTCTACCTTGTAGGCGAGCCGCTTGAGCTCATTCTCCAGATCCGGCGCTCCGGGATTCGCTGCCACGCCGATGGTGAAGTTTGTGCTCGCCCCAATCGAGTTCGATCCGATATCGAGGCCGTGATTCAGCCGCCGCGCGATGTTTACCAATCCGATGGAGTCCACGTCAAAGACAGCAGACGCGTCAGGATAGTCTCCCTGCTTGGGCGGATCGCCGGTCACGCAAAGAATGTTGCGCAGCCCGATCGACGAAGCCCCCAGAAGATCCGACTGGATTGAAAGCAGGTTGCGATCGCGGCAGGTGTAATGCAGAATCGTCTCGATCCCCGTGTGCTGCTGAATCTGGATGCAGAGGCTTTCTCCGC
>Ga0181535_10006053_pt1 | contig 12703 bp, 14 predicted proteins | sample PEATcosm2014_Bin_44_FD_119774 | JGI IMG/M metagenome (GOLD analysis project Ga0181535, IMG submission 119774) | Peatland microbial communities from MTU Mesocosm Facility, Houghton, MI, USA - PEATcosm2014_Bin17_30_metaG | ecosystem: Environmental > Terrestrial > Soil > Wetlands > Peat | place...
CCCATTTCCGACATTTTACGTCCGGCCATTTTCCCCACTTCTGAGGCAGAAAAGGCGACGAGCGGCGCCTGAATTCCCTCAATGCAGCGGTGGCAAAAAACAATGGGAATGCCCCGTTCCTGCAGAGGCCGGATTTGATGTGCGGGCGTGGGCGGGTTGGTGGTCGGGACAAGCGCGATGCCCGCGATTTTTTTGTCCATTAACTGTAACAAGGCGTCCGCCTGACGAAACAGGTCGTTATCCGTGTCGCAAACAATGACTTGGTTATGCCGTTCCGATGAGGCTGAGTGAAAACCGCGCTGCAGCGATGGATAAAAGCCGCCTCTCGAATCAGGAATAACAAGGGCGAAGATATCCAGTCCCGATTTGAGTATTTCCATGGCGGATTCATGAACGAACGTTCCGCAACCGCGAACCCGCCGAATCAGACCGCTTCGCTCCAAATCCGCCAGCGCGTGCCTGACCGTATTGCGCGATACTTCAGCCGATTGGGCTAAAGCTTGCTCGGTTGGCAAAGCATCGCCGGGCTTCAACTTGCCGCCGCTTAATTCCTTTAAGAGATAGGCCCGCAGCTTCTCATGTTTCGGAATTCCTCCCTGAGTAGCCGAATTGTTTTGCAGACCTTCCATATTCATTGTTAGGACTTAATAGAACTAATTATCCTCGCAAAAGTCCAGATTATTCAGGCTTTTTGTTGCACATAATGGGACATTTGGGTTTCATATGCTATAAATTGTTGGTACAACATTGGAATAATGTCGGATATAATAATGCCAACCGGAGCCGTTTGGCGCAAATCCCGTGGAGGCCGACGGCGCTCAACAAACTGCGGAAGTGATTGGACAGTTCTGGACCACATTTGACGCAAGCCGGGAACGCCCAGCCATGCGCCGGGTTTGCAAAGGGCAGATTTGACAACTGAAGTAGAACCAGAAAGCGAAGAACTATTAACAAAAAACAAGAGCCAACGGGTAACACCCCTTTTGGCACAACATGTCAGCTCCACGAGTAACAGTTACTTTTGGCGCATGGCGGGACCACGAACCGGAGCCGGCAGCCATCAATGTGCCAACGCGGCCGCCACTGCTTCTTTGATTTTTGGCCCCCGCAGGTCTGTGGCCAATACTTTGCCGTCCGGGCCAATAAGGAAAATTCGAGGGATGGAGTCGAGGCGATAATTATGCATCGTGATATTATTGAACCCGTCATCCAGAAAAGCCTGTGTCCAGGCAACGCCGTGGTCTCGGACGAATTTCCTCGGCGCTGCTTGATCCGAATCCAGACTCAGACTGATCATTACGAAACGGTTATCTTTGCCGAAAGCGTCGTAGGTTGCCTTGAGATTTGGCGTTTCAGCAACGCACGGCACGCACCATGCGGCCCAGAAATCCAGCAGGACATATTTTCCCAGGAGCGCGGAGAGCTTGAGCGGCTTGCCATCCAGAGTCATGACGCTGAAGTCTGGAGCCACATCGCCGACATTCACGGCGGCTCCGATGGTTATCTTTCCCATGTCAAACGGCTCATTTGCGGCATTCGTTCCGGCTGGGGGGATTTCGACACGTTCGCTTAATACGCCCACCTCTTTTCCATTCTGCTCAACGTCGCCGGACATCAAATATTTGCCGGGTTCAATCAGGTCGGCAATGAAGGAACCATCCGGGTGAATTTCAATGCCATATGATCTGGAACCCATTTCCAAACGTTGACGACCGGCATCTGTGTGATACCAATCGCGCATCCATTTGGCCCTCCCTTCGGGCGTATCAAATTCTTTTGCAATGGAAGGCGTCAAGGCAGCCTTCCTTGTGTCCATATCCGGCCTGAACCCGAAATCCTGAGACGCGAGATCAATCCGGTTGGTTAATCCCGGGTCCAAGTCCAAGCGCCCAACAACCGTCCGTCCTTGTGTGGCAATCTCAATCCGGTTGGTTTTGCCCGGCTCGACCTGGAAAAATTGAAGTGCGCCGTATCCTTTTTCAGGACGTTTCTGCATGGCCGAGAAAAGAATATCAACGGGCGGAACGAACTCGAAAACGAACCGGCCTTCCAAATCAGTCACCACGGGCTGGGCGCCAATCCAGATTCCCTGCAATTCTTTCGAAACCAGGAAGCTCATGGCAAGGCGGTATCTGAAACGTTGCCCCACCACGGGCTGACCGCGATTTGTGCGCCGGCCTTCGATGCGGCCCCAAGGACGGACAACCATCGTTGGACTTTTTATCAGGTCGCAGCTCTGGGCCAGACTGAAACCCTTTTCGTTGGCCACCACCAGGACAATATTCGCGCCGTCCTGCGGCAGGGAGAATCGTCCTTCGGCATCGGTCTGAAAGCGTTTTTTGCCGCCCTCAATACTCGCGCCTTTCAAATGAGCGGCGGTGGAATGGTCAACGCTCACGACCTCCACATCAGGCAGCGGTTTGCCGTCTGTGGTTTCGACTTGGACTGTCAACATGGCACCTTTTCCCAGTCTCGTGTCAAACTCGGGCGTTCCCCCGCTGGCGACGGCGCGAGGCGCGTCAAGGGTCAAAGCGAAAACCGACACCAGAGCGACCGTCACATTCAAGGCTCCCAGCCACGCCCATTGGGCGATTTTAGATTTCACGTTGTTGGCATTTCACGTTGTTGACATGGACAAGGCAAACCCGACAGCGTCACGAAAAATGCGCGCCGATTCTCACAAAACAAACTATTGGGTCATCGGGAACAACTGTTCACGGTAGGCGGTGGGGGATTCGCCCGTGATGCGCTTGAACACACGGTTAAAGTGGGTCAGGGATTGGAAGCCGACCTGATAAGCAATTTCGCTGACGCGGAGATTGGGGTTGAGCAGGAGATTTTTGGCTTTTTCGGTGCGGACGCGCGAGACGTATTGGGTAAAATGCAGGCCGGTCGCCTTTTTGAACATCTTGCAAAAATGAAAGGTGCTGGTATTGACGGCCCGGGCCACCTGGCCGAGGGAAATCTCCTCCTCGTGATTTTCGGCGATGAACTCCCGGGCGCGGGTGATGACGAGCGGCTCGCTGTTTTGCTGGCGAACCACGATCTGGTTGCTGACCAGCGAAATGTGTTCCGCGAATATGGCCAGGAGCTTGATCATGGAATTGTATTGTTTATTGGTCAGGACCTTGGTGCCGGCATACGCCGCATCCAAGCGCTCCCGGCTGATGTCTACCCCCCACTCGACCAGAAGCTCGGCGGCATGGCTGATCTGGGACGGGGTGGCTTTTTTGCGCAGCACCTGGCCGGTTTGGAGGAAACCAATCAATTTTTCACCCAAACGGACCGGCACGGCTGTATCCACCAAACCAAGCTCGCAAACAAGGGTGACAGGCTCGTAACGGGAAGCTTCGGACAATTTTTGCTGCATTTGCAAACAGGCGGCGCAGGCGCGGCTTTTCTCGGCCATGAGCGCGCACAGGGGGCTTTCGTTGCGTTTGCCGTGGTTGGGCAACTGCCAGGACTCGACCGGGCGGAGGGAGATGGGAAGGCCGGTAGCCTCGGCAAAGGCCCTTTCATACTCCTGAAAAATCTTCGACTTGGCCAGCGCGTCGACCAGATCGCTGTTCTCCCGGCGGTTGGCCGCCTCGGGTTCAGCCGACTGTTCAAAAATTGTTACCATACAGACAAAATAGCATCACACAACAATTTTTGGCTATTAGGAATTCACCTAAACGTATACTGGCTATTATTGCTAGTATTAATAAGGAAAACACTTATATCGCTGTCAATATTCCACCGGACGGAGGGTCAACTTTCAATTAGAAAACCTCGGCCTTCAGGGCGGCTTCGGTCCAGATGCGGCGGCGGATGGCGGACAGGCTTTTGAGGGACATGTGGCCGCAGCCGGAGTTGGCAATGGGACGGGTTGCGGAATAAATCTGCACCAGCGAAATGGCCGCGCCAGCGTTTTTTAGCTCGGTCAGGCGGGCGATGTATTCGTCAATCTCGTTCTTGGGCGGCTCCTCGCCGTCGATCATGGCAAAAAGGCTTTGGATGACAATGGGCCGCTGCCGCCCCACCATGAGGGCGTTGTGCAGGACTTTCTCCAGGGGCGCTTCGCTGCGGTTGATCTTGTCCATGAACGACTGGGTGCCGGCATCGAGTTTGATCCAGATTTCGTCCTCGGCTGTAAAGTATTTCAAGCCCTCCTGCACCTGAGGCTGGTCCAATCCTGTGCCGTTGGTGGCAAGCACCACCTTGAAAAACGGGTGCATCCGGCGGGCGCGCATGTGCATGACCGCTTGGACGGCTTTGGCAAAATCGGGGGCGAGAGTCGGCTCGCCGTCGCCGCTGAGGGCGACATGGCGGAGTTGGAGCAAATCGGGTTTCAGCCGGGCGTAGCGGGGCTGCTGGCTGATGTGGCCGGAGCAGACCAGCAGGACGGTCTTTTCCAATTCAGCCGCCATGGTGGCAACGTCCAATTCATGGTCGTTGGACTGGATATTGCGGTGAACTTCGCAATAAACGCAGTCAAAGTTGCATATCTTGTCCGGGTTGACATTGACGCCGAGAGAAAGGCCTCTGGCCCGGGAGGAGACAACAAGGTAAACGAAACGGTTGCCCAAAAAATCACGGGGGTAACCGAAGGCGGTTTCCGGCGGCGAGGAATTGGCGGGATGGGGTAAGGCGTTGAGCGTTTTTGCGGACATGGCTATTCCTTGGTCTTGGGGCGCAAGGCGGGCGCCGGACAGTGGGCATTAATCAAGCCGGGGCGCGTCTGGCGGGCAAAGGGAACGGCGCAGGCCGGTGGATTGGCGGGCACGACCATCCCGCCAGATCTCATTCCGCTTGAGATCTTGCCTACATTCCGGTCTTGACTAGCTGTCATAATTACCGTTGTAAAGTAATCGTTAAATCCATCTTGACACTACCCCCCTGTTGGCAAAAACCGGCTGTATTTTGTCCCTGTTTTCATATAAAAAAGGTTACCCGCCAAAACAGGACGGGGGAAGCGGCTGGAATCCCTGCAATCCGCCAATCCGTTTATGTTCCACGAAAGCGCGAATCGGGTCTGCGGCGGGTTTGAAAATCGCGGCGGCGGCGGGCGCATTTGCGAGTTGCGCAAAGGCGGTTTAAGGGCATAAATCGGTGGTGCTGGGATTTTTTCACACATGAAGATAGGTCTTTTTGGCGGTTCGTTTGATCCGGTTCACTCCGGCCATTTGCTCGTGGCGCAGGCCGCGCGCGAGGAATTGCAGTTGACACGCATTTATTTCATCCCCGCCGCGCAATCGCCTTTCAAATCCGGCTCCTTACCCGCGCCCGCCGCCGTCCGGTTGCGACTGCTCCGCCTCGCCCTGGCTGGCGACACTGCGGCGGAAGTGGACGACCAGGAAATCCGGCGGGGCGGCGTTTCCTACACCATCGACACCGTGCGCCAGTACAGGACAAGGTTCCCGGAGGCGGAGTTGTTTTACCTGATCGGGGCGGATCAGACGGGCCAGTTGTCGCTCTGGCGCGAAGCGGAGGAGTTGGCGCGTTTGGTTGAATTCGTCATTATTCCGCGTCCGGACGAGACGGTTGCGCCCCTGAAACCGCCGTTGCGGGGGCGGGTTTTGCGCGGCTTCCACTGCGGCATCTCCTCCTCGGACATCCGGGCGCGCTGCCGGGCGGGGCTGTCCATCGCCAATCTGACCCCGTCCGCCGTGGCCGGGGCCATAATAAATAATCAGCTTTATCTTCCGGCCAACATGGGCTAACTTGGGGCGAGAATGGAATCCAAGAAACTGGCCCTCCTGTGCCGCGAGGTGGCGGATAACAAGAAAGCTGAAAACATCGTCGTTCTTGACGTGCGAAAGCTTTCCAGCATCACCGACTATTTTGTCATCGTCTCCGGCACGAGCGAACCACACTTGCGTGCCATTGCGCGTGACCTGACCGACACCCTGTGGGACAAGCATAAACTCCGTCCCCGGCGGGTGGAAGGCGCGGCGGGCGCGACGTGGCAGGTGTTGGATTTTTTTGATGTGATCGTCCACATCATGCGCTCAGACGCGCGGGAAAAGTACAAGCTGGAGAGCTTGTGGGGGGACGCCCCTCAAGCTGGCAAAGGCCGGGCGAAGAAATGGGTTGCGACCAAAAGGGTTGCGACTAAAAAGACCGCCGCCCGCGCCAGGAAATAACAGAACACCGGTCAGCCGGCCAACCAGCCGACCGGTAAATTCATCAACGGATCAGAGCGTTCTAGGGAGCTTCGCTTTTAATCGGGATGTCGGCGGAGGCCTTGGCCATTTCATCCACCACACGGCGGAAATCATCCAAACCGGTGGAGGGAATTATGACATTGTCACGGCGCCCGTTCACATCTTCGGTGATGCGTAAAAACCGGCCGCGCGGATTCTCTTTCAGAGTAAAAATAAATGTCTTCCGCTCAATCTGGATTTTCTCGGTCTTCAGCGTGTCTTCGTTGACAGGCAACTTGGGGGGGCCAGCGCTGTAAGAGCGGTATCCTTGAGGGGATGGGCGTTCGTTCGAGATCATATTTACCTACTTCTTTACCTTCTTCCTTTTCTTCTATCGTGCGCCCGCAAAGGAACGCTTCTACTTTCGGCAATAGTGATCGACTATAATGTACTTTTTGTCAACCTCGCATTTTGCTGAAACTGACGAAACGCGGCGACTCCTGCATTTTGCCCGCACGCCAAAAATACCATATCAAACAGCCTATGATAACCACATTTGCCGTCTCCGACACCCCATGCCAGATGCCAAACGCCCTGCCGGCTTGCGCCTGCTGTTCGACGGTCCGTCCGTAATATTTGACGAGATGCAAAGCCCGCATCTTCGGCTGCATCCACAGGCCCCCGATCAGGCTGAGGGCCAGGACGGTGACGACCAATCCGGTATCCAGCCGCGGCCAGCGACGCCCGAAGTAAAACCATTCCGCCGTGAGATGAGCCAGCGCAATCGCCCCGCAGCAATATTGCAGGATGAAATAGCGGGACAGGATCGCTTCCGCCGCAAAACCCACCCCGGCCGATGACAACACCCGTTTCAAATCGGGTGAAAAAAGGGCGGGCAGCGCCAGTGTCAAGAAGATGGACGAGCCGCACCAGACGGCGGCGTTAAGCATGCCCACGAATCTTAGAAAACCTGTCACCCGCCCAGCCTACGGAAACATTCTGCTTATGCCAAGCAGAAGATGCGATCAAAGGAAAGCTGAAAAGCCGGGCGCGCGACGGACGGGGCGGTTATCGGGCGTCGTTGGGCGACTTGGCCACGACGACAGGGGTCGTCACGTTGGGGGGCATGGGAGGCAGAGGCGGAACATCCGGGGGCAACGGCGGCAATCCGGGCGGGAAATCCGGCGGCATGGGCGGCAACGGCGGCAAAGTCCGCACCAACTCCCGCCACAACTGGCGTTCGCGGGATGTCATGGCGTCCCAGCGCGCGGCATTTTTCAAAAACAGGGCGCGCTCGTCCGCTCCCATGGTGGCAAATTTTTGAAATGAATTAATGCACTGGTTTCTCTGCGCCGCAGGCAGGCGGTTGAATGTTTGCAGGACATTTTCCATCTCCCGCCTTTCCGCTTCCGAAAGCGCATCGACCGTGTTTTTCTGTTCCGGGCCGCTCAGGGAGCAAAACCGCTCGAATTGGGAGCACAGGTCCGCCCGCTGTTGCCCGGGGAGGGCCTGCCAGCGGCTCATTTCCTCCGCCCAATGGGCGCGGCGCGCCGGCGGAAGACTGTCAATTATTTTTTGTTGCGCCGCCGCCGTGCCGCCCTGCATGCGCAAATAAAGGCCGATGAAACTTTGCCGTTCCAGCAGCGCCTTTTGGGTTTTGGCCGGCACTTCGTCCCATTGTTTCAACAGCACGTCCACCATCGGACGGTAAAGCGCCGAGACTTCCTTCAACCGGTTCGACCGCGCCGCCGGCGGCAGTTTCATCAGGTCAGACAATTCCCAATGCAATTCGGTCTGGCAAAGCCGCGCCTCCCGGATGGCTTTCGGCATGGACTCGTATTCCTGCAACTTGGCCAGGATGACCTCCTGGTCCGCCGCCGATCTTCCCGCCAGCGCGCGTTTTCTTTCCTCCGCGCTCATGCCCAACAGGCCCCGGAAAAATTCCACCGGCGACAGGCGGCTCAACCTCTGCGCGCCGGATGAGGCGGCGGGGGATGGCGGGGGGGACGTTTCGATTGCCGGCAACGTCACCGCCAGCAGCATCCCGGCAGCCGCCCAACTTGACCAATGAAAACCGGCTCGTGGCATGTTTGTATTATTCCAGCGCGGCCAACAAATCGTCGTCCGCCACCTTGACCTGGCTGATGCGGTTGATCGTGTCAAAATCCTTCAACCATTCCATGGACGGGAGCGCGGCCACGCGGCTGACCCCGGCCAGTTCCCGCGCCATTTTCGCCCGATGCCCCGCTTGGGATTCGCGGAAAGAAAACAGACCCAGCCCGATCATGACGGAACACATCGCCAGCCGCGGCAGCCGGCCTTCGGGCAGCCATCCGTACCATGCGAACCAGTCGCGCCACGCGGACCGCGGCCGGGCGGCTTGCGCCGCCTGCAAAACCCGCGCCGTGAAATTTGTTGAAACAGGCGCGACCGGCAACCGTTCCAGCAGATGGTTCAAGGCCGCCTCCTCCCTCCAAGCCTCCTGCGCTTCCGGGTGCGCGGCAAGAAACCGTTGCAACGCCGCTTTCTCATCGCTGCTCAAAGCCCGGCGCCAGCCGGCCTCCTTGATTTCTTGAAATTGTCGCTCTTCCATATTCATAGGTAAAAACACCGTGTCAGCGGCAGAGTTTCGGGTCGTCCTCTCCCCACGCTCCGCTCCGCAAATAGGGTTTGATCTTCGCTTTCAACGTTTCCCGCCCCCGATGAATGAGCGATTTCGTCGCCGACACCGAGCAGCCCAGAACGCGGGCAATTTCCTCGTAAGACAACTCGTCCTGGCGGCAGAGCACAATCGCCAGCCGTTGTTGGGCCGGCAATCGGGACAGCGCCTCCTCGATTTTTTGCGCCAATTCCTCCTGCAAGAACGCCTCCGGCGGCGAAAAGGTCTTCACATCCTCAAATTGCCGCGGCGCCTGATCTTCGCGATCCCCCTGGCTCGAATCAATCGATTCCGCCGGATGCCGTCCGCGGCGGCGGATTTCGTTCAAGCACAATCGCCGCGCAATTGTGAAAATCCAGGTGGAGAATTTGGCCGAGACCTCATATCGTCCGGCGGATTGGTGGACCCGGATAAAGACACTTTGCGCCAGGTCTTCGGCCTCGTCAGAATCGCGCAACATCCGGAAGCCCATGTTGATGATGGGCTGTTTGTATTTTTCCACCAACTCCTCGAACGCCTTCATGTCCCCGCGTTTTACGCGGAGCATCAAAGCGGCATCTGGGTCCAAGGGCGTGGCCATGCGGTACAGTATAGTCCATACCCCGGCAAACGGACAGAGTTGCTACGGGGACCCTGAATAAGGGCGGCACCCATTCAAGCCTTGGCCATGGCCAATTCCATTGCTTCGGGTTGCTCGATCAGTTCGATCTCGTAACCTTCGGGCGCGTCCAGAAAGGCAAAGCCGCCTCCGCCGAACCGCGTCACCACCCCATCGTCCGAATACTTGAGGCCGAGTGACGCCAGATGTCTGGCAAATGCGTCCAGACTCTCCACCTCGAAGGCCAGATGGGTCAAATCCGGCTGCACATGCACCGGTTCGCCGGACGGAAAGGAGCATAACTCGATCAATTCCTTGCTGCCCTCCGTTTGCAAGAAAACCAACTCCGATCCCCGGGGCGATTTGTGCCGGCGCAGCTCGGTCAACCCCAGCACTTCCTTGTAAAATTTGACCGTTTTCTCCAGATCATTCACCCGGTAACGCGTGTGCAGCAATTTTCCAACTTTCATGTCCAAAAGATAAACCGCATCGCCCGAAAGGCAACAGACCTGATTCCAAGGGATGGAGGGGGAAAACCAAACCACCGGCGGGCTTTTCGGAGTAACGGGGAGCCGGTAAAACTTACCAGTTGCCGTAAGCGTCGTTGATGGAAGAGGCGGGGTGACTTTGCATTGAAGCAATTGCCCGCCAAACAACCGAGCCGTCGAAATACTGCACATTTCCGCCCACTGCGCCGATACTGACGCTGTTCGTGGCCCCAAGCGCGAACGAGGTGGAACTTTGAGCCAGAGCGGCGCCAGCCGCCGTATGCGGCGCCAATTTAATCATCGGGCTGTATGCGCTTTGGCCGGTGGTCCAGTAATTGGCGTCCGCCAGAAGCTCGTTGGTGGTCGGGGCGATGGAAAACCTCACCGGCGACAGCCCGTAATCCACGATTTTTGACGAGGTTTGGACATCGCTGGCCAGATAACTGTACCCGATAACGATCCCGTAATTGTTTTTGGCGACCGCAATAGGGCTGGACGCCCCATCAAAAGCGAGATTGGGACAGTAAAAAATATTGCTGCAACCGCCGGCATAGGCCGTCTCCAAGTTGGTGAAAGTCTGATCGGACAGGAGAATGGAGTGATAATTACCGGAGTTGTCGGCCGCACTGGGCAGGACGTCCCCGTTGTCATTGGCGTAGGTGCTGCAAACCACGTAGAGCTGTCTCTGGTTGTTCTTGCACACCGCACGCAGCGATTTTTCCTTGGCACCGGAGAGGGCGGGGAGCAGAAGGGCGGTCAGGATGGCCATCATCGCCATAACCACGGCCAGCTCCACCAAGGAAAACCCGGTGGAACGCGCCCGCTTGTCTCTTCTGCGATAAAAGACTAGATGCATGGTCGTATCCCCAATATCTGCTTGTGGCAACCATGCACCCGGTTGGACGGAACTGCAACAAAAATCTTTAAAAAAATGACACCGGCAGGCCGCAAAGACGGCGGACGGATGGCTGGAATCGGCCACCGGGCGTGACACCCCATTTCTAGGGGGCGGCCACGGCGCGGTAGAAATTCTGGCTGCCGTATATTGGGACGCTCACACACCGGGTCGCGCCGGCGCCGTAATTGGTCCCAACGGAAACCCAATTGACCAAATCGCCCGATTGCTGGATGACGTAGTCGATGTTGCTTTGGCCTGTCAGGGTGAAATGCAGCCAGGCCGGGTCCGCCACCACATTGGACAAATACGGCGGCAGGATGGCGTTATAAACCTGAATGACCGGCGCGGCAACGGTCGTAGCCTGGTTGGCTCCCGGGGGCGAATAGGCCCGCCAGACGGCTGGACGGACGGACGAACCGCCGTCCAATGCGTAAAGATTGCCGACGTTGTCCCAAGCCACATCGTAGTAAGCATCCCCGCCGGTTTTGTCCAAATTGGCTATGAATTCCCCGTTTGCCGCGTTGAAAAGGTACAGCCCGCCGCAGGCCGATTCGCTGTCGCACGGCCCCACCGCCGCGAGCGCAACATAGGTGCCGGTTGCATCCGCGGCCACGCCATAGGCATCCATCGTTTCCGGATACAGGGCGGTTGCCCAGTCGGCCGTTGTTTCCGGCATGCCTCCGTGGGGAGGAAAACTCATAAGCGCGTAAGCCGGGGCGGCCGTTCTCAGGAATTGGATGGTGTAGATGAAGCCATTGCCATCCAGCGACAGATCGTAGGGGGCTTGGGTCAAAAAGTCAGGATCCACCGGCAGAATCACCGTTCCGGTATCGTTGGTCGCGGCCACGCCGCCGGACGCGAGCTGCCACCCGATAACCCCGGCCGAGTCGCTGGGGTTCTCGTCCGTCATCCAGATTTCCTCATTCGTACCCGACCCTATGACGCTCAAGCCGCTGAGTTCCAGGTCTGGATACTCCGTTGGATAATTGTCCATGCGTATGACCTGGCGCAAACTGTTGCTGCTCAGGGTGGGACCGAATGAGACCACAACTCCCTGGCTGGAAAAATCATCCACGTAAAGCCGGTCGTCGGCTCCGATGGCCATCTTCCAAGGACTGTCGTGCCCGCCCGACCAACCCCAGCCTCCCGTGCTGAAAGTCCCCTCATCGGCTGGACTTCCGTCGGCGTTGAATTTGTAAATGCCGACTTGGGCATTTGGCGCATTGCCCCCAACGGGGTAGGCGTTTCCGGCATAAACACGTCCATAGAATGGGCTGTTGGTATTCCGGTTGACGGCGATGCCACGGGGTTGGGCGACGGCGAAATTCGTGCCGTCGTCAGTGATATTGGTCCAGCCATTGTAGCCGGACGAGGCGGCGGTGATGCTGACCGAATAGGCTCCCTCGGCCAGATTGGTGGCCACATCCGCCATGCCGTCCCAAACCGCAAAGTTAAGCCCGGCGTTGGTTCCAGCCGCTCCGTCCGCCGAGTTCAGGGTTTGGATCACATTCGTCCCGTAAAGAATCCGCACAGTCACCCCTCCGGTGGCAGTGTCGTTAAGGATATAGCTGATGGTTGCTGTCCCGCCTGGAAGGAGAACGTCCGCTCTGAGCGAACCATTCACCCGTATGTCGGTGGCATAAACGCAGGCTTGGGCGGGGGTGGGGCGCACAAGAAGAAAAAACATCAGCGCGATTGCAATTGTTCCTCGAAATAAATGCTTCATTCCCTGGCCTGATTATTTCTGTGATGGATAAGACTACAGGATATACCGGGGAGATTCAAGCCCTAAATAGCTTAAATCAAAGGACCGGGTGTGAGACATAATTCTTCATTTAGGCCGCGAGGGGCAGCGCGTCGTTGCGTGTGGCCTGTTCATTGAGTCTGTGTTTCCAGAACTTATCGAGTCTGCGGCTGCTGTGGATGTAGCGCAGG
>Ga0181535_10006054_pt1 | contig 12700 bp, 10 predicted proteins | sample PEATcosm2014_Bin_44_FD_119774 | JGI IMG/M metagenome (GOLD analysis project Ga0181535, IMG submission 119774) | Peatland microbial communities from MTU Mesocosm Facility, Houghton, MI, USA - PEATcosm2014_Bin17_30_metaG | ecosystem: Environmental > Terrestrial > Soil > Wetlands > Peat | place...
ATGGCGGCCAGCAGGCGGTCGGTCATCTCGGCGGATTCCTGGTTCATGTGGCTGTGCACGCTGCCGATCACCAGGTCCAGCTCGGCCAGAGCGTCATTGGCCAGGTCCATCGCGCCGTCGCGCAGGATGTCGCACTCAATGCCGGAGAAGATGCGGATGCCGAGGCCGTCGCGGTTGATCTGGCGCACGTGCCGCGCGAACTCCACCACGCGTTTCTCATCCAGGCCGTTGGCCATGGCCAGCGCCTTGGAATGGTCGGTGATGGCGACGTACTGGTAGCCGCGGTCGCGCGCCGCCGCGGCCATTTCCTCCAGGGTGGCGCGGCCGTCGGTCTCGACGGTGTGCATGTGCAGGTCGCCGCGAATGTCCGCCAGTTCCACCAGGTGGGGCAGCCGGCCTTCCTCGGCGGCTTCGATTTCGCCCGCGTTTTCGCGCAGCTCGGGCGGAATCCAGGCCAGGCCGAGCGCCTCATAAATGCCGGCCTCGGTCTCGCCGGCCACGCGCGCCTCGGTATCCGCGCGGAACAGGCCGTACTCGCTGAGCTTCAACCCTTTCCGCACGGCGCGCGTGCGAACGGCCACGCCGTGATCCTTGCTACCGGTGAAATATTGCAGGGCGGCGCCGAAGCTGGCGGGCGGCAGCGCACGGACATCCACTTGCAATCCCTCGCGGCCCACCTTGGCGCTGGCCTTGTTTTCGCCGCGGACCAGCACCTCTTCCACGCGCGGCCAGGCGACGAAGCGGTCGAGCGCAGTCACCGCCTCCGGCCCGGTCACGAGCAGGTCGAGGTCGCCGACGGTTTCGCGGCCGCGGCGCAGGCTGCCGGCGGGAGTGACACTATCCACACCGGCGCCGCGCAGAGTTCCAGCCAGCTCGTCCGCCACGGCCTCCGCGTAGCTCAGCAGGAAGCGGCCGCTGCGCATGCGGTACTGCGCGATGGAGCGGAGCACCTTCTCTTCCAGCTTGGCCCCCATGCGCGGCAGCACGCGCAGCTTTTCCTCTTTTGCCAGCCGCTCCAGCTCATCCATCGTGCTGATGCGGTAATGCTCCAGGATGAGGGCAATGCTTTTCGGCCCAAGGCCCTGAATCTTCAGGAACTCGAGCGTCGTGGGCGGGAATTTTTGCAGCAGCAGGTCGCGGCGCTCGCAGGAGCCGTGGTCGACGATCTCTTGCAGAACCACCGCCAGCCCCTTACCAATACCCGGGATGTCTGTGACCTTGCGGCTGGAATCCTCCAGGATGTCGGCGATGCGCTCCGGATAGCCCTCCACCGCGGTGGCGCCGTTCCGGTAGCTGCGTATGCGGAAGCCATCCTCGGCGGCAATCTCCATCAGATCCGCCGTCTCCCACAGCACGCGCGCGATTTCCTTGTTCTCCACCCTCTGGCGCCCTCCACTCAATTGTAGAGTGGCGAAACCGGCGCCGGCTGAAGGGCCTTTTCCGCAGACTTGGTTCGGCAACGAATCCGGTTGAACGGTCTCGGACAACGTTGCCGTTTCCCGCAGAAATTCCGCCGTGGCGCAGCCTCAGACGGCCGGTTGAACCCGAAGTCATACCGCTGGCCACGTTGTTCTCCGCCAATTGATGACTAAAGATAACAGCGCGTACTAAATTGGACCTGATTCCGATGCTAAGTGGAACCATCTTGTCCATGGATAGCATTGACTGAGCTTTCCATTCGTATCAAAAAGGAGAATAGAGCGGATTGACTTTTACCATGAGGAACCAACCGGGCGTGACCCGCGGCGGAAGGCAGCACGGCGCGGAGATGGTTGAGGCGAGTATGATCCTGGTGCCTCTGCTGCTGATGACCTTCTTCGTCCTCGACATGGGGATGGGCATTTTCCTGCAGAGCACGTTTCAACGGGCGGTTCGCGCAGGCGTGCGCTACGGGATCACCGGGCAGAATACCATCGGCCCGTGCGCGGACGACTCCATCCGCGCAACAGTTCAAAGGAATGCGCTGGGTTTTCTAGGCACGGCCGGCGGGCTGGCGGCGATCAAAGTGGTCTGGCTCGACCCTGACACGGGCGCCGCTGCAGCCAGCCCTGCCAACATTTCGGGCAATATTTTAGAGGTTTCGATACAAGGGTGGCAGTTTAATCCCTTCGGACAGTTCCAGCGGGTCGGCTCCAAGCTGGACATATCCGCGAACTCCTTCGATGTGATGGAGCCGTACCCCGGTGCGGTGCCCTGTATTACTCACACACCATGAACATGCGGCGCAAAAACGATCAACGAGGCCAGGCTCTCCTGGAGTTCGTCTTCTCCTTGTCCTTCCTGGTTCCACTCCTGCTAGGAGTCTGGGTGTTCGGGTCGCGCCTGGTGGAGCTGCAGGCGCTGACGCAGATCACGCGTGACGTCGGGCACATGTACAATCGCGGCGTCGATTTCAGCTGCCAGGCGTGCACAGCGACCCAGACCGGCCCGGATGGAAACGCGCAGACGCTCGCCAGCGGGTTCAACCTCACGCCCACTGGCACCAGCGTGCTGATCCTTTCGGAGATCGAGGTTGAGACGCAGGCGATGTGCACGGCCGCTGTCGGGAATGGCGCGTGCCCAAATAAAAACAACCCCGTCTTCGTACAGCAGATCGCCATCGGCAATCTCAACGACGGCAGTAGCTACTTCGGCACGCCCGTGTCCGGTGGCTCGCTCACCACGGCCACGGCCCTCAACAGCGGCCTGGGCTACTACACCAACGTGAGCATCACGGCGCAGGCGAATCAAGCCTATGCCGCAGTGAATAGTTCGTTCAATAGCTCGGTGCTGAACCTCACTTCGGTCGGCTCGGGAACCATCGCCTACATGGTCGAGATGATCAACAAGACGCCCACCTTGAGCGTTCCCGGCATGACGGGCTCGCCGATTGTTTACAGCAGGGCCATATTCTGATCTCGGAGAAGGGCGGGCATATGTTGAAGACTCTACCGCAAAAGAGACGGCAGAAAGGCTTCGTCTCTGTTTACGTGTTTGTTTCGTCATTCTTTGTGCTGATCCCTGTCGGCGGGCTGGCGGTGGACCTGGGAGTGCTTTACAACGTCCAGGCCAAACTGCAGGCCGCCGTCGACGCCGCCGCCATCGGCGCCGGCAACCAGCTCCACGCCAGCACCAATCTTTCCAGTCAAGGCGCAGCGATTTCAAACGCGGCCCAGTTGTTCTTCAACGCCAATTTCCCGACTGGATACTTCGGAACCGGTACCCCCGGCTTCGGCGCCATCCCGGCCAACGGGTCGAACGGCACCAAGACCATCACCGTCAACGCGCAAGTGCAGGTTCCCATGCTGCTGCTGCGGGTGCTGGGAATCTCCGCTTCGGAAGTCGGCGCCTACGCAGTGTCGAGCGTGCGATACATCAACATGATGGTGGTGGTGGACCGCTCCGGGTCGATTTCGGCCGAGAACGCCGAAGGAGAGATCACCAACGACCTCAACGCCTTTATCGGGGTGCCTCCCGGCACGGCGTATCTGACCAGCGGCGTCGATACGGTAGGCATGATCTCGTTCGGGGCCAGTGTGAACGCGGACTATCCATCCAATACGAACTTCTGCACAAGCTCCGGCAGCTGCGCCATTTCGAATGCCATCAACAACATTTACTGGGGCAACAACGGAACCAATACCGCCGAAGGGCTGTACCAGGCCTGGACGCAACTTTATGCCGCGAATCTGCCCGGCGCCCTGCCCGTGATCGTGCTGCTGACCGACGGCCGGCCCAGTGCCTTTACGGCAAATTTCAAAATCGATCCGAGCAGCCCGTGCAGCTCGAAAGTGGCCGGTGTGACAATCAAGGGCGCCAGCAACGCTGGTATCAACGGCGTGATCCAGTCCTATGTGGGGCTGGGATGGCCGCCGCCGACCAGCGGCAACGATGTCTTCGGACTACTGAACGCGCAGGAACAAAACAACAACCAGGATGAGGTCAACTGGGCGGCGCCAAACACCGCCGGCTGCAGTGCGACTCCTGACTCGACCTCGGCTAACGGATGGAACGAAAGCCAGGGAGCGAACACGGAAGTGAACGTCAACAACGACATCAATGCTGGTGCCGGTATTGGGAGTTTCCCGTTATCGGCTGGACCGGTAAACAATGTCGGCGGAACCAACACCTCCTACACCTCGCAGGGTGGCGGAACCGGCACTGGCGTGAGCACCCAGAAGACCGCCACATGTGGCTACTACGCAACAATCGATACCAGCTCCAACGATCCCCAGTCGGTTCGCTATTCTGCCTTCAATGTGGCTGACTGCATGGCGTACATGATCCATCACGACACCACGCTGCAACCAATTATTTTCGGTGCGGGGATCAACTACAACAACTCGAACACCGAGCCGATTGACCCGGACTATATCGCGCGTCTCGCCAATGATCCGAACTACCTGGCTGTTGGCACCGATCCGGGCGTGACCCCCGCGGGCCAGCACGTGTACACTTCGGGAACCATGGGCTACTACTGCAACTCCTATGCAAACGCCCAGCAGAGCCAGAAATCGCTGGCGATGTGCTTCCAGGAGTTCAGCGCCCAGCTTCTGCGTTTGGCGAAGTAGCGCGCAGCAGGCCGCAGAATCGCTGGCCTTCTGCATTTAATAGGGTCGAAAAATCGCCCTACTTCTCCGGGGAATCCGCGACAAGACACCGGCGGCAAGACCGCGGGCGCTACAGAGCGCTGAGGTTCGGGCGGTTTCTTCATCCTCTCTTCGCGGCCGGAGGCCCTTGGGGGCAGACTAAAGCTCCTGTTTCACCTACCGCCAAAGGACTAGCAGACTAGTGGGACAGGCGCTTCCGCCTGTCGGCCGGCTTCTTCACGCCCAACCGGCCCCAAGGCGCATGGCGGCTTTAAGCGGCGATCGAGAGTAGCAGTGCCGTAAGCCCCGGAGAGCTTTGAGGCAATTTTGGGGGCGGCAGGCGAAAGTGTGTGCCCAGCCGGCGAAGGCCCGGCTACACTAAACTCCACGATTCATGAGCGCTCGGAGACATACGTAGCGGCGTATCAGGGCATGGCTTTAGCCGTGCCGCAGAGACGGCAAGGGATCGGCTTCAGCCCCTGGTAACGGCCAAACCTGCGCCGATTACGCCGCGCCTTTATGGAGCAAAGGAACCACCAGGGGCTAAAGCCCTGGGTGCCCCCCGTTCGGCACGGCTGAAGCTGTGGGGCAGACGCCCTCGTCTGCAGCCGGCCCCCTGGCCAGCTCTTCGGTGGGGTGGGTGCGGGCTGGTATCTTGATGAAGCAACGGGACGAGGTCGTCCCGCGCAGACCCGGGGGGGTCTGCCCACAAGCGCTAACCTAAGGCCATTCGCGCCTGTTCCAAGGGGTCTTTTGCCGCTCCCTCAGGGTCGTGGCTCGGTTACGGGAGCCGTGCGCGTAGCACGCCGGCACGGGGGTTGCGGGCGCTGTACGCTATCATAAAAAAATCCCTATGATCCAAGACGTAATCACCGAGGGCCTCACGTTCGACGATGTTCTTCTCGAGCCGGCCCGCAGTGAAGTGCTGCCGTCTGAAGCCGACACGCGGACCCAGTTGACGCGCGAGATCGCCCTGAACATCCCGATTGTCTCGGCGGCCATGGACACGGTGACCGAGTCGCACCTGGCAATCGCGCTGGCCCAGCAGGGCGGCATCGGCATCATCCACCGCAACATGCCCATCGAGAAACAGGCCGAAGAGGTGGACCGCGTCAAGCGCAGTGAGAGCGGCATGATCGTGGACCCCATCACGGTGGACCCGGAACACTCGATTGCCGACGCCCGGGCGCTGATGGCGCGATACCGGATCTCCGGCGTGCCGGTGACCAAGGCGGGCAAGCTGGTTGGGATCCTCACCAATCGCGACCTGCGCTTTGAGACGCGCTCCGATATCCCCATCTCCGAGGTCATGACCAAGGAAAACCTGGTGACGGTGGCGGTGGGCACTACGCTGGAACAGGCCGAAGCCATCCTGCACCAGCACCGCGTGGAAAAGCTGCTGGTGGTGGACGACCACTACAATCTCAAGGGCCTGATTACGGTCAAGGACATCCAGAAGAAACTGAAGTACCCGAACGCCGCCAAGGACAGCCAGGGCCGCCTCCGCGTGGGAGCGGCGATCGGAGCCACGGGCGATTTCCTGGAGCGCGCGATGGAGCTGGTGGCGCGGAAGGTGGACGTGCTGGCCATCGATACGGCGCACGGCCACACGTCGCGGGTGATGGCGGCGGTAAAAACCATCAAGAGCAAACAGCCCGGTGTGCAACTGCTCACCGGCAACGTGGCTACCTTCGAAGGCGCGCGGGAACTGGTTGCGCTCGGCGTGGACGGAATCAAGGTGGGGATCGGGCCCGGCTCCATCTGCACCACGCGCGTCGTCTCCGGCGCCGGCGTGCCGCAGATCACGGCGATCCTGGAATGCGCGCGGGCAGTGCGCGGCACCGGGGTTCCGCTGGTCGCCGACGGCGGCATCAAATATTCGGGCGACGTGACCAAGGCGATTGCGGCCGGCGCGGACACGGTGATGATCGGCAGCCTGCTGGCCGGAACCGACGAAAGCCCCGGCGAAACCATTCTCTACCAGGGCCGGACGTTCAAGACCTATCGCGGCATGGGCTCGCTGGGCGCCATGTCGCAGGGCCAGTCCAACCGCTACGAGCAGGACCCTGGCTCCAAGCTGGTGCCGGAGGGCATCGAAGGCCGGGTGGCTTCCAAGGGACCGCTGGCAGATTTGGTTTACCAGCTGGTGGGCGGCCTGCGCGCCGGCATGGGTTACTGCGGCGTGCGCAGCCTGGCGGAGTTGCAGAACAAAGCGCGATTCCTGCGGATCTCGCCGGCGGGCTTGCGCGAAAGCCACGTGCACGACGTCATCATCACCAAGGAAGCGCCCAACTATCGCGCGGAGTAATAGGCGAAATCGGAGAGCACCGCGCCGTGCAGACTGCGCTATCGTTTGCACGTGGGCAGGAACGCGGAAGCCGAGTCCGTGATTCACCCCACCGCACCATTTCGATTCTTCTTGCTTGGCGCCACGGGCCGCACGGGCTCGCCATTCCTGGCGCAGGCACTCGCTCGCGGTCATTTTGTGACCATCTTCGTTCGCAACGTATCGAAGCTCTCAGCTGCTTTGGCCTCACATCCGCGTCTGCGTGCCTTTACCGGCGAGCTGCATGAGGCGGACAAGATGGCGCGAGCGATGGGCGAGGCGAATCCAGATGTGGTGTTCGTTATGCTGGCGTCGGAGACTGCGCCTTACACGGCAGTTTCCACAGGCACGCACAGCGCGTTGCAGGCCATCGCGGCGGTCAAACCAAAGCCCATGCCATTCATCAGTATCGCCGCCTGGGGACTCGGTCCAACCAGGGACTATATCACCGGCTTCTTTGCGCGCACGTTTGTAGGTATCGCAAAGACATTGTTCTGGTCGAAACCTCTGGCTGATTTTGAGAAACAGTTGGCCGAGATAGAAGATGCGAGGAACGAAGGGCTCATCCGACCGATTCTCATTTTGCCGCCGCTGCTCAACAACAGTGAAAAGACGGATACTTACCTGTCGGGCGAGGCCAGTACGATAAAAGATGCGATGGGTGTGACAAACTTTGTGAGCAGGGCTTCCATGGCCGATCTCTGTCTGAAGTTGGGGGAGAAGGCGGCGGCGGGAGAGGAAGTGCCGCAATGGGTCGGCATCACAAATCCGTAGCGAGGAAGAAACCCATTTTCCGAAGAAGCCCTGACAGGCTGCGTGTTTCCATTTTCCTGAGACGACGGGCCACATCCTCCGACGTCGTCATCACCAAGGACGCCCAACTACCGCGCGGAGTATGCCGCGAAATCGGCTAGCACCGATTCTTCCATCCGGCGCGCCGCCTGCAACAGCCATCCCCGCGGGCGCTGCTTGAGATCCGCCAGAAGGACGCGCGGCTTGAGCGTGCCCAGGTGGATGTTGGCGGTTTCCCAGCCCATGGCGTGAAGCAGGCGCAGCGTGTCGCGTTCGGCGGGCAACGCGGAAAGTTCGATGCGGGAGCAATCCGGCGCCAGGCGGCGCACGATCCAGCGTTTTTGCAAACGCACGAAGGGGTCCGGACAGCGCACCGCGCAGTTCAGGATTTTCTGGTAGAGAATGGGCGCTGTGCCTTTGCCCGCTGCCGCCCACAGGCAAGCCGACGGGGCCAGGGCCTTGGCCTCGCGCGCCACCGATCCGCCGCGCCACTGCGCCACCGCGACGTACCGCTCGCGGCCCAGGCTGCCCAGCCCGGCCACGCGATGCGAGACGCGCCATTCCAGGCCCCGCTCCGGCATCATGCGCTCCACCGCCTTGACAGCGCCCGCGGGAGGCTTCTGGCGCAGCTCTGCGAGGGCGAGCAGTTTTTCCCAGTACAGTTCGACGTTGTGCAGCCGGGAGGTGGCCATGTGGCGCAGCGCAGGGTGATGCTCCGCCAGCGCGAACGGTTTGCCGCCCGCCGCTGCCGCTTCTCCATAGCCTTGGAGGATGGCGTTGATACCTGCCTTGGCCTCGCACTCCATTTCTGCGAGAAGCGCGCTGGTGGCCAGCCGGACCAGGTCGTGCGTGTAGGGCAGCAGCCAAGCCTCGTCGAAATCGTTGATCCCCCAGATGAGGCGGCCCTCTTTGTCGCGCCAGGTCCCGAAATTCTCGACGTGCAGGTCGCCCACGGCTAGCGCTTTGGGCGCCCGTGCCAGATCGCTGCAAATCTCCGGGAAAGTCTGCGCCCAGCGGTAGTAGGTGGCGCGCAGAAACGGGAACGGCTGGGACCGCATTTCGCGGTGCTTGAACTGGAGATCGTCGGGGAGGATGCGGAGATGGCGGCCCAGCCAGGTCTCGTAGCGCTCGGTGGCCTTGTGGATGTTCATGACGGTTCCCTTTAAACTATCATCCTGCCGCTGCCAGCCTGGTGCCGTGGCGCAGGCAATCCTGCCTGCCGAGCCGAGAGTCGTCCCGGCTTTGCTTTTTCCGGCAGTCAGGAAATGTCGAGGGACTCTAGACACAGCAGACAGGACTGTCCGCGCCACGGCGGCAAGGTTGAACCCTGAGAAATACAGGCTAATGTTCTTCCTGCGGTCCGCCGATTCACTACTTGCATGGTGGCCGACGACCTGATTCAACTCGAAATCATGCTGAACCGGTTTCGCAAGCTGCTGGGCGAGTTGATACGCGGCGCCATCGTGCGCAACGCCTTTCAGCCGTGGGAAGTGGAGCTCCTGATGGACTTTCAGAACTGCGTGCTGGAGCCGCGGCGCCGGACCGAAACACTGCGCCAGTACCAGCGGGCGGTGGAAAAGCAGATGGAAATGGGCCCCGGGCCGCCGATGAAACTCTCGGAGTTTCTTCAGCAGAAGACGATGCGGCGACCCTCGACGTGATACGCGCCGGCGAGGGCGAGGCGGATGGCTTCCGAGTAGATCCGGTGCTCCTCGCGCAGAATGCGCGCCGACAAGGTTTCGACGGTATCGTCGTTGAGGACCGGGACGGCGGCTTGAATCAGGATGGGACCGGCGTCGAGCTCCTCATCGACAAAATGGACGGTGCAGCCAGTGACTCTGACGCCGTGCGCGAGCGCCTGGTGCTGTGCATCGAGGCCCGGGAACGCAGGGAGCAGAGAGGGGTGAATATTGAGAATCCGTTTGGGGAATTCGCGAATGAAGGTTGCGCTGAGCAGGCGCATGAAGCCGGCCAGACACACCAGGTCCACTTGATTCTTGTGCAGCTCGGTCAGCAGCATACGGTCGTAGATTTCCCGATCGAGGCCCTTGGAAGGAATGCAGGCAGCGTTCAGCCCGCGCTGGTGCGCCGACTGCAGGCCTCGCGCTTCGGGCCGGTTGGCGATGACGACGGCGATTTCGGCGTCGATCGACCCCGCGGCCACGCTATCCGCGATGGCCCCGAAGTTCGAACCGCGGCCGGAGAGCAGAATGCCCAGGCGCTTCACCGGTACTCCACGCGGGGCCGGCCCCGCTTGTGCGTCGTGACCGTGCCGATCCGGAACGGGGTCTCGCCCAGCCGGCGGAGTATCTTCTCGGCCTGGGTTGCAGAGCGCGCCGGAACCGCCAGAATCATGCCAGCTCCCAGGTTGAAGGTGCGCCGGAAATCGTCTTCCGGGATGTTACCGATGCGGCGCAGCAGCTCGAAAAGCGGCGGGATGCGCCAGGAGTTGGTATCGATGGTGATGGCCAGGCCGGACGGCAACATGCGCGGCGTGTTGTCCGTAATGCCGCCGCCCGTGATATGCGCCGCGCCGTGCAACAGGTGCGTCTCCATCAGCGCGCGGATGGGTTTCAGATAGCTGCGGTGAACGGCGAGCAGAGCTTCAGCCACCGTGCAGCCGACTTCGGGAATCGTGGCGCCGGGGCTCAGCCCCGCAGTTTCGAAGAGCAGTTTGCGCGCCAGCGAATAGCCGTTGGTGTGCAGGCCAGTGGAGGGCAGCGCCAGCAGGGCATCTCCCGCGCGGATGGTCTTGCCGGTCAGTAGTCGGGAGCGGTCGGCCGCGCCGACGATAAAGCCGGCCAGGTCGTACTCGCCTGGGGAATACATGCCAGGCATTTCGGCGGTCTCGCCGCCGATCAGGGCGCAGCCGTTCCGGCGGCAGCCGCGCGCCAGGCCGGAGACGACGGAGGCTGCCACGTCTGCGTCCAGCTTGCCGACGGCGAAGTAGTCGAGGAAAAAGAGCGGCATCGCTCCCTGCACTGCGATGTCGTTGACGCAGTGGTTGACCAGGTCCTCGCCGACGGTGTCATGGCGGCCGGTGGCGAACGCCACCTTCAACTTGGTTCCGACGCCATCGGCAGAGCTCACCAACACCGGTTTACGGAAGCCGCTCAGTTGGTAGCAGGCGCCGAAGCTGCCGATTTCCGTGAGCACCCCGCGGGTGAAGGTCGCCCGCGCCATCTTCTTGATGGCAGCCACCGCGCGGCTGCCCTCGTCTATGTTGACACCGGCATCGCGGTATCGAACCTGCTTCTGAGTCGGCAAGTTTCAGTATATCCAGGGGGAGCAGGCGCAGAGAACCTCGGATCGATTTTCCGGCACTGCTCCGCTTGTCGGTGTTGGGGGCAAGCTAAAGCATGCCCTACCGACTGCACTCGCAGCATTAGCTTAAGTCGAGGATGCTTTACTTTGCCGCTGTTCTTTAACGCGCCGCTCCCCGTTTGACCCCACCCGCCTTCCTGGGCTAGCTTGGTTCTAGGCTGCTTGGGCTCGCCATGAGCTCGCATCGCACTGGAGAGGGGACAAAACAAGTGAAGCACTTTTGGACATTGCTCGCCATGGCTGCGGCTGCGGTCACACCAGCCGCCATCGCGCAGAACCCGGGAGGCGACGTGAAATCGTTCTACGAAATGAAGACGACCTATCTGGACGGCAAGCCGGCCGACCTGTCCGCGTATCAGGGCAAGGTGACGCTGGTAGTCAATGTGGCCAGCAAGTGCGGCTTCACCCCGCAATACGAAGGCCTCGAGAAGCTCCACCGCGAAATGAGCGGCAAGGCGTTTGAGGTGCTGGGATTCCCCAGCAACGATTTCGGCGGGCAGGAGCCGGGCACTCCAGAGGAGATCGCGACGTTCTGCAAGCGCACCTACGACGTCTCCTTCCCGATGTTTTCGAAAGTCGTCACCAAGGCGAAGCCGGATCAGTCGGAGATCTACAAGTTCCTCGGCACTTCCGGGCATTTACCGCAGTGGAACTTCAGCAAATACCTCATCGATAAGGACGGCCACGTGGTGGCGTTCTTCCCGAGCGCGGTGAAACCGGACGCCCCGGAACTGCGCAGCGCCATTTCCAAGGCGCTGGGCGAGTAATCGCGTAGCAGCGGCAAGCGAGGGCGTGCCCCACCAGTAACACGTAAAATACTGGTAGGGCATGCTTTAGCTTGCCGTACGGGATGCGGGAATTCGCCGCGACGACGGTTGCGCCTAAGCTCGTTGCCCGGTTTTGAGCAATCGTGCTACGGTGAGGTGTAAGTCCTGGCAGGTGAGAGAAATCGGGGACTGGCGGCGGTGGCCCGCGCAGTGTCCAAAGGCGCTTGGCACCGTTTTCTTCACGCGCTTCCAGGGGTAATACTTCCTAATTGAAGGAGAACTGATATATGCCATTAGTGTCGATGCGGCAGGTCCTCGATGAGGCGGCCAAGGGCAAGTACGGAGTTGGCGCGTTCAACGTCAACAACATGGAACAGATCCAGTCGATCATGGAGGCGGCCCGCGAGACCAAGTCGCCGGTCATCATACAAGCCAGCCGCGGCGCTCGCGCCTATTCGCAAGACCGGTTTTTGTATCACCTGATGATAGCGGCCACCGAGGTTTATCCGGAGATACCGACCGTGCTGCACCTGGACCACGGCAACAGTCCGGAAACCTGTTTCAGCGCCATCGAAATGGGCTTCACCAGCGTGATGATGGATGGCTCGCTGATGCCGGACGGGAAGACGCCCTCGACCTTCGAATACAACGTGGAGGCCACACGCAAGGTGGTGGAAGCGGCGCATGCCAAGGGAGTGACGGTGGAAGGCGAAATCGGCTGCCTGGGCGGCATTGAAGACGGCCACGGAACCGGCCTGGACGGGCTGAGCCACCTCACAGATCCCGGGCAGGCGGTGGAATTCGTCAAAGCCACTGGTCTGGACGCGCTGGCGATTGCCATCGGCACCAGCCACGGCGCTTACAAGTTCAGCAGCAAGCCGACCGGCGAGACGCTGAAAATGGCGCGGCTGATCGAGATCCAC
>Ga0181535_10006059_pt1 | contig 12698 bp, 9 predicted proteins | sample PEATcosm2014_Bin_44_FD_119774 | JGI IMG/M metagenome (GOLD analysis project Ga0181535, IMG submission 119774) | Peatland microbial communities from MTU Mesocosm Facility, Houghton, MI, USA - PEATcosm2014_Bin17_30_metaG | ecosystem: Environmental > Terrestrial > Soil > Wetlands > Peat | place...
AGGTTGCACTGGCGGCTCAGAACATGCAGTCCTACCAGGAGATTGCCACCCTGAAGGCAAGATTGGAGAAGGAGAACGTTTATCTCCGGGAACATTTGCATCGAAAGAACCAGTCCATCGGAGTTCAAGTACGGCGTTTTCAGTTACGTCGCGTCACCGACCACTATCCCGTTGGCAGAAGCGATGAGCGTGGCTGAAGCTATTGTTTGACTTCTCCTCGGAAAGGCTGGGGCCAGCACCACTTCGGACGCGAAGCTGCCAACAGCAGCGCAATCTTCCAGAGGAATGCCGGATTGTTGGTGAGGTAGCGCTTCCACAGGCGGTCTGGTTCCTGCGCCAAACGATGCAGCCATTGCAAGCCGGCGCGTTTGACCCAGCTGGAGCAGTCGCGAATTGCGCCCGTGTGAAAGTCGAATGCAGCGCCTACGCCAGCCAGCAATGGAACCTCGAGCCGGTCGACAAACTGCGCCATGAACCGCTCCTGTTTGGGCGTGCTGAGGCCGACCCAAAGAATGTGGGGCCTGGCTTGCCGCACCAGGGCGACCAACTCGGCCGCTTCCTCCGCGTGGAGAGTACGGAAAGGAGGCGCGAAGGTTCCGACGATCTGGAGTCCAGGCAATCTGCGCTGCAGATTTTCGCTCAGCCTCTCGGCCACACCCAGCTTGCCCCCGTAGAGGAAATTCCGGTAGCCACGCTCGACTGAAATTCGGCACATCTCCAGCATGAATTCCGGGCCGAATACGCGGTCCATGTGGCGATGTCCGCGAAAGCGGCCGACCCATGTCATCGGCATGCCGTCAGGCGCAGCCATTGCTGCGTGGTTAAATATCCCCAGCAATTCGCGATCGCGTTGCGCCTCCATCACGCCGTGCACGCCGGCAAAGCAAACGTAGCCGGGATCGCCGCGCTGGATCCATCGCACGGCGAGTTCGAGAGCGCGCTCCATGTCAATCGCGGAAACCTTCACGCCAAGTACGTCGGCATGCCTGTGTGCAATGGAAGGGGTTGAGGACGCAGGTGGCCGAGTCAGCAGCCGGCCCTGACCGTCCATTCTGATTTCGCCAGAATCGACGATTGGATTGACGATTGCATGATTCATATGCCTCCGCACAATGCAAAGATCAAAGTGTGAACCAGGATCGCGGCATCCATCGCAAAGGTTCGATTACGGATGTAGTAAAGGTCGTATTCGATGTTTTGATGGATGGGAAACCCGCGATCAGCGCTGAGCTGCCAAAGGCCGGTGATGCCGGGTTTCACTTGGAGGCGGGTCCGCTGCCTCGCACCGTAGTGCTCAACGATAAAGGGCATCTCGGGGCGTGGCCCAACGAGGGACATCGTGCCCATCAGAACATTGAAAAGCTGCGGCAGCTCGTCGAGGCTCAAACGGCGCAGCACTCTTCCGATGCGAGTGATGCGAGGATCGCTGGATGTGCTTGGAGACCTCGCGTACCTGGGTGCGCCGATGAACATCGATCGAAGCTTGAACATGCCAAATAACTCGCCGTTACGCCCAACCCGTTCTTGCACGAAAAACGCCGGCCCGGGCGAATCGAGGCGAACGAGAATTGCGATCAAAGCGAGAAGCGGAGCCAGCAAAACGATGAGAAGCGAAGAGATGAGAATGTCCGCGATTCGCTTGAAGATCAGGTAAAGCCACCGGCCAGGGCACTCTCGTGATGTGACGAACACGGTCCCGTCCAGGTCGATCGTTTCGCCGGATGGTTCGTCAGAGGGTCGTAAATCGCGAAGCCAAGCAACGTCAGCACCGGCTTGGTGCGCAACATATGCGGCTGCGGCAAGTTCGTTCGCGGAAAGGCCGGAAGCTGCGAGTAATAGCATCTCGCATTGATGCGCCTTGAGAAGCGACGCGGTGAGGCGCCGATGCACTACGGGAATGGATCGGCGTCCCCGGTATCCCATTTCGAGAATGTGACTTCCAGTACTGGCGGGCTCGTCGATCACCGCGACTGGATCAAGGCCGATCCTGGGGGTTTGGAGGAGATTGGAAATGGCGCGTCTTCCCAATTCGCTCGCGCCATAGATCACAGTTCGGACACTGCAATTCTGCCACTTGTGGAGTCTCCTGGCGATCCAGGAAAAGAACTGCTTTTCCAGAATCATGAGCATGGAAACGGCAAACAAGGCAACAAGTGATTGCAGCCAGGAAACACCAAGACCCAGGAGCGATCTGATCGAAAGTAGTAAGAATAGCGCCTGAGCCGGGACTCTGACGGCGCGCTCCGTTTCGCGAATCTGCAGCAGACCGCGGCTCTTGCGATAGGCGCCATCGCGATAGAAAAGGACAACCACAATGAGGCCGAATGCCGCGCCAAGCGGCGCAGCACTTCGGAGTGCGCCAGGAACGGATGAAGAAATGATCGCCAATGCAGTGCAGGCGTAGGCCGCAATCGTGCCGGCCACGCAGGCCGTGAAGTCGGCCGCAATCTCAGCGAAGGCCATCGCAGCTCTGAAAAATTGGCGCGAAACTGTGCGGCGCGCAGCGCGAGGAGGTGCGACGGTCTCGACGTAGAGATTTGAAGCGAAGAGATCTGGCGCGGCCACGGTCATTTCCCCCGGTAAACCAGTGCCGATTGGCTCTCTGGAACGGTGATCGAAATATCAGCTCCAGGCGCGATCGCTGGGCCAGTTGACCACGCGGACGCTGCGGACGCGATGAGCCTGCGATAAAGCGCCCAATAATCCTCAGCGAGCGCAGCAGCGGAAAACTGTGGGAGCTCGATAGGTTCTGGCTTTGGCTCATGCAGCGTGTCTGCAATCGCTGCCGCGAGCGCCTGGGCTGGGTGCTCCCGGAGCGTTACAAATTGGCAACTCCGCTCGCCGATCTCGCGATGCGCCGGGATATTGGAACAGACGACCCTGCAGCCTGCGAGAAGTCCCTCGGCAATAGGAAGGCCGAAGCCCTCCGTGAGCGAGGGTGCCACCAGAGCGGCGCAGTTGCGGTAGCACCATTGCAGTTCGGTTTCAGAGAGGCCCTCAAGAAGATGCACGCTTCGCTCCCGGCGGGTTTCGCGTACGAGACGATGAATTGACGCCGTCTCGGGTCCGCGCATACCGATCACAATCAATTTCGATTGGGCGTCGATCCACTCCGAGCGGAGAAGCCGATCGAACGCGCGAATCAACAGTGGAATGTTCTTGTTACGGCGATGCTGCGCAATGCAAAGGAGAAAAGTCTCGCCCTTCCAGCGGGGAATCGGCGAATTGGCCTCAGCAATTAGCTCGGACTCAACGCAGTTGTAGATGCGAACCGCTTTCTTCCAGACACCAGCCGGCGCATACTGCTTGAGCCGCATCCGCGTCGCATCTGAGACGCAGGCGATCGCATCCGCCGCGCGCAGGCACTGGCGCAATATCGCGCGATTGAAGAGGAACTTCGGAAATCCGAAGTTCATGGGAATCTCGTAAGGATACATATCGTGCAGCGTGACAACCGTTGGACAAGGGAACGCACGCGCGTTCAACGGCACGGGATACGAGAGATGAACAACGTCGGCATTCAATTGCTTCGCTAGCTCGGGTAGCTTGCGGTAGTGCCAGAGGTTGCGGCTCAGCGAACCGCGATCGATGTCTGCGATATGAATTTGCAAACGATGATCGACAGGAAGTCTCGCAGCCTCGACCATCCTGCACTGCCACGGCGCCACAACGAAATGGATTTCGTCGGTCTCCTGCCGCGGCAAAAGGCACCGCACCATATTCAGCGCATGGCGCTGTACGCCGGAGATGCTTGTGGCGTGGGACACGGCGGCGATGAGAACCTTCATGACTTTGACGCCTCCGTCGCCTCGAGTGGAATGGTTAGGGCAGCTGCGCGCGAACGGCCGCCGCTCGCGCGCAGCTGCTTTGCGAGAGGCAGATAGACCAGCAATGCGATCGAACCATAGAAGAAACGCGAGAGCGCGAGGCCTTGCAGACCCTGGTGGCGCAACATCTCGATCATCAGCAGGAGAATCGCTGTCCTTCCGGCAAGGCTGATGAGCGAGACGATCCGGAATTCGCCGAGCGCCTGCATGGCATAGGTGCCGGTCACGCTCAGACCCGCGAGAGCCGATCCGATAACAATAGGCGGCAGAATGCTCGCCGAACTCAGAGCAACCGCTGGCCCGGCCCAGATGCGAATCAAGCGATCGCCAAAAATCAGCAAGAGCGCAGCGGCGCCGGTCACGAGAATCAGGTTACAGACGAACGCATTCGTGATTGCTTGTTTCAGCGCTTCCCGTGAAGTATTTCCCGCGCGCGAAGAAAGATAGGGAAAGAAAAAGTTGAGGCCGGAGGCCGCAAGTCCATAAATGGGATGCGCGAATTGAACGCACAGCGCGTAGGGAGTGACTGCGAAAGCGCCGAGCGCGACGCCAAGAAAGATGCGGTCAAACTGTCCGAAGACAACTCCACCGAGAGCCTGCAGCCAGACGAAGAAACCCTGACGCAACATAAGACGTGTTTCGCGCGGGTGAAAAGCGGGCAGGAAAGAACTCGCCGACGTGAGCCGCGCAAGCTCGCGGAACTGCATCCAGACGCCGAGAGCGAGAAGCGCGACGGTTGCCACCAGGATGCTGACGCTCCGAAGGCCGAGCAGTGCAAGCACCGCTGCGCTCGCGAGTGTGAGAAGCCGCATGACCGTGCTGATCTGCACAGTGCCGCGATACCTCTCGAAGGCGCGCTGTGCGCCCACCGCGACACTTTCAACCGCGCGGAATACGATCGCGATGGCGGCGATGCGGAGGCAGATGAGGCATTCCACTGGTGACGCAAGCCCCGAGACTGCAACTCGTGATGCAGCGAATGGTGCTGCGGACCACACGCCAGCGCACAGCAACAGGCTGAGGAGCAGATTCATGCCCAGCAGGCTGCGGATCGCATCGGGCATCAATGTGAGCTCCCCGGATCCGCGCAGGTGCGCAACGCGCTGGATGCAGGCGTCACCGAATCCCGACGCGATGATTCCGCCCGCGCTGATCACCGAGGTCGCGATCATCCACAACCCGTACTCGGCCGCCCCCATCTTGTGCAGCACCAGCGGCGCCACCAGCAACATGCCGGCGGGATACGAGATATAGTCGAGCACGCCGTAACCCGCGTTGGTCAGATGCCGTCTCACGCAGCACCTCGACCAAAAACGAAGAACATGCGTGCGCGACGCCGCAGGACTGGAATCACTTCGGTGGCAAATTCCTTGCGCGGATCGCCGTCGGAGATTGCAAGCCAATAATGGCGCGCCAATAGAGTGGCCGACGTACATGCGACAGTGAGGAACGTGAGCAGGAGCGTAACCCAAAGCCTTGGCGGAAACGACTTTTTCTCCGGGATTCCAGGCGGATCGATGACAATCACGGGCGGAACGTCCTTGGCTTCTTCAATGCGCGCCGACTCGTACTGCTGGGTCAGAAGCTGAAAGACTGCCTCCTGCACCTGCACGCGTCGATAGAGGTCGGCATAAGGCACAGCCAGCCGCGGAAGAGCGCGCAATGGAGGATACAGCTCTGTTGAGTCACTGTTTTGCTCCGCGTTCGATCCCGAGCCGGGTTGGTTTTCACTGATGGGTCCAGCAGGAGAGCCAGTCATGTGCGCAAGGCGCGCCTGCAAGCTGGAGATGCGCGCTTCCGACTCACGGACGCGTATATTGCCGTCGCCGTAGATTTGTTTCAGCGCCTCTAGCCCCGACTGCTCGACAATCAACTCCGCCTGCACGCGCGCTCCGGCGTCGACCATGGCGCGCGTTTGTTCCTTGATGTCTATGGCATTCGAGTCACTCGAAAACTGGCTGAGCTTGAGCTCCGCGTCTTCAAGATCCTCCTGCACAGTGTGCAGGCGTTGTTCGATGAAGATCCGCTCGCGATGCGCAGCCGACGTATTGGTTTGCATTACGAGCTGATTGAGTTCGTCAAGATAGCCCTGCGCGAGATTTCGGGCGCGCTCGCGATCGGTGTCTTCAACCTCGATGGTGATGACGCCGCTTTTCTTGTCTTCGGTGATCTTCGTCAGGTGCGCCAGGTGCTTCGCCGTGTCGATGCGATAGCGTTTGCGATAGACGTGCTGCAGATTGAATCGATCGATCAAGTGACTGCTCACGGTTCCGCTGCGCAGGAGGTTGATGAAGAGATCGGCGGAAGAATGCGCACCCGTCAGGCCTCCCGCCAGGCTTCCGAGCGCTCCAAGGCTGCCGAGATGTCCTGCAAGCGCGGCGAGCATCATTGCGCTGGAGCTCTGCTGATCGGGTGGCATGATACTCGTCGTGGATTTGTACTGCTTTGGAATTGCAAATGCGATTGCAAAGCTGATGAGGAACGAGATCCCAGTGACCTTTGCGAGCATTCGACGGTGCGTCCAGAGCACCCGCGCGTGAAGCACCCAGCGAGGCTCCGGGGCAAGGACAATTGGGTCGTCTCGGTCATGGGTCGCAAAGGCGGTGCTCGGCGTCATCTGGTTCTCGCTCCTATAGCGCCGCGGCCGCCACGGCTGCGGTGATGGCAACCGAGCCAGCAAGCTGCCCAGTGGAAAGCAGATTTCTCCAGAACAGCGATCCGCCGATGATCTTTTGCGGAACCACGATCACGTCGCCAGGATTGAGCTTCGTCGAGAGTACGTCCGCGGCAAATGGCCCATCGGAGTGGCGCCCGACAACCGATCCATTGGCACGAATAATGAAAATGTCCTTCCGGTTTGCGGTCGCATTCGTGCCGCCGGCGCGCCCCAGATACCAACCAGCCGATTTGCCGGGTGTAAACGTAAGCGCGGTTGCGTTATAGACCTGGCCCGTGACGAGCACGAAGCCCGGCTGCTTCGGGATCGTCAATACGTCGTCGCGCCGTAGCTCGATATCCGCCGGCGTATCTGTCCAGCTTTCACTGTCGGCTGAGATGTGAATGACCATGCGGCCCGTGGGGGATGGCTCTTCAGATCTTCAATCACTTGGTCCTGCTGTTCCTTAATGAGCTGAAGTGCGCCCCCGGAATTGCTCGAAGAGAGATTCGGCGAAAGCCGCGCCGCAGCAGAACTGGTTTCAATCTGGCGAATCAACTCGTCACGGCTGCTCTGTTCGAGCTGCTTCACTTGCTCTCGAACCAGCACCGCGCCCAACGGATAGGCTGTCGGGAGCAAGCCGCCTGCCCTGCGCAAAACCGAGCTCAGCCGCTCGCCATCGTGAAAACCGTAGCTGCCAGGGTACTTGACTTCGCCTTCAATCATGACTGACTCGCCGATGTCGCTCCAGTTCGTGATCTGGTGGATGGCGAGTATGTCACCGGGCTTAAGGGGGACGTCAGCGCCGGGATCGCTTCCGGTAATCGCCGCGCCAATGCGCACGGTCGCCAGGCTCTCAGCCACCTGGTTTCCGCCGCTCACCTGGTGGCTGGTCAGATCGGCGGTTTCTACCAGAGCGTCGCGCTTGAATCCCCCCGCCATGCGCACGAGTTGCGCCGCGGTCATTCCCTTCGACATTGGATAATTTCCCGGCCGCAACACTTCGCCGCGAATGGTCACAGTGGGCGCGTCCACCTGGTAGCGGCCGAAGACGCGAATCGTATCAAAGGGTTGCAGATCGACATTTGCGTTGCCGATGAGTAGATCGGGGACGTCGAATGCAATCGTCTCCGCATGCAGATCGGGCGGAACGAGGCGAACAATCTCGCCGTGAGCGGCGGCCTCTGGCAGAAGATCCTGGTAGCTGCCAATCACATCGCTCAGCCGCATTCCATCGGTGTAAGCCAGGCGCCCGGGCCGTACCACGTGGCCTGCGAGATAAACGGCCCGCTGACTATAAGGGAGGATCGGTTCAACACGAATCCGGTCGCCGTCCTTCACTCCGAATTTGGCGATTGCGTCGTTCTCCTCTTTCGTGCCGCGCTCACCGCCGTCAGGAAGAGTGACCGTCACACGCTGATGGTTGTCATCGATTCTTTCAATTCGCACGTGGCTGATCGATGCGGCAGCGGTAAATCCACCGGCGTCATCGATCACCGTGGAGAGCATCGTCTCATCAGACTTGAGTTCGTAAATTGCCTGGCGCTTGACCGCGCCGGAGATCGCAATCTGCGGACCAGCGGGTGGAACAAGAAGCGTATCGCCGCTTTCGAAGTGTGCAGTCGCACCGCGGAGGCCGTGAAGCAGGAAGTCGTAGAGGTCAATGTCCTCAACCAGTTGCTTGCCGCGATAGTGATGCAGCGTGCGCAATGAGCCCACAGCTGTGGGGCCGCCGGCTGCATAGAGTGCGCTCAATGGCGTTGCCAGCGAACTGATGTCGTATCCGCCAGGACGCTGCACATCGCCCACCACGTACACGCGGACGGAACGCAAACCGGAAACAGTGACGTCAACCTGCGCATTACGGAACTGCTGCTTGAGCGCATCGGCGATGAGGCCCTGCGCTTTATCGAGTTCCAGCCCCGCAATCTCTACAACGCCGGCCTCGGGAAGAAAAATGTGGCCATCGCTGTCGATCGTACGCGTGATGCTCTGTGTCGTGCCGCCCCAAAGATCGATGGTTAGTCTATCGCCCGCACCAACTACGTAGTCGGGGCCCAAAGGCACATCGAGCGGCGTGGCAAGACCCGTCGCTCCCCGCGCAACCGCAGTGGCGGATCGATTGACGAAAACATCGGAGCCGAATCGCTGCAGCTTGACGGTGTCGTTTGGAATCTGCGCGTAGAGATCGCGCATCGATTGCAAGTCGAGCGGCGTTGGCTGATGAAGAACCGTGGGCGCATCGGTGGACGCATTCGCTTTTTCTGATGCACGTGGGCTTGACCGGAGGCCAGGCCCGCTCGCATCGGGGCGCGTCGCGAGTGGGACCGTCCTAGCGCTGCTCCAGTTCATGCTCGCCAAATCGGCGCCCGTAAGTGAACCGGACTCCGGCGCGATGGGCGATCCCGCATCTTGCGAAGAAAAAGCGTCCTGAGCTGAGGGCACGGTGCCGAGTGCGAGGTCGCCTGCGCTCGATTGCGCTGGTAGTAGCTCGCCACCTGTTTCGAAGCCGCGCGCCTGCAGAACCGCTGTGATATTCGCCCTGAAACTCGGGCTCGTGGCAACCTGGCTGTAGATCATCCGATCGGAGATATTGTCCGGGTCCACCTCGACCCCTTGCTGCCCCAGGCGTTCCGCAAGTTGCGACTTGAGTTCCGTCAGAAGATCGGGATTCTGCGCGAGGATGTCGTCAATCTGACTTGCCGGAAGTTCCTGAAAGGGTGCGGCGCTTGCATCGCCGAAGAGGGAATCGCGATTTTCATCTTCGGCTTCGGCATTGCCCTGCGCTCCGAACGTGGAACCTGCGCCCCGGCCTGAGTTTTGCTGGCTCAATCCTTGTGGCGAATCGTTCGCTTCGGGAATCTGGCCGAGTGCTGCGCGCTGGCCGATGAAGAGAAAGCTTATCGAGATGAGCAAAGCAAAGGCTCGCAGACATCGCCGCAAGGTTCGGCCTGCCTGGATCTCGTCAGCGAAGTGTGGGAGAGGGTGAGGCATAAGTGAATAGCTCGTCGCATTCGAACTTAAAGATCCACGATCTCCCGCGTGTCATGCGGCAGTCAGCTAATTGTCATTCCTTTGTTGGCTTCAAAACGGGCAGGGATCGAGGATTGATCTCCGCCCGCAAATCAGCCTTCACGCCTGGTTCCAAGTATGGGTTTAATATTTCGCAGCTTGGCATCGCTCCAGTGCAGTGACAGAGCAAAAACAATTCGCTGACACTTTGGCGGCGTCAGGCTGCTATCACAGTGGTGGCAGCGGTGGGATTTCGGCGCCGCCATAGGCAATTCGGCACACGATGGAAACGAGCTCGATGCAGGAAACAGGATCAGCACCGGTCGACACGTGCGTCTTGTCAAGGCCGCAGGATGCCCTCCTCTGCGAAATGTCCTTGCCCTATTGCAAAAGCTTTTATCCACTTGGATACTCAGTAGAGATTGCTACGAATGACCACAGAGTTATTGCTGCCGCCGAAGAAAGCTTCGGCCATGCGAAACCATCGGGGCGGCCGATGCATTTGCAGGTGCGGGTTGGCGTCACTTATCAAGAGGGCGTTGTCTGCCCGCCTGAACCGATGCGCCGAGCATTCGGTCGCCTGTTTTCGCTCGTGGCGGACGGCGATAATCAGGCGCTTCTCGATCTGGAAGCCGGCGTGAGCTTCACTTGCGTGACCCAAGCTGTCCTGAAAGACGAGCTCTATTTCCGGACCAACTTTCTGGAAAAGGTCGTCTATCTGCTCCTCGGCGCTTCCGTGGTTACCGACCTTCACGCGGCATGCGTCAGCAGAAACGGCAAAGGGATTCTGCTCTGCGGGCAATCGGGTGCAGGCAAGTCAACGCTAGCCTACGCGTGCGCCCGCGCCGGATGGACCTATACGTCGGACGATACAACTTACCTGATCAACGATGCAGCGAGTCCGCGGGTCATCGGGCACTCGCATCGGGCTCGCTTCCGCCCTGCGGCCCGTGTTCTTTTCCCGGAACTTGAGGGGCGGGCGATCGTCCCGCGGATGGAAGGGAAGCTATCGATTGAGGTTCCGATCGTCGAGCTTCCTGTGAAACACACTTCCGCCGAAGCGGATATTCACGCAGCCGTCTTTCTCGAACGCCATTCAGGCTCAGGGTGCCGCCTGATTCGGCAGCCGCCGGGAACGGTGACCAATCGCATGCGTCGCGAGCTTTATTCGACGGGCCAGATCCGCGCCCGGCACGAAGAAATCCTGGGAGTGCTCTGGGACATTCCCGCCTATGAATTGCGGTACTGCCATCTACAAGACGGCATCGAAGCGCTCGAAAGCCTGACGCTGCAACTATGAAGCAGTTACAGCGCCGGATGTCGGCCGCACGCGCTCGTCGAATGGCCGTTCTGGCCGCGCCGTCAATTGCCGCTCTGCTTCGTACCCCGCGAGTTCCACCGCGATGATGTCTGCCGCGTACTTTGATCCCTGAGTCGATCGCATCGCCACCCCCACCCGTTCGGCCGCTTCGCGGTATTGCGGGTCTCTTAAAACCTTGGCCACCGCATTCCGGATTTGCCCAGTCGACAAGCGCATAACAGGGAGCACTTCCGCGACCTTCAGCCGTTTGAGACGCGCGGCAATGGCCGGTTGATCGTAAGCCAATGGAATAGCGACCATCGGTTTGCCGGCCATCAATGCCTCGAATGCGGTGTTTGGGCCGCCATGTGTGACGGCAATCGTCGCGCGCTTCAGCAATTCAAGCTGCGGTGCAATCGCCGTCACCAGTGGACGCCCTGGCAAATCGTTGAACTCTTCTGGATCAAATCGATTGCCGAGCGAGATGACGAGTTGCAAGTCAAGATCGCGGCACGCCTCGGCAATCATCCTCAGAATCGTTGGCTGCGCGTTGCGGGTGGTTCCCATGGTGACGTAGGCAATGGGCCGCCCATCGAGACGATCCCATGGAAAATCGGTCTTCTCTCTTGTGTCGCTGCTTAGCCAGGGACCGGTGTAGTAGAAGTTGCCTGCGCGCGGCTTGTGTGGCAGATCGAGGCACTCGGGCAGTTGAGCGATGTGCGCAAGGCACGGGTATTCGTCTGCAATCTTGCGCGTGGACCCAAAACCCGCACTTCGCCGGAACCGATCGAGCACGCGGCGGATGGGGCCCCGCACACGCAAGGCGGAAACTTCGAGCAACCATCCCTGCAGCCAGGAAACCGCGGCTGCGGAGGAACGATAGCCAGTCAGCCATGATGAGCTCTTCCAACCGAAGCAATGGGGGACAGAAGTGGAGATGAGAAAGTAAGGCAGGCCCAGCAACTGAGCGACAGTGGGGCCGGTCAGCGCGATTTCGTTGACTAAGAGCGCATCTACGCCGGCCTCAGCGAGTGCGGCCGGTGTTTCCGCCAGGTAATGCTCAACTTCGCGCGCGACACGGTCAAGATTGAAGCGCAGGGCTGCGATTTCATGCCCGATGCTGGACCTGCTCCCGCCCGACGGCGCTTGCTTTCCGCGTAGCAGAGAGCGAATCGGGATAAATTCCAGGCCCGCACTGCGAATACGGCCCTCAATTTTGGCACGCTCAAAAAAAGTCACTCTGTGGCCGCGTTTCTTCAGTTCCAGCGAAAGAGCAATCAGCGGATTCAGGTGACCGGTTCCAGTAAACGACAGCACGCCGAAGTGCCGGCTTTTGTTGTCAGCCTGCATAGCGCGCCTCATTTGCAGGGACAGCTGTTTTCTTTCCGCCCAACCGCACACCATCCTTGCCCAGCGCCGCCTCAGCGGCATCAAGAAGTTCGCGGACCGGTGCACGGAGCCACCGAACGGTCTCACCGATTGTCAACGGCTCCAGCCCATGCGTCGCGTGGAGCGGCAGGCGTTCCCGCAGCGCGTTTGACGCAAGCTGCACCCGGCCGCCAATCATGACCAGTTCCACATCCATAGCAAAAAGATTGCGCAACTGCGCGGCGGGCGTCTGGCTGGTGTCGCGAACGACGATCAAGTCGGCGACGCCGAATTTGGCCAGCGAGCCTTCGCCATTCTCGAGTTGAAGAATGGAAGCTGGCAACGTCGTTACCATGCGATAGGCATGCGAGGGCGAAATTCCACAGGTATCGATCGCAAACCGGACTTCATCGAGCAGATCTCCTTTGGCGGTCAGAGGCGAGTCGTTCCCGAGCGCAGTCCTTTGAATGGAGCTCAGCACTTCAAGATGCGGGAATCTGCCGTAAAGAAAGTGATTCGAAGATGGGCAAACGAT
>Ga0181535_10006063_pt1 | contig 12695 bp, 11 predicted proteins | sample PEATcosm2014_Bin_44_FD_119774 | JGI IMG/M metagenome (GOLD analysis project Ga0181535, IMG submission 119774) | Peatland microbial communities from MTU Mesocosm Facility, Houghton, MI, USA - PEATcosm2014_Bin17_30_metaG | ecosystem: Environmental > Terrestrial > Soil > Wetlands > Peat | place...
CCGACTCCTTTTCAGCCGCTACCGCTTCGCCAACATCACTCCCAGCCAGACGGCTACGTAGCCCAGCATAACGCTCGACACAACATTGAGCATCCCGGCCCAAAGAGCGCCTTCCCTGACCGATGTGAACGTCTCCCACTCGAAACTCGAAAACGTGGTGTACCCGCCCAGAAATCCAACCACCAGCAAGAGCCGCCACCGCGGGTCGAGCTGGAATCGTTCAGTGAGCATCGTCATCAGGAAGCCGATCAGGAACGAGCCGGTAACGTTGATCACCAGCGTGCCCAGAGGGAACTTACCCCCGAAACGGGCCATGATGGCCGACGCCGCCACATAACGCGCCAGCGCTCCGACGCCGCCTCCAAACAATACCAGCAGGTAGCGGATCAACTCTCGGCCTCCTGAGCCAGGGATGTCCGCGCTGTCTCCGGTTTGGGCAACAGGTGCCTGGGCATGAACCATGCATTGGCGATGGCTGTCGGTATCACGGCGCTGGCGATGACGGTGGCGACCAGATAGGAATACTGGGCGCTGGTGATGATCCGGTGATTGAGCCCGAACAGGGCGGAGATAGTGCCGAACGTCAGGCCCGTGGACATCATCAGAGAATAGTACAACCCTTGGTGCCCCTGATGATCGAAAGCCCGCACGGTTGGCACCAGAGGGATCATTTTGCTCACCATCTTGGCTGCGAACAGCGCCAGAAACGCAAGCGGCGCGGCGACGAGCGCCGGTACGGAGACCAGCGATCCGGCGCGGATGAAGTAGAACGGTGTGAGAAGGCCGAACGTCAAGGTGCGCAGGCGCCGGATCAGAATGTGATCTTTACCGACAGTGCCGGCCAGCACCATTCCAATGATGTACGCCGGCAGCACGGCCTCGCTGCCCGCCCAGGCTGCCAGGCCGCCCATCCCGAAGAGCAGAAACAGAATGTACTTCGCTTCCAGCTCCGAAACGCGGCCGCCATATCTCTCGAAGAACCACGAGGTGACGAACGGGAGGGCAGCGAAGACAACGATGCAGGCGACCACAAAGATCAAGGTCCGTATCGTGAAGGGCGCGAAGATCAGCCCCAGCGCGATCACGGTTCCCAGGTCGTTCACGAAACAAGCCGCGAGGATTCCCTTGCCGAAATCGGTCCGGTTCAAGCCGAGCTCGAGCATGACGGCGTATACCACGGCCACCGACGTGGTGGACAGGGCGACGCCGGCGAGCCAACTGGAGGGAACGGACCACTTGAGCAGATAGTGGGCGACGGCAGCCGCTCCCAGGAAAGGCCCGGAGAAGCCAACCAGGCCGACGCCCATCGCTTCTTTCCACTTGGTCCGGAATATCCCGGGATCCAGTTCGGCGCCGGCCAGAAACGTGAGCACGATGGCGCCGGTGCCCGCCAGGAAGCTGACCCACGCCGACCTGGCTCCCAGCACTTCGGTGCCGATCAGCGCTCCGATGATGAGCTGTGCCACCGTGCCGACGACGATTTCGGAAAGAGCCGTGGAAATCCTGAACCAGATCGAGAGCAGCGTCGCGATCAACGCCAGCACGAGCCACAGGGCCGCGGAAAACCACACTTGTTCCATACCGAATCCGACACTCAGTTTCTGCTGTTCGGGGGATTCGGCCGGGAAGCCCCTACAGCGAATTCGCTATAGGAGTCATTGGCCGCTGGGGAGCGACGGTTTGGCGAACTCCACCGCCTTAAAGAGAGAGGATACAGCAAAACGGCGGGAGCTGCAAATGCTCCGGCGATCCGGGGCGCCCAAATAGAACTTTCAGAGCCTTTTTTCTGAAATAATGAGACTATGTGCGGGATTGCCGGCTGTGCATCAACGCTGCACCGGAAAGCTACCGAGCCGGCCGTCCGGACCATGGTCCGGGCGCTGGCGCGCCGAGGTCCCGACTCGGATGGAGTGGAGGATTGGGACTGTGCGACGCTGGGCCACCGCCGCCTGGCGATTCTGGACTTAAGCGAGGCCGGACACCAGCCGATGCTCTCCGACGACCGCCAAACCGGCGTCGTCTTTAACGGCTGCATCTACAATTTTCTGGAACTGCGCCGCGAGCTGGAAAGCCGCGGCATCCGGTTCCGATCAAATTGTGACACCGAGGTGCTGCTCCACGGCTACCGGGAGTGGGGAATCGACGCGCTGGTGCGCCGCCTGCGCGGCATGTTCGCTTTTGCGGTGTGGGACGATGCGCGGCGCGTGCTGACGCTGGCGCGGGACCGGCTGGGCGTGAAGCCGCTGGTTTTTTGCGCGCGTCAGGGCGAGATTGCCTTCGCGTCCACCATCACGGCGCTGCGCGCGGCGGGCTTCGGCGGCGGCATCGACCCGCAAGCGGTTCTCGAGTTCCTCGAATTCGGGTACGTGACCCAGGAGCGCGCCATCTTCGAAGGCATCGAGAAACTGGCGCCGGCTACGATTGCGGAGTGGTGCGACGGCCGTCTGGAGCGCAAGGAATACTGGTCTCTGCCGGATGCCGGCGGATCCGCTGCGGTGACCTTCGAAGAAGCCGTCGAACAAACCGAGCAGTTGATCCTGGAGTCCGTCAAGCTGCGGCTGATTTCGGATGTGCCGCTGGGCGCGCTGTTGAGCGGCGGCGTCGATTCTTCGCTGGTTTGCTGGGCGCTGCGCCAGCTCAACGCGGACGTCAGGGCGTTCACGGTGCGCGCGCCGGGCAGCGATTCCGACGAGAGCGCCGCGGCCGCCGAGACGGCGCGAAAGCTAGGGATCTCGCACGAGATCGTCGATATGCCGGACACTGATTTCTCGCTGGACGAGCTCACCGATGCCTACAGCGAGCCGTTCAGCTGCCAGTCGGCACTGGCCATATTGTGGGTATCGCGGTCAGTGAAGCAGCGTGCCACGGTCCTGCTGACAGGAGACGGCGGAGACGATGTTTTCTTCGGCTATCCGTTCTTCCACAACGCCTGGATGGCCCAGAGGCTGGCGCGGCAGCTGCCCCAGGCAGCGGCAACGGTGTGGGACCAGGCAGGGTCCTTCCTGCCGGGCCTTGGACCTCTGCGCAGGGCGAAGACTTTTCTGGGCTATGCCACCAGCGGACTCGGCCCCTTCCTGCGCGCTCACGATGGTCTTCCCTATTACCGGGAGCGGGCGATTCTAGGCGAGCCTCTCGCCGGACGCAAACTCGCGCAACGGCAGATTCCGCCCTCGCTCTCTTCTGCGCGCCGGCTGTTGTGGGATGTCTTCGAGGAACACCGCCACCGGCATTTCGTAAGCGAATTCATGGTCAAGGTCGACGGCGGAACCATGCATTACGCTCTCGAAGCCAGGGCGCCGTTCCTCGATCAGAAACTCTGGGAGTTCGCGGCGGCGCTGCCGGCTGAGGTGCGCTTTCGCGGCGGACATTTGAAGGCCGTCTTGCGCGAAATTGTGCGGCGGCGGGTAGGGCCGGAAGTGGCGTTCCGGGAAGAGCAGGGCTTTACGGTCCCCGTCGAACGATGGCTGGCGGGCCGCTGGAGTGGCATGCTGGAGGGCTTGCGGCAAGGCACGGCGCTGGAGCGCGACGGATGGGTGCGCCAGGGTTCACTGGAAAGGCCGCTCGCGGAGGCGCTGCACCGGCGATGGGTTCCGGTTCAACTATGGCGCCTGCTGGTGCTGAACCACTGGCTGGAGAAACACCCGGCGACGGCGTGGGAAGACCTCGTCCCGGCGTATTCCACGCCGGTGCGCACGGCCGAGCCAGGCGACCGGCCGGCCGCATCGCGTTAGCCGCTTCCTGCGTTGCGCACTTCCCGGCAGTCCGGCTGCGCGATGGGCGGGATCATGCGACAGCGGACGGCTGAAAAAGCCGCGCAGCGAGGTTCTGTCCAGCTATCATCATCGGACGCTCGATGGAGTGAAACATGGCGACCGGAGCCACGACGGCCAGGATGGCGCAGAACGCCCATCGGGATATCGCCGGTACGGGCAGAGCAAGGGTCCACATCATCACCGCGACGTGCGACAGGTAGATGCCGTAGCTGTACCTGGCCACCACGCTCGCGGCAACCTTTGCCGGACGGAAGCGGATTTCGCGAAACCAGGGGACCGCGAAGCCGAGAACCAGGCAGAAGAGCCAGCGAAAGTACATATCGCTCTTGTGCGTGGCGAGGAAAAAGATGGGCCACGAGGCCAGCAAAGCGATCGGCCAGAGCCATCCGGGCAGGCGTCGTTTCACGGAGCGTGAGAGCCTCCAGGCGATCACTCCGGCGATAAAGCACGGCGCAAACCCCACCACGCTGAACCGGCCGCAGATGTGCAGCTGCAGGACGGCGGCCGGGACGGACAAAACCCAAAGCAGGGCGAGAGCGGCAATCGAGCGAGCGCGGCCCAGCAGGAATAAAAACGGCAGGCAGAGGTACATCTGCACTTCGATCGGCAGCGACCACAGCCCACCGACCATGCTGTCGGTGTAGGTGAGGTTGGTGGTGAGCGCGAGGTTGGAGAGGTATTCGGTCCAACGCCAGTGGCGAAACGGAGCGGCGAGATCGGGCGCACGCCACGTGACCATGGCCGCGGTCACACAGAAAATGCTCAACGGGTAAAGACGGAAGACGCGCCGCAGGTAGAAGGAGCCGAACATGGCCGCTCCTGTCAGCCTGGATCGTTCGAGCGAGAGCATGAGCACGAAGCTGGTGTGCACGAAGAAGGCGAGCACTCCGATCTGGCCGAAATGCCAGGGGATCATGGCGTGGCCGCCGGCGCTAATGTCGTACAGATGCGAAAAGAAGACCAGCAGGACGGCGGACGCGCGAAGGAAATCCAGATTGCTGCTATCGGAACGGAACGACGAAGCGGGCTTTCGCCAGTCTTCAGCGCTGACATGGGAGATCGAGAAACGCAGGTAGCGCGCGCCTACATCGTTCAGGGACAGACTACGAAACTCCTAATGGGCGCTGGGCGTGCGTGTTGACGGCCTCCGGCCTTCGGGCACGCTCCAGACTGCGCAGCGGCCGCCGGCAGGCGCCGGACGAGCAGATCCGCGGGCGCGATGGTTGCCATCTGGGCAATTGGTGGGAATTACCGGAGAAAGCTCTCAACGAAATTCGGCGTTTCTCCGGGAACCCAGCGGCGAGAGCGAGGCTAGGGAGCGGGTTGGTGGTTTGCGAGCGTGGAGTCAGTGCCCGTTTGCCTGCGGGAAGCGCGCTCGAACATGCCATTGGCACGGCATGAGCCGCGCCAATGGCAACCCCGTCGAGGGACTTCGCAAACGCCGTCGCAGACCTGAGGGCTTTTGTCCGCCTGCCTTCGGTTCGTCTACATCGTTCCGGGCGCAAAGGAAACGCCGCGGAGGACCTCGCCGAAGCCCGCGCTGTAGATAGCCGTAAAACTCTCGCCGGTTGGAACGGTGGCCGCCAGAGTATCCGTTATGGCGACCAGCGTGTTGGGATCCGCACCCTGGTCCCCGTTTCCGCTGACCGTGGACGTGATGGCGTACACCGTGACTGTCCCATCGCCGTTTACCACTCCCGTGATGTTACGCAGACCGTCGGTGCCCGGCGCCCATGGCAGGCCGGTGGCGGGATTGTTGCCCGTCGGATAATTCGCGACGGTGTAAGGGACGCCGAGGTTCAGTCCAGCCTGCAAGGTGTAAACCAATGACCAGGTGCCGGAATTGAGGATCCATTTCTGCAGTCCGGCCGTGGTCTGGGCGGCGGCGCCGGTATACATTCCGTTGGAATAGGTGTTGTCGCCGTTGCCCTCGTCGGCAACAAACAGGGTGTCGGGGTTGGCAAACCAGATGCCGAACGGGAAGGCGGTTTTGGACTTCAGCGCCGTGGGGAAGCCTTTCAACACGCACATGTTATTGGGGTCGAGGCCCTTAGTCTGGAGCACCGACGGGTTGTAGGTCATGGGCACCGTGGGCAGGGCCGCGCCCGCGACAGGAGCGCCGATGCCATTGGAATCCGTGCAGACAGTGCCGGTGGTGTCGATGAAATATACCGTGTTGACGCCGTTCCCGCCACTGCCCTTGGTGTAATAGAGTACATTGTTGAAAATCGTCAGGCCGCGGAAATTGTCGTCCTTCCCAATCTTATCCTCGGCGTCTCCTAATTGGGTCACGTTGAAACTCGCCACGGGCGTGGGCGCTCCCGGGTCTTGCGCGCTCTCCGGTTCCATCAGCGGCGTGAGGAATTGCGCCCCCGCTCCCACAATCACGCCATTCGGCTGCGGGTTGCCGCCGTTGCCCGCATTGCCGGCCAGGTAGAGAGCGCCATTGAAATTGTCCAGAATGGCGGCACGCCCGTTATTCCCGCTGTAAGCATTGGTCTCGGTGAAGTGAAACATCCCGTACTGATCGACCTGCGCAACGGCGCGGTAGACGTTTTCGCCGACAGGATTGGTGGGATCGACCACGCCGGGGGTATTGGAATTGGAAACATCAATGGCGTCGATCGGTGCGACATAGCCCATGAACGTGAGGGACTTATGATCCAGGGAGAGGTTGAGCGCCAGCTCCGACTTGGAGGAGAAACTGGTGACCATCTGGTTCTTCGACGGTCCGGGGTGGGCGCTGTTGGGCACTTGCTGGGAGCTGATGAGCGCGCCGGCAGTAGTAATCTGGTCCAGGAAGATCTTGGACGTGATGCCAAAACTGCCGTCGACGAGCGCGTTATTCCAAACAGTCGGGTACGTGCCGTCATTAGTCGCAGTTACACAAGAGTTGGTGCAGTTAGGCGGCAAGGTTTGGCCGACGGTGATGTTGCCGGCTTTGTTGTCATAAACGCTCCGGCTGACTACCAGGTTACCGGGCGAGAATACAATCGGGTTCTGCGCGCATGCAGGGCCGCCCGCTGCAAGCGTAGCTACCGTGACCGCGGCGATTCGTAGGGCCAGGGTCCGCGTGTTGTCTGTCACACAGTTCCATCTCATTCAGCATTTCTCCTCTAGTGAATTCGGCAAGATTGCCGAGGCGATACTATCATCCGAGCCGATGCATGCTTATTACAGCCCGGTGACTCTTGTGTAACAGACGGCGATGACCTGGTTCGGGAGCATGCGAAATCGCGTTATAACTCGCCGGGTACAGTCGCTACTGTGAGCTAGCGCACAGCTGGCGTGCTCTGAGCGTTGCCGGCGGCTGAGTTAGCTAGAGAACCGCCGGCATCAATAGGGCCCGCGCTTCGGCGACCAGAAAGAGAGAACCGGTGATGAAGATCGCGTCGTTCGGGCTGGCGTCTTCGGCCAGGTGAAGAGCCTCCTTGAGGCCGGGGGCAAATTGCAGGTTCGGATGATCCACCACAGCACGAAGCGATTCCGGCGCGAGGGCGCGGGACTGTTGTGGCGCCGTGACGATCACCTGCCAGGCAAGGGGAAACAAGATGCCCGCGATCTCAGCGGCGGCCTTGTCGCGCATGATGCCAAAGATCAAGCGCAGGCGGGCGCCCGCATAGAAGCCAGTGATGTAAGCGGCGAGGGCGCGCGCCGCGGCAGGGTTGTGCGCTCCGTCGAGAATAATGGCAGGGGCCTCGCGGACGTGCTCAAGGCGGCCGGGCCATTGGGCGGCTGCGATACCGGTTTCAATGGAGCGGCGATCGACGCCGCAGGCAAGCAGCGCCAGAGCGGCGGTGGCGGCATTTTCCGCCTGGTGCTCACCGGCGAGCCGGCAGCAGATCGAAAGCGGAGTCGCGCCGGGAAGCTCGAAGCGGCTGCCGCGCGAGTCCACTGAGAGTTGCTGCAGGGGCTGGCCCGCGGCGCGCGTCACCGGAATATCCAATTCGGCGGCTCGGCGGTCGAGCACCCGCGCGGCTTCGGGACGCTGGCGCGCGAAAACGGCGGGCACGCCGGGCTTCAGGATGCCGGCCTTCTCCGTCGCGATGGACTCGATGCTACGGCCCAGGAACGATTCGTGATCGAAGTCGATGGGGGTGATGACCGCGAGCGCCGGCCGCACCACATTGGTCGCGTCGAGGCGCCCGCCCAGTCCCACTTCCAGCACCACCCGCTGAAGGCCTTCCTCGGCGAAAACCAGGAACGCCATGGCGGTGACGGTTTCGAAATAGGTGGTGTGCAGGTCGATCACTTCGCGGGCCAGCAGTTGTTCGACCACGGCGTGAACCCGATTGAAAGCGCCCGCGAACCTCTCGGCGGAAATCGGCCTGCCGTTGACACGAATGCGCTCGGTCGGCTCGGCCAGGTGGGGCGAAGTGAACAAGCCGGTGCGGAAGCCAGCCGAGTGGAAGGCGGATTCGATCATGGCGCAGGTGGAGCCCTTGCCATTGGTGCCCGCCACGTGGACGATAGAGAGGCGGTCCTGCGGGTCGCCCAGGGCGGCGAGCACGGCGCGGATACGCTCCAGGCCCAGCTTGGCGGTCTTGATTTCGTTGCCAAGCGCGTAGAGGAAGTGGACCGAATCGGGGTAGTTCACTGCCCGCAGAAGAAATCGAAGGCCCGGGCGATGTAGGCCTTCATTTCCAGGCGCGGGACGACGGCGTCCAACATGCCGTGTTTGACCAGGAACTCGCTGCGCTGAAAGCCCTCGGGGAGCTTCTGGCGGATGGTCTGTTCGATCACGCGCGGGCCGGCAAAACCGATCAAAGCGCCCGGCTCGGCGATGTTGAGGTCGCCCAGCATCGCATAGCTGGCGGTAACGCCGCCCGTGGTCGGGTCGGTGAGGATGCTGATGAAAGGCAGCCGAGCCTGGTCGAGACGCATCAGCGCCGCGGAAATCTTGGCCATCTGCATCAGGCTGACGGCGCCCTCCTGCATGCGCGCGCCGCCGGAGGCGGAGACGATCACCAGCGGCGAACCGGAAGCGATGGCGCGTTCGATGGCGCGCGTGATCTTCTCGCCGACCACGGCGCCCATGCTGCCGCCGATGAAGCGGATCTCCATGGAACAGATTTCAACCAGGCGCCCCTCGATCTTGCCGCGGGCGGCAATCAGCGCGTCGCAGAGGCCGGTTTCGAGGCGGGCGGCCTCCAGGCGCTTCCCGTACGGCTTGCTATCGACAAACCCCAGCGGATCGGTGGATCGCAGCCCGGCGTCGAAGACTTCGTATTCACCGCCATCAAGCAGCATGCGGATGCGCGACACGGCATCCATCCGAAAATGGTGGCCGCACTTGGGACAGGTGTGCCAGTTGGCTGCCAGGTCCTTTTTCCACACGATTTGCCGGCAGCCGTCGCACTTCTGCCAAAGGCCCTCGGTCTTGACATGCTTCGCCTTCTCGTCGATGGCCTTGGGCTTCTTGTCGTCCGGCTTGTCGCGCTTAAACCAAGACATGCAATCAACCAACTTACCGCGGGTAGGGATGGCCCCGCAAGGTTGCGAAGGCACGGTAGATCTGCTCGGCGAGCATGGCGCGGGCGAGCTCGTGCGGAAACGTCATGGCGGAAAGAGATAGCAGGAGATCCGCCCGGGCCGCCCAGGCGGGGGGTAGCCCGGCGTGACCGCCTACCAGGAACAGCAGGTCGCGGCCCTCCATCTCGCTTTTGGCGATGAGGGCGGTGAAGGTGGCGGTGTCGATCGGTTTGGCGGCCGGATCGAGGAAAATCTTGCGTGCGGCGGGATGGCGGGCCCAGAGATCGAAGCGGTCGGGACGAATCTCGCGCATCTCGTTGGCGGCATAGCGGCCGGCGCGGCCGAGAAAATCCTGCGCCATGGCATTGGCGTGCGGGTCTCTGGGTTTGCCGATGTAGTAAACAAATACTTTCACTCGGGCGGGATCTCGACCGTTTTCGAACTGCGCCAGAGCCGTTCCAGATCATAGTAAGCACGGGCCTTGGCGGAGAAGACATGCACCAGCAGGTCGCCGTAATCGGCCAGCACCCATTCGCCGGGCTCGTAGCCTTCAAGACTCATGGGCAGCTCGCCGGCCTGGTGTTTGAGCTGCTGCGCGACTTCATCCGCGATGGCTTGAATCTGCCGCTGGTTTGACCCGGTACAGAGGACGAAATAGTCCGCGAAAGAGGTGATGCCGGTCAAATCCAGAACCTTGATATCCGTGCCCTTCTTGGATTCGGCGGCGCGGACAGCGATCAGCCAGGTTGGGACTGCGGTGGGAAGGGCGGGGGGTGCTACGAGATCTGCCTTGGTCAGAACACGCTCCTGAACGTATCGTACTACGCCGGCGTAGCGGACGGGGCCAAGGCAAGACTGGTGCGCGAGCGAAATATGGCGTTATATGGAGTAGTAAGGCAGGCGAACGCATGCCCTACCGGGGGACCATGAACGAACTCGTCGCGTACTCCGCCACTCAACAGGCGCGGCTCATCCGCGAGCGCCGCGTCTCGTCGCGCGAACTCGTGATGGCTCATCTCGAGCAGATCGCCGCGATCAATCCCGAGATCAACGCTGCCGTGGCAGTGCTTGCGGAACAGGCTCTGGCTGAAGCAACGGCCGCCGACAGCGGCGAGCCGCGGGGGCCGCTCCACGGCGTGCCCTTCAGCGTTAAGGATTCGTTCGAGCTGGCAGGCACGGTGGCCACCGCGGGCACGCTCGGCCGGAAGAACGCTCCGCGGTCGACCGAGGATGCGGCGCTGGTGAAGCGTTTGCGGCGGGCCGGCGCCATCCCCATGGCTAGAACCAACCTGCCGGATCTGCTCTTCGCCTTCGAGAGCGACAACCTGATATACGGAGCGACCAGGAACCCCTACGACACGGCGCGCACCCCGGGCGGATCGAGCGGCGGCGAGGCAGCCTTGCACGCCGCATGCGGATCGCCGCTTGGCCTAGGCAGCGACTGCGCCGGCAGCGTGCGTGTTCCGGCGGCGTTTTGCGGAACTGCGGCCATCAAGCCGACCTCCGGCCGTCTGCCGCGGACCGGCCACTTTCCTCCGGCCGGAGGCTGGATCGAAGCTCTCTGGCAGGCGGGGCCGATGGCGCGCCGGGTGGAGGACCTGGTCACCGTGATGCCGCTGCTGGCCGGCCCCGATGGACGCGACCACACCGTAGTGGACATGCCGCTGGAAAACCCGCGCTCCGTGCGGGTGCGCGACCTGCGGCTTGCGTTTTATACCGACAATGGCCTCGCCGCCGCGGATGAGGAAGTGGCGGGCGTGGTGCGCGCCGCCGCCGCCGCGCTGGCGGAGGAAGGCAGCCGCGTGGAGGAAGCGCGGCCCGCCTGCCTGGGTGCCGCATACGAAATCGAGATGAAACTGATCGGCCCGGATGGCGGGGACAGTTTGCGAGGCTATCTGCGGGACATCGGTTCCACCAATGTTCATCCGCTGCTGACTGCCTGGCTGGATAAGGTGGAACGCTACCGCACCGGCATCGACGGCTTCGCACGCTACTGGAGCGAGTGGTTCGTCTATGGCGCCGAAATGACGGCGTTTCTCGCTCGTGGATACGACGCGATTGTTTGTCCGGCGTACATTCACGCGGCGCTGCCGCTCGGCACATCGACACTGGAGGAGAACTTTATCGGCTTCAGTCACACCATGGCGTACAACGTCGCCGGATGGCCGGCTGCGGTGGTGCGCTGCGGCGAATCGGCCGCCGGCTTGCCGATCGCGGTGCAGATTGCCGCCGCCCCCTGGCGTGAAGATGTCGCTCTGGCGGTGGCGTTGTGGCTGGAACGGGCTTTCGGCGGCTGGAAACCGCCAGCCGGGATCCATGTGTCGCGTGCGGCCGGCGCTCCCGTGGTTGATTCTGTGGCCGGCATGTGAAAACATGGGCGGCTGAACGCCGCGGCCTCCAGGTTCATGCCGCACGGTGACCCCGCCCGGGCCTGCCGCCGGCGGCGAACCTTCCGTAGGTTGAGGAGAGATCAATGTCCGACGCGAATGCCTATGCCGTGATCCGTAGGGCGATGAATGATAGCGCGTTCGTGGCCAGTCTTAAGCAGGATCCGACGGGCGTGATCGCGGCCAGTGGAGTTGACGAGCCTGCGCAGCGCCAGGAATTGCTGAACATCCTGACCCTCCTGGACACGGGGGCAAACGCCAACGCGTCAAGCGCTCAGCATGCGAAGCCGCTGCTGGAGGCGTCGCTCAACGAAACGTTCGACGTTGTCACCAAGATGAAGGACGGGCTGAAGGCGACGATCAAGCAGATTGACGAAGCGTTCAAATCCACCATGCTGATGTACCAGGTCTCGTTTTACCTGGGAGTTGCGCTCATCGTGGCCGCCGTCGTTTTTGCATTGTTGTCGAAGGGATCGCTGCTGCCGTCGGTCCTGGGCGGCATGGGGACCGCGGACATCCTGACGTTCTTCTTCACGAAACCCCCGGAACGTCTGCAGAGCAGCCGCGCCAGCCTGGCGCAACTGCAGATCGCCCTTCTCAACTGGTTCAACGACCTGATCAATCAGAACACCTACCTGGGCCAGCTGAACCAGCAGCACGCGTTGGACACGGCCACGTTCTTGCGGCTCAGCGACGTGCAGATGGAGCACACCGAGCAAATCATGCGGGTACTGCAAACCTACTGCAAGCTCATCGAGGGACCGGCCGACGGAGCGCCTCCCCCTACCGCTCACCCCGCACCGCACGCCTAATCCGCCTGTTCGGGCGATTCCGGAGCTGCCGCCGGCCGGGAAGCGGTGCGTCACCCCGCAGATTTGTTATGATCGCACTGCAACCGCCGATCTGCGGGCGGTTGCAATCCGAGTCAGCAGCCGGAGGGGCATTGATGTCAAAGCACGACGAAGCCGATTTGATTCTTAAGCTTTACGACTTGCGCCGCGAAGCGACTATGCGCAAAGCGCGCGACTGGTATTTTCGCGAATTCAATCCGGAATCGATGGAC